>Ga0307986_10001256_pt1 | contig 18487 bp, 14 predicted proteins | sample EllFjometageno82_FD_203170 | JGI IMG/M metagenome (GOLD analysis project Ga0307986, IMG submission 203170) | Marine microbial communities from Ellis Fjord, Antarctic Ocean - #82 | ecosystem: Environmental > Aquatic > Marine > Unclassified | place: Southern Ocean | collected 2014-10-09
ACATTTGTATCTATATTCCCAACATCTAAGCCTAAATATGTAATGGTAGTATTGCTAGACGAACCAAAAACATCAGAAGACTATGTTTATAAATATAAGAACAAGAGCGGGTCTTACAAGGGAACACCATTTAATACTGCGGGATGGACATCTGTTGAGGTTGCTGGAAAGATCATACAAAGAATTGGACCAATTTTAGCCACAAAATATATAGAAAATTAGTTCATACATGATCATTGGAAATTTTATTAAAGAGATAGAATTAAAATATAAAAATCAGTATTTTTCAGGTATTTGCTTTGAGAGCTCAAAGTGTAAAAAAGATAATATTTTTTTTTCAATAAAAGGAATCAAAATAGATGGCAATAAATTTATTAATCATGCCATACAAAAGGGTGCAAAAACTATTATCTCCAATAAAAAATTTGAAGGTATAAAAAAAAATATCTTATTTATAAGATCCTCTAACGTAAGAAAGTCTTTATCAGAGTTTGCTTTCGCAATTTATAAAGATAAACCAAAAAATATAATTGCAGTAACAGGAACGAATGGAAAATCTTCAGTTGCTGATTTTTATTTTCAAATTTTAAGATTAAATAAAAAAAAAGTAGCCTCAATTGGAACCTTGGGCATTAAAACACAAAATTATATTAAAAAAGTTTCAAATACAACTATTGATCCAATTACTTTAAGTAAGATTTTGAGCAAACTTAAAAAAGAAAAAATTAATGATATTATATTGGAGGCATCTAGTCATGGACTCAAGCAAAATAGACTAGATGGTTTAAAATTTAATACAGGAATATTTACTAATTTGTCTCATGATCATTTAGATTATCACAAAACAATTAGTGACTACCTTAAATCAAAATTATATTTATTTGAAAAATTATTGATAAAAAATGCTAACATAGTTACCGACTTAGAGATCCCTGAATATAGAAAAATTAAAGAGTTAGCTTTAAAAAAAAAATTTAATATTGAAACAATTTCAAACAACAATGGTAATTTAGAAATCATTTCTCATGAATATAATAATGAGAAACAAATAGTTAAAATTAAATATAATAAAAATACTTATAAATTTGAAACAAAATTAATAGGAAAAGTCCAGATTAAAAATATTTTAATGGCAATGATAGCAGCAACCAAAAGTGGCTTAAGCTTTAAAAAAATTATTAAAAAAATTCATAATTTAAAACCAGTAAGTGGAAGATTAGAACAAATTGGAATTATTAAAAACAATTCAAGAGTTATATTAGACTATGCACACACACCTGATGCACTAAAAACATCTTTAAGGAGTTTAAGGGAGCAGTTTAAAAATAGAAAACTTTCAATAGTTTTTGGTTGTGGTGGTAACAGAGACAAAATAAAAAGACCAATGATGGGTAAAATTGCCAATCAATATTGTGATAGAATTTATCTAACAGATGACAATCCAAGACATGAAAATTCAAAAACAATAAGAACTTCCATAAGAAAAAATATCAATAAATCTAAAATCTATGAGATTTCAAATAGAGCTATTGCTATCAAGAAAGCAATATTTGACATGAAAACTGGTGATATCTTGATTGTTGCAGGTAAAGGACATGAAAAAATTCAAGAATATAAAAACATTAAAAAATTATTTTCCGATCAAGAGCAAATATTAAAAAACATTACAATTAAAAATAGAATACTTTCAAGTAACCTTAAATTAAATATTTTAAAGGAATTAAGCAATTCAAATAACATTTCTTCAAAACTAGAAATTAACAACGCGTCAATTAACTCTAAAGAAATTAAAAAAAAAAATATTTTCTTTGCAATCAAAGGTAAAAATAAAGATGGTAATTTATTTGTTAAAGAAGCCCTTGCTAAGGGAGCATCTCTAGCAATAGTTAATAATCAAAAAAAATCTAAGAAAAAAATAGTAGTAAAAGATACTTTAAAATTTCTAACTGAAGCGTCCTCTATTCTAAGAGAAAATTTACCAAGTAAAATTATATCAATAACTGGAAGTTCTGGAAAAACTTCACTTAAAGAATTAACAGGAAGATCATTGAATAAAATTAGCCAAGCAACCTATTCACCAAAATCATTTAATAATAAATTTGGTGTGCCGTTAAGCTTATTTAATTTAAAAAAAAATGATGCTTTTGGTATTTTTGAGATTGGAATGGATAAGAAAGGAGAAATTGATTATTTATCAAAAATTATAAAACCTGATGTTGGTGTAATCACAAACATTTCTTATGCTCATATCACAAATTTCAAAAACATTAATCAAATAGCTTTAGCTAAATCAGAAATTATTAAAAACATAAAAGATGACGGTTATCTTATTTTAAATAAAGATGACAAATTCTATTATTTTCATAAAAAAATTGGATTGAAAAGAAATTTAAAAATTCTCTCTTTTAGTTTAAAAAATAAAAGCGCTACAACCAATTTAGATTCAATTTCAAAAAAAAAATCTAAATACAAAATCTCTATAAATATTAATAAAAAAAAAATATATTTTTATTTAAATTCTTTTTTTGAAAATGATATAAAAAATTTATTAGCATCAATTACAATTATATCAATTTTCAAAGATATACATAAATTAGATAAAAATATTTTTTATAATCATAAAGTAACAACTGGTCGTGGAGATATAGTAAAAGTGAAGTTATTTAAAAAAAATTTATATCTTGTGGATGAAAGTTATAATTCAAACCCATTATCTTTGAAATCGGCATTAAAAAATTTTGATATGATTAAAGTTGATAATTCAAAAAAACATTTAGTACTTGGTGATATGTTAGAACTAGGAAAATATTCAAAAAAATTGCATATGGAAATTGGAAAAAATATTAACAAAACATCTCTTATAAATATTAATGTTATTGGCAAACATGTTAAATGGATTTTCAATAACCTTAATAAAAACAAAAGAGGGATTGTTATAAAAAAGAAATCTCAAATAATTGATTTGATTAAAAACAATTTAAATAATAATGATTATTTAATGATTAAAGGTTCCAACTCTACAGGTCTTAACGGTCTAACTAATCAAATTAAAACAGGTAAAATTAATGCTTTATAGTCTTATTTCCGAATTAGTTGATCAGTACAGCTTCCTTAATGTATTCAAATATCTTACTTTTAGAACGGGGTTAGCGATGTTTACTTCTATGATTATAGTTTTATTAGTGGGTACTCCATTTATTAATTTTTTTTCTGCAAGACAAATCCTAGATCCAATCAGAGAAGATGGTCCATCAGAGCATATTGTAAAAAAAATTGGGACTCCCACAATGGGAGGTGTTTTAATATTATTAGGTTTATTTTCGGGAATACTTTTATGGGGCGATTTATCTAATTATCACATATGGTTTTTACTTTATATAGTAACAAGCTTTGGCTTACTCGGGGCCTATGATGATTATAAAAAAATTAAATTTAAAAATTCTTCTGGTATTTCATTTAGATTTAAACTTATTGCCCAAATTTTAATAGCAACAATTGGTTTATTGGTATTATCTCAATTATCTCAAAATGTTGAATTAACAAATTTATATTTTCCATTCTTTAAAAATTTAATTATAAACTTAGGTTGGTTTTTTATACCATTTTCAATATTTATAATTGTAGGATCTTCAAACGCAGTCAATCTAACTGATGGGCTTGATGGATTAGCAACGGTGCCAGTTATATTGGTAGCTGGATGTTTCGCATTTATCAGTTATGTCACAGGAAATATAGTATTTTCAGAATATTTGAATATACCTTATCTAGAGGGGATGGGAGAAGTAGCTGTTTTTTGTGGATCAATTATGGGAGCATGTTTAGGTTTCTTATGGTTTAATGCACCACCTGCTAAAATATTTATGGGTGACACAGGATCTTTAGCACTTGGTGGATCATTAGGCGCCATAGGGATAATTACTAAACATGAAATAGTTTTGGCAATAACAGGTGGCTTATTTGTTTTAGAAGCTGCTTCAGTCATTGTGCAAGTAATATCTTATAAGTTGACAGGAAAAAGAGTTTTTAGAATGGCTCCTATTCATCATCATTTTGAAAAAAAAGGCTGGCCAGAATCCACGGTTGTAATTAGGTTTTGGATCATTGCAATAATTCTTGCAATGATTGGTTTGGCGACATTGAAACTTAGATAATGTTAAATAATCTAAATATTTTTTACAAGAAAAAAATTTTGATTTATGGCTTGGGAAAAAGTGGCTCATCTGTTTTAAAATTTTTAAAAAAAGACAACGAAATCACTACACATGATGACGAAATAAAAGTTACTAATAAAAAAATAACAAAAATAAAATTTGATTATATAATAATTAGCCCAGGGATAGATATTAATAAATGTAACCTAAGTAAATTTTTAAAGAATAATTCAAAAAAAATTTATACAGATTTAGATATTTTTTATAGCAATTATAAGGAAAACAATAAGATAACAATCACTGGAACTAACGGCAAATCAACTACTGCTAAAATCTTATATGATGTATTAAAAGATCAGAAAGTAGATGTTAGACTAGTAGGTAATATAGGTAATCCAATACTTTTAGAAAAAAAAGTAACAAATAAAACGGTTTTTGTAATAGAAGCCTCATCATATCAGCTAGAATACAGTAAATTATTCAAATCAAATATATCACTAATTTTAAATATATCACCAGACCACCTTGAAAGACATAAGACTATAAATAAATATGTAAGTGCTAAATTTAAACTAGTAAAAAATCAATCTAAGAAAGATTTTGCTATTTTAAATATAAAAAATTTTTATATTAAGAGAGAATTAGAATCTAAAAACTATTTACCCAAAGTAATAAAAATTGAAAAAAACATAGATGGCATTTATTTAAAAAAAATAAATAACCAATATTTTAAAACTGAAGGAAACAAAGAAAATTTAAAATTTATTTTAGCAGCTGCTAAAATATTAAAGCTTAAAAAAAACCTTCTATTTAAAACATTAAAAAAATTTAAGGGATTAAAATATAGACAAGAAATAATTTTTCAGTCAAAAAAATTAACAATAATTAATGATTCAAAAGCTACAACTTTTTCTTCATCAGTTAGTTTGTTAAAATCTCTAACTAATGTTTACTGGATAGTTGGTGGTCAAGCTAAAAAAGGTGATAAGTTATTGCTATCTAAAAAAAATTGTAAAAATATTAAAGCATGTATTTTTGGAACTAATAAAAATTTTTTTATAAGTAAAATAAAAAAAATAATGAAATATGAATCCTTTTTAAATTTAAAGAGTTTAGTCAAGAAATTATCTTTAGAAATTAAGGATGATAAAAACACAACGCATAAAACAATCTTATTTAGTCCATCAGCAGCTTCATTTGATCATTTTAAAAATTTTGAGAAACGTGGAGAATATTTTAATCAACTTATCAAAAAATATATAAATGTTTAATTTTGATTCAATATATAAATTTTATTATGAATGGTGGAAAAATATAGATAAAACACTTTCTATATTAATAATATTTTTATTTAGTTTGGGTTTATTTTTTTCCTTAGTATCAACTTCCTTAATTGCCTCTGATAAATTAGATACTAATAATTATTTCTTCTTCTTCAAGCATTTAGCATACATTTTTATTGGTATGATGGTTATGATTTTTTTTTCATCTATAAGTAGGGAAAATCTCTTTAAGATTTCTTTTTATCTTTTTTTAATATCTTTACTTTTTTTATTTTTAGTGCCAGTTTTAGGCACAGAAGTAAAAGGATCTAAAAGATGGCTTAATCTTTTTTTTCTACCAAGATTTCAACCTATAGAACTAATTAAACCATTTATAATTATTTTTATTGCTACAATTTTATGCAGTGAAAAAAGTTTGAATATTTACTTTAAATATTTATTAACATTTATAGTTATTGTGCCTGTTTGCCTTCTATTGATGATGCAACCTGATATTGGGCAAACGCTACTTATCTTTTTAGCTTGGGTTACATTAGTTTTTATTTCAGGCATAAGTTTACCAATAATCTTAACTTTTTTTAGTTTTTCATTACTGTCCTTAGCTTATATGGTTTTTTTTATTCCAAAATTTACTTATATAAAAAATAGGATTTTATCATTTTTTAATCCAAATGATGGAACACATAACTTTCAATCTGATAAAGCAATTGATGCAATTAATAGTGGTGGTTACTTTGGAAAAGGAATTGGTGAGGGTACTTTAAAAAATAGAGTACCGGAGGCCCACACAGATTATATTATCTCTGTAATATCAGAAGAATTTGGTGTTGTGGCAATTGTACTATTATTAATCTTATTCATATTTTTTATCTATACGGTTTTCCAAAAAATATATTTAGAAAAAAATGAAAAAAACAAATTGGTTTTAACTGGAACTATGTGCTTAATTATTTTTCAGGTCTTGATACATATTGGAGTTAATATTAGACTATTTCCTACAACGGGCATGACTTTACCTTTTTTAAGTTATGGAGGCTCATCAATTGTAAGTGTATCAATATTATCTGGAATAATATTAAATTTAACCAAAAGAAAAATTGATTAAATGACAAAAAAAATTTTAATCAGTACAGGTGGATCAGGCGGTCATGTTGTACCAGCAACTATATTGTATGAACATCTTAAAGATCAATTTCATGTATCCATGTCTACAGACTATAGGGGCATGAAATTTATAGATAAAAATAAATATAACTTAGAAATTTTTAATATAACCCCAATATCAAAAAATATTTTTTTATTACCTTTTCAATTTTTTTTAATTATTTACTTAATTATAAAATCTATTTTTTTTTTAAGAAAACAAAAAATAGATATATTAATTTCAACAGGTGGTTATATGTCTTTTTCTTTGTGTTTAGCATCGAAAATTTTAAATATTAAAATTTTTTTATTTGAACCAAATATGGTTTTAGGAAGATCAAACAAATTTTTTATTAAATCATGTGAAAAGATTTTTTGCTATTCTGGTAAAATTAAAAATCTCCCAAAAAAATATGCAAGTAAGATCAGTGTAATCCCAGCATTATTAAGAAAAAAATTTTATGATGTTAAAAAAGCTGACGGTATCGATAAGAACATTAATTTATTGATAATAGGAGGAAGTCAGGGAGCAGAGATATTTGACACGTTGATTAAATCTTCAATAATTGAACTGACAAAAAAATATAGTTTAAAAATTTATCAACAGACCAATTTGACTAATTTTGAAAATTTAAATAAATTTTATAAATATAACAATATTGATTGCGAATTATTTGATTTTAATGACAATATTTCAAATCTTATGAGTAAATCAAATATATGTATTACTAGAGCAGGCGCCTCAACATTAGCTGAGTTAGTCTTTTTAAATTTACCTTATGTGGCAATACCGCTGCCTACCTCAAAAGATAATCACCAATTTGAAAATGCTTTTTTTTATAATGAAATTGGCTGTAATTGGATTTTAAATCAAAATAAAATCAATGAGGAGGCTTTAGCAAATAAATTATTTAATATTATAGATAACAAAGACGAATTTTTAATTAAAAAAATAAATATGAAAAATTTTAGCTATCAAAATACCTGGAATAATATAAATCAGAAAATTATATCTGTTATTAATGAAAATAGAATTAGCAAAAACTGAAATTATACATTTTGTTGGAATAGGTGGGATTGGTATGAGTGGTCTTGCGCTTATAATGAAAGGGATGGGTTTTAACGTTCAGGGCAGCGATGTTACTATTAACAAGAATATTGAAAGATTAAAAAAAGATAAAATCAAGATCAACATTAAACATAATAAAAAAAATATTATGAGGGCCACTATTGTGGTTGTTTCTTCCGCTATTAAAAAAAATAATCCAGAGTTAATTGAAGCAAGAAAAAAGCAGCTCCCGATTTATAAACGTGGAGAAATGTTGGCTAATATAGTGTCTTTGACTAAAAATATTGTTGTAACTGGATCTCATGGTAAAACTACAACCACATCTTTATTAGCTGCAATATTTTCAAAAACAAAGTTAGATCCAACAATAATAAATGGTGGTGTTCTTAATGCAATTAACAATTCAGCAAAACTTGGAAAAAGCGATTGGTGTATTTTAGAAGCTGATGAGTCAGATGGAAGCTTTATTCATGTGCCACCAACTTATTCTATTGTTACGAATATAGATCGTGAACATATGGATTATTACAATTCAATGGGTGACCTGAAAAACCTATTTATAAAGTTTATTAATAAAGTTCCATCATTTGGAAAATCTTTTATTTGTATTGATGATAAAAATAATAACAATTTATTGAAAAAGCTTAAAATAAAAAACTTTTATACATATGGAATAAATATAAAATCACAATTTTGTATTAAAAATATTAAACAGGTAAAAGAGTTTTCAGAGTACGATCTAGTAATTAAATTACCAGGAAAAAGAAATATAGTTGTTAATAAAATTAAGATACCTCTTCTTGGGATTCATAATATTCGAAATTCAACAGCGGCTGTCGCGGTAGCACTAACAATTGGGATCTCCCAAAATATCATTAAAAATGGGTTGAAAGAATTCAAAGGAGTTCAAAGAAGGTTTAGCAAAATTTTTACACATAGAGAAACTAGCTTTTATGATGATTATGCACATCACCCGACAGAAATTAAAGAAGTTTTAAATGGAGTTAGAGCTGCTTATAAAAAAGAAGAAGTTATATGCGTATTCCAACCACACAGAATATCTAGGTTAAAAGATCTTAAAAAAGAATTTAGCTCATCATTTAAGAAAGCAGATACTGTAATTTTATGCCCAGTTTATACAGCAGGTGAAAAAATGAAATTAGGATTTAATTACAGTAGCTTTGCAAAAGATATTATTAAAAACTCAAAAGTTAAACTATTTATGGTTAATGACCAATACGAATTAGGAAAGTTAATAAAAAATACAATCTACGGTAAAAAAATAGTTGTTGGTATGGGTGCTGGTACTATTTCAGCATGGATGAGAGAACTGCCAAACTTAATATGATGTTATCAGAAGAGTTAAAAATTTTTTCAAATAAAGTTAGTAGTAAAATTTATTTTGATTATGATTTAAAAAAAAATAATTGGTTTAATATTGGTGGTAAAGCTAAAATTTACTTTAGACCTGATAATTTACCTGATTTGATATTGTTTTTAAAAAGATTTGGAAATAAAGAAAAAATTCATATTTTAGGAGCGGGATCAAATACACTTATAAGTGACAATACATTTGATGGTGCGGTAATTAAATTAGGAAAAAATTTTTCTAACATTTCAATATTACCCAATGGTATAATAGTTGCAGGTAGTGCCTGTCTTGATAAAAAATTATCAGATTTTGCTTTAGAAAATGAAGTAGGAAGTTTTGAGTTTTTAGCATGTATACCTGGTACTGTTGGTGGTGGGCTAAAGATGAATGCAGGATGCTTTAATAGAGAATTTAAAGATATACTGATTTCTATACAGGCAATTGATAAAGAAGGTAAAGTTTTAACAATACCAGCAAATAAAGTTATTTTTAAGTATAGAAATAATGACTTACCAGATGATCTAATATTTTTAAGCGCTTCTTTTAAAGGTGAAAAAAAAGCTAAAGATAAAATTCAAAAAGAAGTTTTTGAATTAAAAAATAGAAAAGATAGCACTCAACCAACAAAAATCAAAACAAGTGGTAGTACGTTTAAAAATCCAATCAATCAATCTGATAAAAAAGTTTGGCAATTGATAAAAGAATCGGTGCCATTAGATACAAGTTTTGGAGATGCCTGTATTTCAGATAAACATTGTAATTTCTTTGTAAACAAAAATAATGCTAGTTTTGATGATATGAATAAATTGATAAAATTTGTTCAAGATGCCGTTCAAAAAAAAACAGGCATTACTTTAGAAAAAGAAATTAAGATACTGGAATAGTTATGAAAAAAAAAATTTTAGTGCTTTGTGGGGGAATATCCAAAGAACGTTTAATAAGCCTGGATACAGGAAAGCAAGTAACTAATGAATTAAAAAAAAATGGATATAAAGTTATAACTTGCGAGCCAGATCATGCTTTATTAAAAAATATAAGACTATTTAAACCAGATATAATTTTTAATGCATTACATGGACAGTTCGGAGAAGATGGTTATATTCAAACAATTTTAGAAATCCAAAAAATTCCATATACCCACTCAGGTGTAATTGCCTCTTCCATTGCGATGGATAAAGAAATTTCAAAAAAAATTTTTATTAAAAATAAAATATTAACTCCAAAATATATTAAATTTGATTTTAAAAAAAACAAAATTAATATTATTAAAATTATTGAAAAAAAATTAAAATTTCCCGTTGTCATAAAACCAATTAACGAAGGATCAAGCGTACATGTATATATTTGTACTAAAAAAAATATAATCAAAAATTTAAAAACGTTGAGTACATATAATCAAATTTTGATAGAAGAGTTTATTGGTGGCAGAGAGATACAAGTGGCTATAATGGGTACTAAAACATTAGGTGCAATTGAATTAGAGCCAAAGAGAAAATTTTACGACTATGAAGCGAAATATAATTCAACCTCAAAAACAAAACATATAATACCAGTGAGTTTTGGAAAAAATGATTTACAAAAAATCACAACTATTACTCGTAAAGCCCATCAACTAATCGGTTGTAAAGGGGTTACTAGATCAGACTTTAAGTTTTATAACGGAAAATTTTATTTATTAGAAATTAACACCCAACCAGGAATGACCAAGCTTTCATTGGTACCTGAAATAGCTAAATACATAGGTATAAGTTTTATACAATTAATTGAATGGATTCTTAAAGATGCATCAATTAATAGATAAAAAAAATAAGATAATAATATACTTATTACTCTTATTCACATTGAGCACAACAAGCGTAAAATTTTTAGAAAATCAAAGCAATTACTCTTCTACAATTAATCAAATTAATATTGAGGGGCTTTCAATAATTAACAACTCTAAAATTTCCAAAGAGTTAAATAATTTATTTTATAAAAATATATTATTAGTTAAAAAAGAAGAGATTCAAAAAGTTGTAAGTAAGTATAATATTATAGAAGAGTATAGTGTTAAAAAGATTTATCCTTCAACAATTAACATAAACATCAAATCTACTAAATTTGTTGCTAGGCTTTCCAAAAATGATCAATTAGTTGGAACCAATGGTAAGCTTATTGAGGATAAAAAAAATAAAGAAATATTGCCTTATATATTTGGAGAATTTAATTCTAAGGATTTTTTGACATTTAAAAAAAATATTGTGCAATCTAAATTTACTTTTACAAAATTTAAAACATTATATTTTTTCCACTCAAACAGATGGGACATTTTAACTAATGATAATGTTTTAATTAAATTACCCCAGAATAACCTTTTGGAATCACTCAATCTTGCATACAAAATGATAAGTAGTAATGACTTTAAAAATATAAATCTAATTGATTTAAGAGTGAGCAACCATTTGATCATAAAATAATGAATAGTAAAAATTTGCAAATCTTTTTTGATTGTGGTTTTTCAAAAATAAGAGCTGGTGCATTCAATAAAGATGATCAAAATAAAACTTTTTATACTGAAAGTGAATTTTTTACAGATCAATCAAATTTAGAATTAAAAATTCAAAAGATAATTACTTTTTTTGAAAAAAATACAAATGAATATATTGATAACATAAACTTAATGATAGATAGCTCAAAAATGTTGTCTATCAGTATTTCAATATCAAAAAAACTTGACGGATTGAAATTAAAACAAGCCAATATTCAGTTTTTAATTCAAGAAGCAAAACAACAAATTTTAAAATATTATACTACTCACAATATTGTTCATATTATTGTTAATAATTATAAAATCGATGATGTTGATTATTCTTATCTACCAGATGAAATTAATTGTCATTTTATATCTTTAGATATTTTTTTTATTTGTCTGCCTAGGGATTTAGTGTTGTACTTTAAAAATATTTTTTCAAAATCTAATATTTTGATTAATCAAATTATTTGTTCCAGTTATGCAAGATCTATTAATTATAAAGATAATTTAAATTTAAATGGATATATATCATTTATTGATGTCGGATTTAATAAAACATCAATAATTTCCTACGTTGATGACAAGATTCTTTCTTTAGATGTTTTACCGATTGGTGGAAATCATATTACTCAAGATATTTCTAAAATCTTAGAAAAAGATTTAGAACAATCAGAACAGATAAAGCTTAACTTTCATCAAAATCATCAATCCCCAAATGAAGATGATATTCCAATAAAGAAATTACAAAAAATAATTTTTGCGAGAACTGATGAAATATTAGAATTATGTATCAAATCAATAAAATCAAATCCACTTACGCATAGTCATTTTAAAATGTTGTTAATTGGAGAAGGTTCAAAAATGCTAGAGAAGTGCAGGAATAATATTTTTTTTAAAGATATAAATTTTTTAGAAGAGTCCTCGAAAAATATTTGTCAGTCAGGGTTTAAATTGAAGATGGGGTTAAATAAACAGGTAGTTGAAATAATTCCAAAAAAGTTAATAAAACAGGGTTTTTTTGAAAAACTTTTTCATTTTTTTAATTGAAAGTAGTATTTTCTTGTAACATTTCTTGTTTTTATTAATTTAGTCCAAGTATTTATAAGATTACGATGTCTCTTTTAAATCAAAAAACTATCAATAATAATATTAATTTTGAAGGTGTGGGTCTTCATAGCGGTTTAGAAGCTAGCTTAACCATTAAGCCGGCAGAGCCTAACACTGGAATAATTTTTAAAAGAACAGACCTCAAAGAAAATAACATTATAATTCCAAGTGTTTTTAACGTAAGCAGTGCAGTATTTTGCACAACCATCTCAAATGATAGTGGCGCTAGTGTTTCAACTATAGAACATCTAATGGGAGCTTTATATGGTTTGGGCATCGATAACGCATTGATTGAAATTAATAATCAAGAAGTGCCAATTCTAGATGGCTCAGCAAAATTATTTGTAGAAGCAATATCCAAAACTGGAATCAAAAATAGTGATACACCTATAAAGATAATTAAAATTGAAAAAAGAGTCGAGTTTAATAATGGAAAAAAATCAATTTCTATTGAGCCAAGTAAGATTAGTCTAGATATAGATTTTGAATTACAATATGAAAATAATTTAATAGGAACTCAAAGAAATCTAATAAAAGTTTATGAATCTGACTTAACAGATGTTTACAACTCTAGAACCTTTTGTCTTTTCGAGGATGTAAAAAAATTAAAAGAAATGGGATTAGCAAAAGGGGGAAGTCTAAATAATGCAATTGTTGTTAAAAATAATAAAATTTTAAATGAACAAGGGCTTAGAAATAAAAAAGAATTTGTAAATCATAAAATTTTAGATTGTTTAGGTGACCTTTATTTATCAGGTCATAAAATCATTGCTAAAATAACCTGTTCTCAAGGTGGTCACAAACTTACTAATCAGCTATTAAGAAAAGTTTTTTCAGATAATAACAACTATTCTTTGTTTGAAATTAAGGAAAAAAACCTTCCGCACGTGTTTTTGAATAAAAAACAATTAAAATCCATAGCTTAAAACTATAAACTTTTATTAAAATTTGTTAAAAAATAGTATGCTGTATAAAAAAATAATAATTTTATTTTTATTTTTAACTTTAGCCTCTTGTTCTAAAAATAATCAAGATTTGTCCGAAAATATTATTCAAAATGATAATTTAGAGGTGGGAATGATAAAATCTTACAAAGAAGGAGTTGAAGCTTTAAATAGAGGCGATGCAATTTATGCTCAAAAAAAATTTAGTGAGGCTGAAATGTTATTTCCACAATCAGATTGGGCACCAAGAGCATCATTAATGTCAGCATATAGTTATTACACTCAGCAATATTATAGTAGTTCTATTGATGAATTAATAAGATTTATGAAATTATATTCAAATAATCCTAATTTAGATTATGCATATTACCTTATGGCAATGTGTTATTACGATAGTATAGTAGATGAAAAGAAAGATACAAAATTTCTGGTGCAATCAAAAAAAAATTTTGAAATACTTATAGAGAAATTTCCAAACACAGATTATTCTTTAGATGCAACATATAAGTTAGGATTAATTCACGATCTTCTTGCAGCAAAGGAATTGTATATAGCTAGACATTATATAAAAAGGCAAAAATGGATTCCAGCAATAAATAGACTTAAAAATATTATTAATGACTACGATAGAACTGTATATATTGAAGAAGCACTTCACAGGTTGGTTGAAGTTCATTATATAATTGGATTAGAAAATGAGGCAAAAAAATATGCTAAAACATTAGGATATAATTATAAAACAAGCAGATGGTATGAACAGTCTTATCTTATATTTAATAAAAATTATAAAAATAATAAGAGAGACATTAAAAAAGAAAATTTAACTACAAAAATTAAATCATTTTTTTGAAATGCAAAATGAAGAAACTAAAAAAAAATATTTAGAAAAAATAAAAAAATTCAAAGATTTCAATAAAAGTTATTATGAAAAAAGCAAACCCAAGGTAAGTGATGCCGAGTTTGATACACTAAAAAATGAAATTTTAGATTTAGAAAATGTATATAGTTTTTTAAAAAATTCTCATTCACCTTCAAAAACTATTGGATTTAAACCATCAAAAAATTTTCAAAAAGTAAAACATAAAACGCCAATGTTGTCTCTTGGAAATGCTTTTAATGAAGAGGATATAAAAAATTTTGAAAAAAAAATAATTAATTTTCTAAGCTTAAAAAATGCAAATATAATTGAATATAGTGTGGAACCCAAAATTGATGGTATATCTGCTTCGTTAATTTATGTTAATGGAAAATTTACAAAAGGCCTTTCAAGAGGTGATGGGTCAGAGGGAGAGGACATTACTCAAAATCTAAAAACTATTAAAGATATACCGTTAGAAGTAGGTAAGAAAAATTTTCCTAAAGAAATTGATATTAGGGGAGAAGTTTTTATAGAAAATAATGATTTTAAAAAAATTAATGAAAAATTTGCCAACCCAAGAAATGCTGCATCTGGATCATTAAGACAAAAAAATCCAATTTTTACGGCTAAAATACCACTTAAATTTATTGCATACACATATGGATATGCGGAAAAATTAAATATTGATAGTCAAACAAATTTTTTAAAAAATTTAAAGTTTTGGGGTTTTAAGATTAATCCATTTAATAAAAAGATATCAAACATTAAAGACTTAATGCTTAATCATAAATTTCTAGAAGAAAAAAGAAAAGAGATAGCTTTTGATATAGATGGTGTTGTCTACAAAGTTAATAATTTTGATTTACAAAGAAGACTGGGTTTTGCAACGAATGCACCTAGATGGGCAATAGCACATAAATTTTCTACAAATAAATCAATTTCAGAAGTGATAAACATAGAAATTCAGATAGGAAGAACAGGCGCGCTCACACCAGTTGCAAAAATTAAACCAGTTAATATTGGTGGTGTAATAGTCTCAAATGCAACACTTCATAATGAGGATGAAATCATTAGAAAGGATATAAGAATTGGAGACACGGTTATGGTTGAAAGAGCTGGAGATGTAATACCCCATATAGTTTTAGTCGATATAAAAAAAAGAGAAAAGAATTCAAAAAAATTTATCTTTCCATTGAATTGTCCCTCATGTGGTAACAAAACTGTAAAGGACTATAATGCTCTTACAAAAAAACAAGATGCGGTAAGAAGGTGTGTTAGTGAAGGTTATGAATGTGAAAAAATTGCAATAGAAAAAATCAAACATTTTGTATCGAAAGAAGCACTTAATATAGATGGATTTGGTAAAAAAATTGTGGAAAATTTCTGGTATTTAAAATTAATTAGATTTCCCCAAAACATCTTTAATCTTGATTATAAAAAAATAGAAGAATTGGAAGGTTGGGGGAAACTATCAGTAGCAAATTTAAAATTTTCAATAGAACAAAAAAAAAATATATCACTTGAAAGATTTATTTACTCATTGGGTATTAGACACATAGGTCAAGAAAATGCAAAACTCATTGCTAGACATTTAAAAACAGTAATAAATTTTTTTAAACTATCAGATGATAAAAATATAGATACTTTATCAAATATAGATGGAATAGGAGCCACACAAATTCAATCAATTAAGAAATTTTTTTTAAATAAAACGAACTTAAAAGTTTTATTTGAACTAGAACAGAATCTTTTAATAGAAGATGTGTTGTTAGTAGACAGTAAGGGCTTGTTAAAGAATAAAACTTTCATGCTAACAGGGAAGTTGAATGGAGTTAGTCGCGCAGAAGCGAAATCTTTAATTGAAAAGAATTCAGGAAAAATAATTAGTAATGTAAATAAAAAACTAGACTATTTAATTGCTGGGGAAAAACCAACTATAAAAAAAATAAACATTGCTAAAGAATTAAATATAAAAGTTATTAATCAACAAGAGTGGATAGGAATGCTAAATAAGAGTAGCTAACCATTTTCTTTCTTTCTTATTAAGTTTACTGGAAAATTCAGAATAAATATTTAAATGATATTTAAATAAGTAATCCTTTTCAGTTTTGGTTAATAAATTATAATTGACCAACTCTTTTTCTATGGGAGCCATTGTAAGGTTTTCGAAATATAATTTATTTTTTAAATGTTTAGCGTAAATTAAATTTTCTATTCTGATTCCAAAATGATTTTTTTTATAATACCCAGGTTCATTACTTAAAATCATGCCTTTTTTTATTTTAATAGAATTATATTTAGATATTGATTGAGGGCCTTCATGAACATTCAAAAAAAACCCAACACCATGACCGGTGCCATGAGCATAATCTAAACCTTTTTTTTTCAGATATCTTCTGGCTCTAATATCAATTTTTTTTCCTGTATTATCCTTATTCAAATCAGTAAGCACAACAGCTATGTGTCCTTTTAAAACATTTGTGAATGCATTTTTTATATATTTCTTTTGTTCAGAAAAACAAATTGTTCTAGTAACATCTGTTGTCCCATAACGGTATTGTCCACCTGAATCTAATAAAAAGATATCTTTATTACTAATTTTTTTAGTAGATTTTACGGTTGCTCGGTAATGAACAATAGCACCATTTGAGCCTGTACCTGCAATAGTGTTAAAACTTGGAAATAAATAGTCTTTACTTAGTTTTCTAAATTTTTCTAATTTATTTTGTGCATCAACTTCTGTTATTTTTTTATTATTTACATTTTTGATCCAGTAAATAAATTTTGTTAATGCCAAACCATCTTTCTTATGAGCTTCAATCATATGATTGATTTCATATGAGTTTTTGATCGACTTTAATTTATAAATTGGATCATCTTTGTTTAAAATATTAAATTTTGATTTAATTATGTTTTCATAAAAGATTGAGCAGGTTTTATCATCAATTATAAAACTTTTTCCTTTCAGTTTATTAATTAAGTTTGGAAGATCTTTAATATTAACAATTTGGTCTTTTTTTATTTTTTTTTCTTCAATAATTTTTTTTGTAATAATTTTTGATGCAATTAAAAATAATTTTTTATTTTTACTGATAATTATTCTAGCATTTGGTATTGGGCTGTTCGGATTATCATGTCCCCTGATATTTAAAAGCCACGCAACATTTTCGGGAGCACTAGTAAATAAATAATCTGATTTATTTAATTTAAGAAAATTTGTGATTTTTGATATTTTGGATTGATGTGTTTCACCCACTATTTCCTTTGGTAAAGAATAAAAAGGTTTAGCTTTTTTTTCTTTAAATTTAAATATTTGATCAACTAAATTATCATCTACTGAAATAAGATTATTATTTAAAAAATAATTTTTAAGATTTTTTGATGTAAATAATTTTGGATCATAACCTAAATTATAATTTTGAATAATTGTATGGGGAAGATTTTTATGTATTTCTATAATATTAAAATTTTTAGCAGATTCTTGTTGTGCTTGGATCGTGTACCTTCCATCAACAAATAAATAGTTATTTTTTGTTAAGATTACAGCAATTCCAGCAGAACCAGAAAAATTGCTAATATTTTTTAGTCTATCATTTTGCGCATACTCAGAAAAATATTCATCATTTTTAGGGATAATATAACCATCAATTTTAAGTTTTTTGAAATTATTTTTTAAGAGTTTAATTTTATTTTTAATCATTTAATTCTTTTTTGATATCTTATCCACCCTGGACTTTTGGTTCCTTCATCAATTTCAAAGTCTTGATTAAATTCAAAATCATTATCATCGTCTTTAGATTCATCAAAAAACGAGTTTTTTTGTAAATTTTTTTCTGGTAATTCATCAATAAATCTAGAAGCCATACTATCTATCCAATTACCTTGATAAAATCTATTCATAGCAAATGATATAAGTGCTTTTTTTTTAGCCCTAGTGATGCCGACATAGGCCAATCTCCTTTCTTCTTCTAACCCATTTTGACCTTTTTCTTCTATAGATTTTTGGTGTGGAAAAAGACCCTCTTCCCATCCCGGCAAAAAAACTAC
>Ga0307986_10001257_pt1 | contig 18464 bp, 13 predicted proteins | sample EllFjometageno82_FD_203170 | JGI IMG/M metagenome (GOLD analysis project Ga0307986, IMG submission 203170) | Marine microbial communities from Ellis Fjord, Antarctic Ocean - #82 | ecosystem: Environmental > Aquatic > Marine > Unclassified | place: Southern Ocean | collected 2014-10-09
CTCACTGTACCCATCTGTATGTTTGCCTGAGAGTTTTATTCCGTCGGCGAGAACTTAATCTCTTTCCAGAGTTAATATGTTACGGTCCTTTTGCCTGAGAGATTCCTGGGTGGTTGCTCCTTCGGCTTGACGAATTTCCCTTATTAAATAGGGCTCAATCACATCTCCCGTACTTCCGTGAAACAAAGGTTAAGTTGTTTCAATAGGATTATTATAGATAAGTATAGAATGGATATCAAGGATTTACTGTGACCAACTGAGTCACGATTGAGACACGTTTAAGAGGGCTAGCTCTTCCTATTGGACTCACAAGCCCAGAACAATGATTGATGAAAATAGGTTTTTCATTTACTTAACTGGTTCATAAAACGTACACCATTCTTTTGCTTCCTTAATATGAGGAACCATTCCTAAATCTGTATGGTATGTAAAGTGAGGATGTGGCTCATATAAGTTGTACATTCTAATGGCTGGGTTTTCATCGATACCTCCCCACATATAATATTCCTTTTGACTTGCAAAAAGTACATTCTTTAAACTTTTATCATCACATTCTTTTGCAATACCATAGAAGAACCAGACATCAGAAATTTTATTTAATTCTTTGGATGATTTATGTTTCACCCAAATAGTATGACCAACTCCTGTTTGTTCGATATAAACAACTTTACCGTCATCTATTTGATAAATTTCCTGTAATTTAAATTCTGCATAAGGATAATTAACTTCTTCAGCATAAATATTCCCACTCAACAGGAAACCCATGACCACGATCAATAAAACTATTTTCATTTATTTACACATACTCATACCTTTATTAACAGCTTCACGATTTTTGCTTAAGTCCCAGGTAGTAGACAGATTAAGAAAATACTCAGATGGATCAAATTCGTCAACTTTAACAAAATCAATTGCAATTTTCTCTGCAACGCCTTCAAAATTATATTCATCAATCAATCTTGGATCTCCAATTTGAATTATCACATTTTGAATATTTCTCATCTTATCAATTTGTTCTTGTGATAAATCTAATCCTGCAATTTTTCCTAAATCAAACGCAGGTCTAGCATTTGTAATCATTGCCTCAATTGGACCCATATTATTTATTTTAATTGGTATTTTTAATCCCAATAATTTGTTGAGATCTTTTTTCCCGTTACTCATACTCGAAAAATAAATAGTCATAAGATCACATTTATTATTCTTTTTATGAAGAGCATAAGTAAATGCACCACTAAGATCACTTTCACCTAGCTTTTGAACTCTTACAGCAGCATTATTTTCATTAATTTTCCATTTATCATAAACGAGTTCTGCAGACGTTGTAGTACACCACAATAAATTCAGAACCACGATCACTAAAAGCTTTTTCATAACAAAAACTTTATCATTATTATTTAACTATCCAAATGATTAATGGTTTTACAAAGTTCACGTGCTTCTAAAAGTGAGGGTACAAGTTTATCTAGTTTCCAATTATTATTAGGTATGTCAAAGTATTTAGCTGCTTTAAAGCCAACACCATCAATTATTTCAATTTCAAATCTCTTTTCCTCATTATAAAAATCACTTAATTTATGTATGTATTTTTTTAAATCAAAGGTGCCTATAGAAAACATCACTCTATAACCCATTAAAAAAGGTGTTACTGCCTCAACTTCTGCAGTTTCTTCTTGGTTGTTAATTCTTATTGGGATGTGCTTACCCAATAGTTGTTTGATGTCACCTGGTTTTTCATACGTATAAAATGTAAAGTTATTCCAAACTCGGTCACAATCATCATCTATGTGGATGAAAAAGTTAAGAGAGTCGCCGTGTGTGACTTCACCTGAAACTCTTGCATAAACTAACTTTTCAAATTTATTAATATTCCATTCCTCCTCATCTGCTTGGGCTTGATAAGCAATAACTAATAGAAATAAAAATAAGTGAGCTGAAACAAAAATTAAGAACCGCTTCATGATTTAAGCTCCACATTTATTCCAATTTTTTTAAGGGTCCTTATTATTTTGTCCCAAATAATACTATTATGGGTACTTGGGCTAATTTCGAATTTAAAGGTTTGTTTGTAAACTGGACTGCAGTTATCATAAGCAATGTAAGCACTTACATGACAATATTTATTAATACGGTCTATTTCCATATATTAAAACTCCTAATGTTGGTTGTATTTTTTAAGGTAAGTAATTTGTAGTTGATAATGGTTTCACACCTCTTCCAACCAAGAGGTCTACGTAAAGAGGAGAATAATGAAAAAAAACGTAAACGCCGGAAAAGGAATGAAATCCAATGCATGATTCTACTTAAATCATAAATTTTTGTCCCTTCTAAGTCTGGATTTTGTTAGAAAAAAGATTTAATACATTTCATTTAAAATTTTTTCATTGTGTTTGTCCTTCTCACTGTGTCAGATGTGCATCAGTTCTTAAATCTACTCTTAATGTATTCAACAAGATTTTTTCCTTCTAGTTTATCTGTTCTGGGATTTGTTCTGGCATAAAATTCATCATTACTGGATTTAAATTCTTTTAAATAAACCTCTTTGTTGGAAGGTTTACAGGTCACTCTTAAAATATTTTTTGTTTCTATATTTAAAATTTTCCAATTTACTAATGGATATATTTGTCCTCCAAAAAAATTATTAATTTTTTGACTGAAATATTTTAGAAATTCATCCACATTATCTTTATGAAATTTTTTAACCTCCTCATCAATACCAACAATATTATAATTATCAGACACACCAACCAGCAAGTCACCGCCCTTAGCATTTAAAAAACCAGCAATTGTTTTTATACAAACAAATTCAAGGGCAACTACCTTAGTTTGAGTTTTTATATCTCTACCAAAAGTCTCTTTAAACTCAACTGTTTCAGATTCTTTATTTTTTATTAAATTATTTATTTCATCTTCTATGGCAGAAGTTTCTTTTTTACTATTGTGTGTATTGATATATTCTAATGCTATAGATGCTGGATTAAACCCTAGGTCATAAATTTCCTGATATCTTTTATTTTCTTCATTTTTATTTTTTGCATCCTCATAAACATATGTAAAGTTATTACCTAAACCAATAAATGCGGTAGTGTATTCACTGATGTTTATTTTTTTTGCAACTAATAAGATTGGCAATAAAATTGACTCTTGATTCAAGCACATAAACAATCCATGCACAGCACCTTTTTGTTCATTAGTAAATTTAGAATATATTTGGTTTATTTTTGTTGTTATTCCTGACACTATATATTTTTCATCAGAAATGAATTCACCAGGTCCGGGATCCTCTCCTTCTGTCATTTTATTATAATATTCTCCCCATGCATATTTCGACATTTTGTCAAAATTTTCTTTCCCTACAATTTCAATAATCTTTTCTAATACAGGCTGAAGTCTTGCATGCTGTTCTAGCTCAAAAGGTGGTCCGTTTCCTGTTCTTATAAAACACCAGTCATGTTTAATAAAAAGATTTGACATATTATCTTGGTATTTTTTATGTTCAGGATTTTCTAATAAATTTTTCTGATCAGAAAAAATAACATAGGCACAAAATTTTCCATTAAAATTTATGGAGTTATTGCTGCTAATAAATACCTCACCACATCTTTCAAAATCATTTTTAATGAATTTAATTAATGACTCTGACTTGTTTTTAACCAGTTGATTTCCTTGAGCTATATTAATAGCCTTATCGCCATAATATAACACAAATTCATTATCAATTTTCCTTACTTCAAGATCATATGAAAACATAATCCAATCCTTAATTTATTGTTTATCTTATTCTTTACATCCATTTTTGAAAACATTTTATAAAATAAATCACTCAAAATAAGAATTTATAACAAAAATTTCATCGTTATTTAATGAATAAATTTGATAAATAGTATCATTAATTTTTTTTTCTAAAAATATTTTCTTTTCTAGTGTTTTTAAATTTTCTTCATGATGTAATTCAAGATTTAGTTTATTTAGTTTAGAATATTCTTTTGAAATTTCCTTTATTGCAATTTTTATTGATTCGGTATGCATTGGTAACGGTAATTTTTCTAAAAAAGTTGTTGCTATATTTACTGTTAAATCAGATCCATTGGAAAAACTTTTAGAATAAAAAAAATTCATTAAGTTTGAATTAATTAGTAGTGACAGAAATTCATAACTATATATTTCTTTCCACTGATCTTGTATTAACAGTAAATTTGTAGAAGCAAACGAGTGATATTTTTTATCATCTACTGCACATACGAGTGGTTTTTTTCCACCACTTATGCGTCTAATAATGATCTTTTTTTCTGCTTTCCAAATATATTCAGGTCTAAATCTATTTATTTTTTTTTTATCAAGTTTTAAGTATTTTGTATGATTTAATATATAATTAGAACAAATACTTTTACCTTCAAGTAATGGAACAAAAAGTTTCTTTTTATTTTCATCATATATTAAGCTTTTTGGTGCATCAATTCCTGCTATTGCATCTATTTTTATATTTTCTAAAAATTTATTACTTTGTTTAATTTTAAGAATTAGTTTTTGGTCCTCATTACTTGCTGTTATATTAAATACATTGCTTGTATTCTTTGCATAGTTTATCTGGTCCATTTTTTGAATTTTAGATCTACTAACATGTAAATCTTTAGCAAAATTAGCATCTATTATTTCAAAATTTCTTTTATTATTATTTTCTACATTTGTTTTATCAAATAAGAATATAATTGGTGATACAGTTACACCCTTGAAAGCTTTAGGTTTCAAATCTACTATTTCTAAAAATTGTGTATTTTGTAACAAATATCTTCTTACATCTGGATAAATAATAGATCTTAAAAATCCATTTGGAACAATAAAGCATGATACACCCTTGTTATTCAATAGATGTAAGCTTTGTAAGATAAAAATAACATATAAGTTAATTTTTCCAGCTTGAACTCTTCCACTTTTTTGTGAATCAGAAAAATTTAAATATTTTTTGTGTACAAATTTCTTAAATTCATCAGTCCAATTAACATCTCTTGTAAATACATATGGTGGATTAGTTATAACTATATCAAAACCATCTTTTTCTGAAAAGACTCCAGAAAAATATAATTTCCAGAAAAAAAAATTTCTTGTTGCGTATGTCTTTGACATATTTTTAAGATCTTTTTGAATATTTTCAATATTTTTATTTAATGCAGAGCTTTGAAATTGACTCAATTTTTTTTTGCTCAATTGTTCTTTTAAAACAATGTCAAAGATTTTTATCAATTCATTTTCAACTTCTTGTCTTTTTGCTTTTTTAACTTTAGGATTAATAAGATCATAATATTCTTGTTGCTTTTTAAACAATGTCTTTACAATACTTTGTGTCTCTTCATCATTTTCAAATAATTCATTTTCTTTTTTTTTGTCAAATGAAAATCCATAATATTCATCTATCAATGAGTCGCCTTGCATAATTTTATAGTCAAGGTTTGGTAATGGATCGATCTTTTTAAAATCATTTACGTCAACAATTAATGATAACCATAATCTTAATTTTGCTATTTCAACTGCACTGGGCTCTAAATCGACACCATAAATTGAATTTTTAATAAAATGTTTCTTTAATTTTTGAATTGAAATTTCCCTCTTATTTAACTTGGATAATAATAATCTTAATTTAACAACCTCATTCATCAGTGCTACGGGAAATGCACCCGATCCGACTGCAGGATCACAAATTTTTATATTTTCCAGTGCATCATCGAGTGAATGCGAGTTTTTTTTTATATTTCCTAGAGTATTATTTTTTTCGTCATCCAAGACTTCATTTGAAAAAAAACTTGAAGATAGTTGAACAAGGTTAACTATGTCCTTTTTTTTTAATTTATCTTTAAATTCGTTAGTTAAATAGTTGATTATACTGTTTCTGCACATATAAAAAACTACTTCTCTAGGTGTATAATACGCACCTTTTTCTTCTCTTATATTATCTTCCAAAAGATTCTCAAAAACTTTACCTAGCATTTCTGGATCAATTGCTAGATCAATTTCTATATCGCTATTTTCATCAACGGTAAAATTATACAAATCAAAAACATCAAGTATCCCGTCTTTATTATTATTAGAAAAAATTTTATTGGGAATCTCTAAATCTTCGTTTTTCCAGTTATACTTATATAATTCTTCAAATAGCCCCCCATTCAAGTATGGAATTTTAGAATTTAGCTCTTTTACAAAATTATTTTCGTTTTCTTTATTAAAACCTTCATAAAAAAGATATTCCAAAACATCATTAAAAAAATTCTTTTTTTCTTTAATACACTGTGAAAATTTATTTCTTAAAAATGCATTATCTCCGTTACCAAAATTTTCATTTTTTTTAACTCCTAACCAACCTTTTTTTTGAACAAAATAACAAAAAACTATTTGTCCAAGAAGTTTTTTTGTAAATACCGTGATATTCAAATTTATTTTTTTTGCAAAAGTATTAAAGTTTAAATCTTTTTCCAAGTGTTTTTTAAGTTTGTTATAAAGAGATTTATAATTATTAAAGAATTCTTCAGTGACAACTTCTATATCAAACCTTTTTTTAAGATCAGATAAGCTTAAAATTTTATTTTTAAACTGATTTGAAGGAGTATATATTTTGCTATTTTCTCCAATTAAAAATGATAACCTTTTTGGTTTAGAAAATTTTTTTAGCACTCTACTATCATTTTTCCATTCAAAATAACTCTCAACATATGAAAATCGATAATGGTTACTATCTTTCGAATGAAAAACTACTAGTGCATAATTAATTGATAGTTTGTTTAAAATTGTAAATAATTCTCTAGTGAGTGTTACCCTAGGGTCATTCATTGATTGATGCTGGACCTCAAAAAATACAAGGTTATTAAAAGATTTTAGCTCCGCTAACTTAACCACATGAGTAATTTTACTATCTTTATTTGTGATTTTATATTCATCGTTTTTAAATTCTAGATCATTTGGTAAAATGTTTTTTAAAAAAACTAAAAATTCATTTCTTGAGTATTTTTTTGAAAAATCATGCATTGTTTATTTCTTCAGAAATAATTAATTTTTCTTCTTCTTTGTCTATAGTTTTTGCTTTAGAAATAATTTTATTTAAATAAATTGGTGGAACATCAATTATTAATTTGTTTAAATCTTTATCTAAATTAGGTTTGGAAATTGATCGTATTTGTTTTAAAAATCTAGCGGGTAGTGAATCAAGCTCTTTAATCACAAATAATAAATCCTTTAAGTATGCCTGATATTTATCTTTCTTTAACTGTATCAAAAGTTCAATTGTATTGATGCTATCTCGCTTTCCCTTATCAAGAGTAGCCATAAAACTTTTTTTAAATAACCCTTGAACTGTCTGAATATACCTTTTACTAAATTCACTAGATACTTCATTTGCTTCCTCTGCTTTAGAAGCTTCAAAAATTTCTAAATAAAGATCTGGTGTAAGTGTTTTAAATTTATTGTTATTTTCAAGATATCTAAACATAGATTCGTCTCCCTTTTTTGCATAAATTAAAACTCCAGATCCATATTTGCATTTGATGTTTCGATTTACTCTAATTCTATGTGGCAACTCTTGAGCTTGCTTAAGTATATCAGGTTCTAGCTCCCTAATATTATAGATCATATTTTCAAATCGAACTTCTGGATGGGCATCTTCTTTTAAAAGTTTACTATACTTATCTTCAAAGAATGTTTTCAAATCTTCATCTTTGGTTAATACCTTTGTGTCATCACCAAAAATAGCCTTAATAAAAGACATTTTTTTAATAGCGATTCTTTTAGTTCCAACTTCTCTTTCTCCAATTCCAGATGGAAAAAAATTATAAATATATAGATCATCAAATACTTTTTTATTTATCCTATTAATTCTTCCAACTCTCTGAATTACTTTGGTTGGGTTATATGGAATGTCATAGTTAATAATTGTTCCCGCTTGGTTTAGATTATAACCCTCTGCGATTGCGTCAGTTGCAACTAAAACATTAAAGTTATTTTTAATCACTTTTGAATTTGCATCAAATTCATTACTAATAATTTCTCTATTTTTTGGTTTAGAGCCTTCTTTGGATGTGTATTTGAATACCTTATATTTTTTTTCTATAAGTTTGTTGTTAAGGTAATTAGCTGTGTCTGCAAATTCTGAAAAAATTAAAACTTTTCTATTATCTGGACGTGCCAGTTCTATTTTTAAACATTCTTCAAACTTTTTAAATTTAGGATCTATAAAATCTTTATTTATTACATTTAGCCAGTCCTCTTTAAGTTTTTGTAATATATTAATATCACTTAAAATATCCTTTAAAAAATTATCATCTAATTCATCTTTATTAATATACCAAAAACCTTTTTCTATTAATTTTTTGAATTCAGGAATATTTTCAAAATTATCAACATGTATCTCATCATCATCGTCTCCTGCTATACTGTCTACATTTGGTAAGTTTCCTTTTTTATAAATTGGTACAATTTTATATTTTTCGTAGTATTCTTTTATTCTTATATTTGAATAAATAATTGTGTCTAAAGTTTTTAAAAAGGCTTCTATACAACTTTCAAACCTCCTAACTAATAATCGTTTAATAAAACTATCTATGTTTTCGTATGTTTTTTTAAGAAGTTCTTTTTCTACCCCTGCTCTCTTAGCGATCTCAGTTATATATTTTAATTTAATATAGGATGTAGGTTTATAACGTGCCCCAGTGTATTCTTTTAAATCTGACTTTGGAGCAATAATTTCTAGCGTTTTATCATACAGATCGGTTATATTACCTAAATTATATTCTATTAATTTTGGGTCATTTACTTTAGGGAAAGTAATTTCTTGTGCCTCTAAATCTTTTTTATATCTTTCTATCTTTTCTAAATCAATTCTAGATCTTCTTATAACAATGGGAGATAACATCGCTCTCATCTGTGTAGCGATTTTATCTCTTTTTTCTTTTATTTTTTTTACATCTGAAGGTAATGAAGTATTCAGTTTATCTATTGAATTAAATTCTTTCATAAGATCTTTAAACTCTTCAGATAAATTTTCTATGGTTTGCAAAGAAGTTTTTGTGGGTATTTGAAATAATTTAATCATATTAAAAACATCTTCTGGTTTATTATTAAATGGAGTAGCTGTAAGAAGTATCACTTTGTTTTTTGCACACAGCATATGTAAGTCCGCATAATCTGCTGTAAGATCATTTCTGTAATAATGAGCCTCATCTATGATGATTAGATTTTCATCACCTTGTCTTTCATGTTTGAATGTACTTTTAATTTTTCCTCTTGAAATTACTTTTCCAGGGATAAGTGCAGCGTTTAAATAGCTTTCCCACCCTTCAATTAGATGTGGTGCACAAATTACAATCGTATTTTTATTTAAATTTTTAGCTATAGCTGAAGCAATAATACTTTTTCCTAATCCTACTACATCAGCAATAATTACTCCTTGGTGTTTTTCTAATATACTTAGTCCTTTTACAATTGCATCTTCCTGAAATTTAACGTTAAAAAATTTTCCAGCAGACAATTCTTTAGGCATTAAAACTTTAGTATCATCTCTGCTTTGAAAATACTCATCAAGGACTTTTACAAATAGTAAATGTGGTTTAGGAGTTTTATTAACCCATGTTCTTTTCAGTACTTTAGTTTCAAACTCATCAAAATTTTCTTTTTTTACTACCGGAATACCTTTTTCCCATTGTTCATCAAATCTTTTTTGGTGAGCTTTAAATTCATCCGCTTGATGGTGTAAATAATTACTATTTTTTTGAAGATCTGATAGAAACCCTCTTCTTGTTAAATTACTTGAACCTTGCAATATACATCCAGGTGTTAATCCATTTAAATTATGTTCATCAGAATATTTAAAAATAAAAAATTTTGAGTGGTCATTTTTTTCTGGGTCACATCTTATTTCAAGAGATCCATTTTTAATCTTTTCAACAAAGAGATTGAGAGCATCCTGGTGAACTTGTTGGTCTAAGATTGATGAAGAATTTATGTCTTGAGCAAGGTAATTAAAGTAATTATCTTTTATAGCACTAGCTGCAGTATAATTTGCTGCACTACCTACTTTTCCATCATAGTCCATGCCTATGATTATTTTCATTTTTTTATTTTTCAGATCTTTGTATATTTCTTCAAATCCAGAAAAATAAAAATATCCCGTTAAAACAAAAAATTCATCACAGCTTGGTAAAATTTTCTTCTGTATACTGGTTACTGTTGTTTTGGTATCGGTTATTAATGCTACCACGACACATCCGGAACTATGATTAATACCAACTTCTTCATATCTTTATGATACCTGATATCGGATACAGAGTCTTTGATGTATTAGGTAAGTTTTTAAAGATTAATGGTATGAAGTAACAGAACGCCCATTCGCAATCTTCTAGTTTGCTGAATTTATAATGCTGATGTCGTTGTGGATCTAACCAACTAATTGGCTCTTATGAATGAAACCTAGGGGCTGTTGCATAAAAATTAGCTCCCTCCCTTTCATTTTTACCATATTCAAAATGTTTATAAAGCCACTTCTCTCTTTTTAGGTTTAGCAAAAATTCTTTAAGTTTATTGTACTTATTAGTTTCACAATAAAATAATCCATATCCAATTTGTTCATGAAACCTTTTCATTTTTTGCTTAATGCTATATTGAGAATCATAAGCTAGTACCAAACTATGAAGACCACCTCTTTCTCCTTTTGGGAGTTTGTTAACTTCTAATATAGTCATAACTGTGCACCAATTTTGAGGGATAGCTCTATTGTTGTCTGTGCAATATTTTATAATATCTTCATATTCTTGTTTTTTATTTTTCATAATTCTTGAAACTCTTTAATTGGGTTTAAATAATAATATACTTTTTTACAAAAGTGAGGACTATTTAAAAGAGGTAAGTCCATATCAATACTCTCTAAACAATGACCCATAGCTTCATCAAATTTGTCATTATGATAGTGGCAAGTATAAGCAATCCAATAAACCGTAGTTAAGTAAAAAAGCCCTAAACGTTCAACAGTGTCAGGTAATTTTTTTATTAAATCTTTATAGGTTTCTTTGTTATGAAAACATTTAATAAATATCTTGGTCACCTTTTTGTTTTCTACGTGTAAATTACAATAATGGGTTAAGTCCCCAATATTTTCAACATCAATGATAATTTTATTGTTTTCTCGAAATTTTTCTACGTGGCTGTTTAAATAATGAACCTTGCTCATTGATTAGAAAGATACCATCCTATTAATAGAGCTGCAACTTCAATGGCTACAAGTGTTTCGAGCATTTAGTCTTTTCTGTCCATTTCATCATCTTCAAGAAAGTTATCTAAACTGTCAACCATTTCACTGTCATTGGGTTGTTTAATATTTTCTTCATTTTTCTTAATAGCCTTTTTAGCTTTATTTAAAAATGAATAAAAATAAAAATAACTAAATGTAACAATTAATATTAAAGCGTTTTTGATAATAAAAGATAAACCAATATAATTTTCAGAGGTTTTTTCTTTGAACTCAACGTATTTTAAATATTCACTATGAAGGTAAAGAATTAAAAATATAATAATTAGGGTAAAGAAAATTCCGCTTAATCGTTCTTTTGCCCAAAGATAAATTCGCCCGTACAGAAATTGTTTTGTTGCCCATTTAAACATTAAAAATTAGTAATCCCAAATAAAGCTAATATAGTAGTCATTGCACCTCTAACACCAAAGCTTTTAATTATTTTTTTTTCTTCTTTACTAATCATTTTACGCATTTGTTCTTTAGTAAAGTCACTCTCATCTTTTTGAGCAAACTCAAGTTTTTCTCTAATACTTTCTATTGCTTTCTTACGTATATATTTTTTTCCAAATTTTATTGATTGATCTTTAGCTTTTTTGCCAGCATCTATTGAAATTTCAACAGCTTTTTTGCTTGCATCTATTGACGTCTGTGCTCCTTTTTTAATTTTATCAAGCATTTATAATTTAATTATTATTATTTAAATTAGTCTTTTTTTTGACTTTATTGTTTAAACCTAAACTACAACCTTTCATTAATTGAGCATCCTTTTTGATTTTTTTCTTCAATTTCATTGTAACGTTTTATTTGCGTAACTAGGAGATGATTTTTCTATTCCACCTATATTCATCTTTAATTATAGCTCTTATAATTATAGTAATTTTAAGTATATTTGTTTATCCATCACTATAATATATCTTCAGTGTATCGGCATTTTTCTACACTGAAGTATTTAGGGCATCCATAAAATGATCCCCTATAACCTTTCCTTTTTTGAAGTGTAACTTTATGAGTGGGACATACTTTTCCAATATTCTCACTCTTATCACCAGAGTCAATTTCATTTATAGATTTAAATTCATTTTTTAATTCTTTAACAAATTCAGATGAGTAAAAACCATTTCCACTAAATAAGTGAACTTCTTTTCTAGCCCTAGTCATTGCAACATACATTAAACGTCTTTCTTCTGCGTTTGGATATTGTTCTGGATTTGGGAGTACTAGAGCTAATATTTCATCATCTTCCATTTGACTGGGAAATCCAAGTGTACCTGGAAACATATTCACCAAACACACTACATCTGCCTCAAGACCTTTTGCACCATGTATAGTCTTGTAACTAGTATCTAAAGACTTATTTTTTGTAAATTTATTAATCTCATATTTCGTGATAATATTACTTTTGGGTAATCTTTTCTTTATAGAATTGTCGTACTTATCTAAATTATATCTACCCAGTATAAAAATATTTTTGTATTTTTTTGTTATTTTTTCCATTGTTTCTGAAAATTCATTTTTTTCATAAACATTGATTGAACTATCTTTTATATCCTTAATAGGAGAAACTTTTTTTTTTAATTGAGATGGATTTTTTTGAATAAATTCAGATGAAATATTATTTATTAATTTTCCATATCTAAAAGTTGTATCAATATCTATTCTCTCATAATGACCAAACAACTTTTTAAAATCTAGAGTAAATATAGTTATATCTCCACCACTATATTTGTTAATTGACTGCCAGTCGTCCCCAACACAATAAAGTTTTGCATTGTTTAATTCTTTTATTTTTTTTAAAAACTTAGCTCTTGCTTGTGATATATCTTGAAACTCATCAACAATTACATATTTTAAGCTTTGATCTTTAAGATTTTTTCTTCCTTCAATAATCATGTCATCATAATCAATTGAATTATCTTTTTTTAAATTTGACTGATATTTGTTAAAAATTTTAATAAAAAGATTTAAAAATACCAAGCATCGTCTTTTGTTATTATCTCCAATTATTGTTAAAATTTTATATTTAGCTTTTTTTTCATTTAATTCATTTGATTTATAATGAGCCATAAATTTACTTACTAAATCTGTAAAATTGCTAAGTGTTCCTGATGATTTAAATATATTTAGTAGCTCATTATCTTTTAGTTTTTTAAATTTTACATTGTGATTTTTTAATTTTTTTTCCAAATTTTTTAATAATTTTCCTTCAGATTTTTCCCAACTAAATGTGGTTATTAATTTTGTTTTATTATTTTTATGAACCTGTAATTTTTCTAAATATTGATCATAATAGCCTGGTGGATTTTTAAAAAAGCTTGGAGCTTCATTGTTTTTATTCAGAGCAAAATGCTCTAAATAAATTTTATAATCTGTTAAATAAAAATCTGGATGATATTTTTTTTCATCTTTAGCTTTAGTTTTAAGATGATTTTTGTCTTTTACAGAAAAATCAGCATCATCACTTTCGTATAAATAATCGCCCTCATATACCTTTTCATATTCAAATTTTATTCCATTAATAAATAAATAATTGGCTATTTCCACTTCCTCATAACTTCTCATGAAATCACCACTCAAAGTAATTTGACCAATGTTTCTAATATATTTTACATAGTCTTCGAAATTTTCTATGTCAGTAAAATAATCTTTATAAGTATAAAAATATTCGGAAAAATAAGTTAATAAATCGTCTTTAAAATTTTTTTCTCCAAAAAGTTTATTTATAATTATATCTATATTTTTTCCTTTTTTGATGTTTGTTTCACTGGAAAAATCTGAAACTGTTTTGGTAAATTCTGCTAAATTTTTATCTTTTAATTGATCTAAACCATAACTATGAAATGTTTTAACATTGTTTTCTGCAAGATAAGTTAGTTGATTTTTAATTTTTTGGTTTTTAATTGATTTAATTCGCTCTACTAATTCACTTTTTATGTTTCTATTATACGCCAACACTAGAATTTCTTCTTGATTGCATATTTTATTATCAATTAGATATGATAATTTATGTAAAATAGTTTTTGTTTTTCCAGACCCTGCTCCTGCATTAATTAAGGTACTATCATCATCTGTTAAAACTGCTATCTTTTGAGAGTAAATTAGACCTTTTAAATTTATATTATCTAAATTGTTTTGGATAAAATTTTCATTATATTTTTTTCTTTCTAAGCTAGTTTTTTCAAATTTTAAAAAATAATTATAGAATTTGTCTAAATTACTTCTGTCTATTAATGAAGAATTATTCATTTGTTTTTTACATATGTCGTGAACCTCAACATTTATTCCAAAAAAAACATCTGAAAATGATATATATTTTTTATCTTTAATTTTCTCTTTAAAATTATTTTCCCATTTTTTTGCTAATGAATTATTTTCTTTCATTTTTTTTGAAAAATAATCATTAAAATATTCCTTAATTTGTTCATGAAAAATATCTTTATATTTTTCTTTAGTTGTAAATGAAATCTTTTCATCGTTATTTAAAATAAAAGTTATGAAAAATATTTCATCTTTTGCAAATATTTTTGAAGCCAACCACCCACCAAAGCCACCTCCTATTGCACCTGTAAAATCACCAGCTGCAAAACCTGCTATTGTTCCTAAAGTTGTAAAAATTCCTGTTGAATCCTCTTGATCGAGTTCAATTATCTCTAAATCTTTTATTGATGAAAAATCAAATGATTTAGTTTCTGCTTTAGTTATTATTTCTATCTTATCTCCGTTCGAATTAATTCCAGAAATTTCTGTATTTTCTAAATTAAAACTCATAATATTTTAATCTAACACATAAAATTTGTTCGTCCTGGCATTATAATTTCCCCTTTTACTTTCAAAAATAGCAACCATATAACAGTAAATGGTAGATCCCGTTATTCCTGTTTTTTTTTGATTTTACTAAGAGTAAACGAGAGATCATACTTGCCATAGGTTAGATATTAAGGAGAGAAGAGTCTTGGGATATTTTTTTATTATGTTGCGAATAAGCAAGCAATAGCGAGTCATTTATACCCTAAAATGTACTAGGAATGAGATAAGAGAGAGAGATAAGAGAGTAGTATATATATAATTAATAATAATATTTATCTAATTAATCATATAACTATTATAATAATAATCCTTAAGGAATTATATATTAGAAATAATAGTAATTTCTATCCCATACTCTTTCTTTATAAATTCTCTCATTCATCTTAAACTCCTTATCATCTTTTTTAAGTAATCTATTATATTTATCTTCTCCCCTATCAATTCCTTCAAAATTTACCTTTAACTTAAGCTTAGGTTCATGAATTCTAGTTCTCTTCTCTAAATCTATACTATTCAATAACTCTAATACTGTAGCCACGTCTTTAGCTCCTCTATCCAGATTCAATTCAATTCTTCTCTTCTTTTCATCCATCCTGTCTTTTACCTCTATCTTTATTTGATTGGTGATGTTGTATTTCCCCTTATAAAACTCCCTCATGATTCCTTTAAAAGCTTCATGCATTTTCTCAATCAACTCACTTTTATGCTTAAGTTCTATGATAAAGCTGTCATGGATGCACAGCACAGATATTTCTTTTATAGTGAAATAATTAATTATAATTTCAGCCATTCTTGAATCGGCATACTGCAGTTCTATGCCCATATTGGAGAAAAACATATCTTTGATCGGTTCATGAAATTTTACAAAAGAGTCCATGATTTTATTGATGTCAATTTTGCTGTTCTTGTACCAATAATAGAACTCCTCTTTCTGCTGTATGTTAATTTCATATAATATGGCTTTTCTTGCCTTACCTTTGTTGGCGGCATTGATGGAGGATAACAGTATAACCTTCATTAATTTTCTCATGGTTTCTGAGTGTTCGATGTCAGAAATATCATAGGGATCCTTGTTGACAGTTTTCCAATAGTCGATGCCCTTTAAGGCATAGAGCATTACTATATGAATTCCCGAATAGTCCACTTCCACTATCTTGTGGTCGTTGATGCGGATCCTCTTACGCCACAAGCTAGGCAGTCTAGTCCACCAGCCTCCATAATATCTTCCACCTTTCTTAAAGGAGCCATCATTAAATATCCGTCTGATAAAATTATTAATATGGTTGATACGAATCTTTCTTTTTTTGTTACGAGTTTGAATTCCTTTTTGGGGGAAATAGGGTATGGCGATAAAAGTACGCCTTATTAAATTATTGTACGCACACATATCTTGCCTAAGTTTATTAATTTTAGGGAGCAGTTTTTTATATTGTTTATCTTGGGTGTAATCGATCTCTTCACCCATTTTTTTTACTTTTTTACCTTTTTCATTTTTTACTATTAATTTCTCACCTCTTAAAACAATATTAACCTGAGTTGGTGCTCGTTCGATCATGTGGGGTTCCAGGTGGCACTTGATGAGTAGGTTGATGAGTTTCTTGTTGGCTCGAATTCTAGTTTTTTTGGATTTCTCTGGAGCCGGATCCTGATACCCAACCACCTTCCTAAGGTAACCTTCCTTTTTCAGAATGTCGACCAACTTCACTGTCTTACGTGAGATGTGCAATGCATTGTAAATGTTTTGTTTGTAATGTTTTGTTCCCATGTAAATGGCGGAATATTTTTCTGGATCAACCACCCAGTTTGCATAGAGATCCAACAGCAACACCCTTAGATGTTTTTTTTCTATTTTTGTGTTGCCATCCACTAGTTTCTTTTTTTTAAGTAAACCGTAAAGTTTGTCTGTCGCCGTCTTCACTTGGGGATAATCTGACCACTTATGCACGTCAAAATGGGAATAATTGTCGAGTTGCTCAGCTTTTTTCTTTTTTCGTAAATTAACCACTTCTCTTTATATAGGAGTTATTTGTTTAATTTTAAAGTGATAAAACTGTCTTTAAAAAAATTAATTGGTTACCAAAAATATAGTCAGAGCAGGACAATAAAATTTTGTATGTTTTAATTTATCAGTAAAGCATTTAGTTAACATTTGTTTATGCAAATTTATCATAAGCACATATATATTATATAGGACACCCCACCTGGCTCCTGCCTGGCACCCCAAAGTATATTTAAACATCAACGCTAAGGAGTCAAAGAGTCACGTAGAGAGGTCATTTAAGCGGAATACGATCAAGGTATTACAGATAAATTAAACAAAGAATTTCCAACAAATAATTACACTTTCTTACATTCTCATACGTATAGAATAAGAGTTAAGATTATTTAATACTGATAGCTTTGTTTACTTTTTCCATTAGATCAGCAGGTTTAATACGTGAATATCTTCTGTGAAGTATGGATAGTGTTTTATGATTAGATACTGCAGCAACTTCTATTGCTGACATACCCGATAATAACATTCTACGTATAGCAAATGACCTTAAATCATGAAATCTAAAGTCAGGTATTCCCGCAGCATTTCTTGCTCTGTCATAGTAGTTCCTAAACTCTTCTCTGCTCTTAATTTTAAAAAAAGTAGGACCAAACGGATTCTTTTTAAGTACCGTAATAGCATCATCTGCTAATGGGATAGTATGAGTAGTTCCGTTCTTAGTATCTCTAAACGTTGCAGTCTTTTTATTAAAATCCACGTCCTCTCTTAATAGATTTACTATCTCCGAGAACCTTGCTGCAGTTATCGCAGCAAATTTAATCATGTCAGGTAATATATTAATCTTCTCTAGCTTCTGTTTCTTCCATGATGTTGTCTTCCATATCTTATCTGCTTCATCTAATAACTTCTGAAACTGTTCATTTGTAATAGTTATATCTCTCTCGTTATTAACCTTATCAAATGTAATTAAAGCAAATGGACTTTGTGCAGGTAATACAATCTCCCATTGTTTCTGGGCTATATTCCATATAGTGCGTAGAGTTTGAATATATCCATTGATTGTTTTGGGTGCTCTGCCAACTGATATTTCTTTTTTAAACGTATAGATATGAGACGAGTTTAATTGGAGCATATTATAATAACTGATCTTATAAGTTAGAATATGATTGAGCTTATAAGTGAGAGTCCTTGCACTTTTTAGTTCAGGCACTATCTCATCTCGGTACTTAATAATGAGCTCTCTTAACGTTGTTCCTTCTGCCCCTGACATGTCTGTGAATACAGATCTATCCATCTGACTTTCAATCATACGTGCATATTTATTAGCGGAAGTTTTGTCTAAGAATGTTTTAACTACGTTCGGATAATTCTTCTTACGTATAAGAACCTGCCAATTAC
>Ga0307986_10001263_pt1 | contig 18428 bp, 11 predicted proteins | sample EllFjometageno82_FD_203170 | JGI IMG/M metagenome (GOLD analysis project Ga0307986, IMG submission 203170) | Marine microbial communities from Ellis Fjord, Antarctic Ocean - #82 | ecosystem: Environmental > Aquatic > Marine > Unclassified | place: Southern Ocean | collected 2014-10-09
TAGAGAATTCATAACCAATTCTATCGACGAAAGAGTTATGTATTTCTTCAAAGCGTGGTGATTGTGCCACTCTCTTACAAAGATCTAGATATAACCAGAACGTATCAATATTTTCTACTTTTTGCTTGTAAGATTTTCCAGTTAAAAAATTACAAACTCGACTGTCCCATATGGCATAAACATTTGGATTTATAAAATGCAGCAGCTTTGAGACCCCAACTAGTGAATTATTTATTAGTCGCTTTAATAAGAGTATCTCCTCACTAGATATTCGATCCATTTCTTTTGCTTTATTGAGAATTATTACAGCTGATTTAAAATCATTACTCTTAAAGTTCATTATTGTAGGCATCCACCCGTAAGTGAAGTTTGATCCAATAACTAGATCTTGCTCAGTAATGCTACCTCGTTCAGAAAAGTAATTTACAAAATAATAATATGATTTATGATAAGTGTGTGTCGGATCTTCTTGATCAAGACAATCTGCTCTATCTAAAATTTGATCTGATGTAATGTTATTCATAATTTACTCTTTGACTTTTCATATATTATTAACTTAAAAATTTGTTTCAGACCTAAAGCATAGAAAAGAACAGGCGCTTATTAAGTAATTTTAGTTAATTATATAGTTAAAATAGATCTCTATGTATATCAACAAACCACTCTCAAAATCTCTTTATATTCGAGGCTTACAGTGTAAGAAGTCTCTTTGGTTAAAGCTAAATAATAATAGTGTTTTAAAGCAGCCAGATAGTAGCACTCTTTCAGTTTTTTCCACTGGTGATAAGGTTGGACTTGAAGCCTGTAAGCTGTTTCCCAATGGGGAGCAAATGACGTATAACAATACAACTGGCTCTGAAAGGGTAGCTCTAACTAAAAAATGGTTAGATGAAGGTGTTAAAACCATCTATGAGGCAACCTTTGAGTTCGATGGTGTACTTGTGATGGTAGATATTCTTCATAAGGATGAAAATGGTAATTATGAGATTTATGAAGTTAAAAGCTCCACCTGGAACTCCAAAAAGAAAAAAGTAAAGGACGTCTATATTCAAGATGCAACCATTCAATATTATGTATTAAATGGTTGTGGATTAAACATATCTAAAACCTCAATTACTTTACTGAATACAGGTTATGTGAGAGGTGATGAACTTGATATTAATGAATTGTTTATTCATCAAGATGTCACTGAAGAGATTAAATCTTTACAAGGCAGAATATCAACTCATTTAGATGCCTTTAAACGAGCGCTTAAGACAGATCAAGAGCCTGATATTGATATTGGTCAGCATTGTAAGAAACCATACGAGTGTGATGCGTTTAATTATTGCTGGAGAGAGCAAAAGCAGATCCCTGAGTATTCAATATTCAATATTTTTCCATTAACTAAACAATCAAAGGCTCTTGAGTTGTACCAACAAGGTATTGTTAATGTGGAAGATATTCCAGATGATATGGAGCTTACCAAAATACAGCAATTTTCAGTTGATTCGGCTAAGTTTGCAACAGCTGGAAAAGTTGAAATTGACAAGCTAGCCATTCAGTTATTTCTAGATTCATTGACTTACCCTTTATATCATTTCGATTTTGAAACCTTTCAGCAGCCAATTCCAGAATTTAAGGATGTTAGCCCATACCAGCAAATACCTTTTCAATATTCGCTACATATTGAGCATCAAGATAAGCCAATAGAGCATAAAGAATTTTTAGGTATAGAGGGTACGGATCCCCGTCAGGCTCTTGTGGATCGATTAGTGAAAGATATCCCGTTAAATGCAACCATACTGGCTTTTAATGCAAGTTTTGAGCAAATGGCACTTAAAGGGTTAGCTAAACAGTTCCCACAACATAGAGAGCATTTGTTAAATATTGGTAACAACATAGTTGATTTAGCTACGCCATTCCAGAAAAAGCACTATTACTTGCCAGAAATGAAGGGTAAGCATAGTATTAAAATCATATTACCTTTGCTTGTGCCTGAAATGGAAGAGGCCTATAAAGACTTAGAGTTAATTCACAACGGCATTGAAGCAATGCAAGCATTTTCTGCACTCGGCGATATGACAGACCAAGAGCAAGTCAGAAAGTATAGAGATTCATTAATTGAATATTGTAAATTAGACACTTTAGCAATGGTCAAGATATTAAATGTACTTAAAGAACTTTAAATTGAATAAATTACAAATAGTATTTATGAATATAAAAGTTGACAGTGAGTTTTTAGGATCTTCAGCCGCATTAACCGGTGCATTTTTAATGTCTACAGGTTACCCTGCAGCCTTCTTTGTTTTTTTAGTATCAAATTTTTTCTTTATTAAAATGAGTATAGATAAGAAAATGAAGTCATTTTTGGTGATGCAAGGAGCGTTTATGACAACCTCTTTAATAGGGATTTGGAATAATTTTTTACGAATAGTCTAGGTGGTGTGAGTATGGAAAATTTAACAGTTGCAATGACACTTAAAAAAGTTGAGACAGGGGTTGGGGGGTTTCAGAAAGTCAATTGTCTAAAGTTGCCCCCTAGATGCTGAATAATTTTTTGATTATTTATGAGATTAACAAGTTAGAAGCTTAATAGTAAAAAAAACCGGCATCAAATGCCTAAAATTGAATCTACTGGAAAAGAATTGGCGGGGATAAAGATAATCATTGGCAAATAACAAATAAATAAAATTGGTCAGCCGATACAGTCTTTATTTCTGTTAGAAAATATATCCCTGATTGAGTTTAAGCTGTATTTTTTTTAATAGCTCCACTATTAAATTATCTGTATAAAATCAGGGTCTTAGTTAACTGTTTTTTACAAAGGAAGAATTATGTTTACGCCAATTGAAATACCTTTTGGATGCAAGATGTTGTTTAATATTGTTGATCTTAAAGATGAATACACTATCGAAGATGTTGAGTTATTGTTAGGCGAAATGTGTAATATTGTTAAGAATAACTATGGCGATGATAATGGTGGCTTTATTGGTGGCCAGGTTTTTAAGAATGATGGCTTTATTTCAGCAAAGGGCTCAGTCCAAGATCCTAATAAAGCTGAAAATAAGCGAATAGATCAAAATTTAGGTGACTTGGTTATTGTTACTTATTGGCAGTCTTTCGAGCAGCATGAGGCCTCACATGCTGACAAATTGTTTAACGATAAATTTTCTCAATTGGCAGTTTATTGTAATAATACTTTTGAAGTTGGATATAGTATGTTGTGGCAGGGTACGCCAGAGCACTAGCCGTATTTTTAAAAAAAATGAGTAGTCAGATAATAGATTTTTTAGATAGCCCTAAAACCAAATTAGGTAAATTATTTTCAGTTTTTTTACTGATATTAATTTACCTTACTGTTGTTTTAGTTATAGTTCAAGAAAGGTTTTTTGAGAATTATCTGATATATAAGTATGAGATCAATCTTGTTGAAAATCTCATATTGTTTGTTTTTTTTATTGAGCTGATCGTTAGGCTATTTTTTGTTAAAAATAGACTTAAATATATTTTTAGTTTTTATGGTATGGTTGATATTTTGGCCGTTGTTCCAGGCATCTTTGCACTAATACTACCAATACCTTTAGACTCAACCTGGCTAAGAATTTTTCGTATATTCAGAATAACAAGAGTTTTAAAAATGCTTGGCAAAAATCAAGGAAACGGAATTATCGGAAAGATTGTTCCGTATGCTGCTATAGCAGTCGGATATAAGGGTGTGCTTGTAATTTTTGAGGGTTATGGGTGGTGGCCAAAGATTGAAAACATGAATATTGCAATAAGTGTAGTTGGCTTTTCCCTAGCCGTACTATTGAGTGCAAAACTCAATGTAACTAATAGTAGAATATTTCAAATAGAGGATGCGGTTTGTCGCATTGTGGGCTCTATGAGAGATATGCAAAGTATAGAGACTATTCGTCCCGCCATGTTTAGATGGAGTCATTTACTATATGAGGCTTTGGTTCATCCAAAAGAAGGGAAAGATGAGGTGGTTGATCAAATGCGTAATGAGACCGATTTACTCGAAGAGAAGCTTGAAGCTAATAATATAGGTGGTCCAAATACTGCTGGTTTTCACAGGGATGTCTCTTTTTTGCTACATAAGATCTTAGCAAAAACACCAGCTGTTTATGATGGGTTTTTAAGGATTATTATTACAATCTATATAATGGTCTTAATATTTGCTATACCGGGGATTGGCGGTCTAATTATGGCGGTTCTTATGGTATACGTGCTTGGCGGCATGTATTTTCTTGTGGAAGATATGGATGATCCCTTAAGTTATGAAGAGGGCTCGTTTATTGATGTTAGATTAGATGCCTTAGAATTTTTTAATGGCAAGAAATAATATTGACATATTTGCTAATGTTAAAGGCCTTCTTTTAAAGAAAACTCTCAGAAAGTTATCCACCTCCTAATATAAGTATCTATAAATGTTTTTCACCAATACATTTATAGATATTTACTATGCTATTTTTTGATGAATTTTATATATTTATGTTGTTTTCAGGTAGTAAAGACCCTTTATGAAAATTCTAAAAAAACAGCTTTACTTTTATTATTTATATTTATTGCTGCTTTTTTATATGTGAATGATTCAATTCGACAAGCACATTCAAATAAACAAATTGAAAAATTGAAAAGTGACCTTGTTGCACATGAAGATTACAAAAAATGTGGTGGCATGAATTTCAGTGGAAAGTACATTTTAGGAAATTATGGCGTTGAATTCTTTCACCCATCATGTCGTACTTATAATTTTCACTGTAAAAATGCTGAGTATTGTGGCATGTCACCCAACGTGCAAACCTATGACTGTAGAGTAGGCGTAGATTGCGAAATGATACTTCTAATTACTGATCAATATAATAATATAGTTCTTAAAGGCGTTAATAATAAAGAGTCTCTAGAGTTGAATCAAGGGTTTTTTAGAGATGTGGTTAAACTACAAAAAATGCCAGATGGTTTTCCTTATCTGGTTTTAAAGGATACATCCTTTGGATCATGGGGGCAGGGGCATAATTACCATTTGCATTCAATTCAAGATAAGTTTAAAAAAATAATTGAAATTGGCCCTAGCTACAAAGGCTTTTATAAAGATAATAAAGGGAATTATATTATTGATATTCAGCAGAACTACCGGCCAGAATTTGGAAGTAATGCTGATAACTTAACTGATGAAATCTCATATAGACTGCTAAGTGTGGACGAGTATCAATCTACTGGAAAGTTATTTGTTATTGATATGAGTGCAATTAAAAATACGGTGATTAACTTTACTGATAAAAAGATTGATAGGCTAATGGTTTATGCTAAGAAGTCTAATAATAAAATTATAAAAGCATTTGATAGTGAAGAGAAATGGAGTTATTTTTGGGCGCCAGACAGTGCATCGGAAAAGTGGCCACTCAAATTATTGAGAATAAGAGAGTCCAATCCAAATAAAGGCTATGTGTATGGCGATCTGTTTGACCTTGTAAGGAATGGCCGTATAGATTTAGCTAAAAAGTATTTTGATATTTTGATTCCGGATCAATATGATAAATATAAGGCCATATTGCCAGAGTCCTTGAATTCAAAAAGGAAGCTATGGAAAGGATATTTGAATGATTTAAAAGAACAAAGTGAATATAGAAGAGGTTCTGACAATCCTTTTTTCTTTCCGAGTGAAGCTACAAAAGATCTATATTGGCCGATATTTAAACTTATAAATATAACGTATTGGTAAATGCTATCCGTATAAAATTAAGGCCTTAATTAACTATTTTTTTACAAGAGAAGAGTTTTGCTTACAACTATTAAAATCCTTTTTTGAATGTAAGATGTTTTTTTAATATTATCAATCTTGATGGTGGATACACTATTAAAAATGTTGAGTTGTTGCCGGGTGAAATATGTAACTTTTTAAGAGCACTGTAGCGATAATTGATTAGATTGAAATTCGGGCGATGACAATATCGTTGAAGCGAGTTATGGTAGATTATATTTGAGTGTTAGTCATTTGTATAAATTAAAAAAATAGGGGTAGGTTAAATGAATTTCTTAAAGAGAATTTTCTTTATTGTTTTGTTTTGCTTTTCGGCATCTTCAGTAGCAGTAAATTATGACGCTGATACAGTAGAGAAAAATATAATATTACTCTTGGACAAGTCAGAGAATTATTATTGGGCTGCATTGGATAATGGTGGAAATAAAAGATTGCTTGCAGATAGTAGGAGCTATTTAAATAAAGCCAAAGAAATATTTGAAAATTATGAAGACAAATTAAACACATCCATAAATTCAAAAATCAATCTACAAGTTGAGTCTTTATCTGTAGATCTTGCGACTCAAGAAAGTATGTATGGTAAGAAGTTTAGTACAAAGTACTCTTTGACAGAATTTCTTGGAGATCCTTTAATATTGTCTGGAGGAATAATAAATAATCATTTTTTTTATTACTCTCCGACAGCAGCAACGATAAAAAAAGGCATTTCTTCGGTTGTGCAGCTAATTACCGACATTAGAAAAGGAGATGAAAACAGCCAATTTGATGTTGTAATTGTGGCCAATAAAAATCATCAATCAACGGTTGGCTACTTATCTCATGCATTTGATAAGACTGACGGTATTTTTTATACGTTAACAACTAGGTATATAAACAACACCCTCTCTCAAAATGCAAGTGTTAAGTCTACAAAGGCCTTCTTGGGTGGCGTTTTAGATAAAGAAGCGATATTGGTATTGTCTAAAAAATTAAGTGACAGGCAGCTATTAGTGATATCTTTTGATCGAATGTCTTCAAAGCCAGAAGATGAGTTTTATAATGTTTATGGAGATGTTTATTCAAATACAGGAAAAAAAATACATAGTATTGCATCAATGGCATTTGGTTTTTCACATGTAAATACACTTGTGGATTTAACAGTTGTCAACTTATTGCTATTGATTGGATCAATAATTGTTTCGTTTTTGATGTTCAAGCTTTGGAATTACAATAAAACCCTTGGGCTCTCCACTATTCTACTGACTAGTGTTTATGGTTTTATTTTGGGAAGAGTGGCGTCATGGATGGCAATGCCGGCACTATCAAAGTTTAGCCCACCAACTGATAAGGCATCTTACGATAGCTTACCAATGTTTTTGTTTTCTATACCATCATATTTATGGTTAATAGCTATAGCACTAACTATATTCATTTTGCCAATTTTGATACCTAGGCTAATATCTCATCCATTTCTAAAAAAATACGCAAACCTTCCAAGTGTTTCTGGAAAGGGGGCTTATTTTGGAATTGGTGCGGCACATGGTATGACAGCTTATATCGCATTTCCATTGACAATTAGTACAGGCATATTTCAATTGATAACTCTAGCTCCCGTGTACATAGCATTGTTATTAGGTGGATATATTCTTGGAAGGTCTTTACTAGATGAGCGAGACGCATTTTCTGAAAAATATTCAGCCCCGATTATTATTGGATTTGTTGCACTGGCATTTCCCTTGCTATCCGGAGACTTTATGGCTGCTAATACGGTAGCACTTATAGTTATAATTATTTCGGTATATATTATTTACCAATCAGTACGCTTGGGCTTGAATAATGTTTCAAGTAATATCATTACAGAAGAGTTGGATGGTGAAAATATATCTACGACTGATATTACCAAGATTGCTGAAAATCCAAATTATAAGAAATTTTCTAATTATTTAACAATATTGAATGAAGCTGAATCACAATTATTTAACTCAAGTGATGGTTTTTTAGCGGTATCTGGCCCAAGGGGTAGTGGTAAAACAGCAACACTAAAAGAATTGATTTTAGATATAAATAAAAGTGTCAAAACTAAGTTAAAAATGCATACACTGTATTTTCATGGTGAATGTAAGAGGGTTGATAGTGGAGACCGTGCAACACCATACGACATATTTTATCAGGCATTAGGATCTACTTTATCTCTAGATTTGTTCGGTCAAAGGTCTCAAGGTGACGCGATTAACTCAGTGATTAGTAGTGCTAGTAAAATACTTCTTGGGCCTGTTGGCGCCATTCTATCTTCAAGTGAAGGTAGTGATGCGCCATCATTTTCAGATGATGATATATATGCATTTATTCAGGACAAGTTAGAGGAGTTATCAAAAAAATCAATTGTAATATTTCATTTAGATGATATTCAATGGATAGATGAGAAATCAGAGGATTTATTGCGCAAATTGCTTTGTCACTTTAAGGGTGGCGATAGTAAAGTATTATTTCTTTTAGGTCTTAGAGAAAAATCTGCTAGTAAATTATTATTAGAGCGTTTAGCAATTGATATCGAGATGGTAAATAATTTAGATAAGCTTGGGTCAGTAGAGCAAAATCAACTGCTAACCGAAAGTATTCACTTAACTAAAGAGTCAGCACTTTGGATATCTTCATGGTTATCACAAAAGGACGATAGTTTAATATACCCATCTGACTTGATTGATGCTGTAGACCATCTTGCTAGAAATGGGCACCTTGTTGAAACAAAAGATGGGTATGCTTTATCTAGTGACTTTGATAAGGTGAATCCGCCAATTTCAGACGGAGTAAGATCTGCTGTTGCTGGAATTATTAACCATACTGCCGAATTAAATTTAATTTCGATTGCAGCCTATATAGGCAAAGAGTTTAGTATTTCATTTATTAGTGAGTGTTTAAGTATTACTAGATTAGTCGCTATAGAAAAGCTAGATAAATTATCGAAAGATACAGGCTTGGTGTTCGATGTACTAAATAAAGATGATGTTTATTCATTTAGATCTCAAGCATACCTTGATGCAATTAGAGAAAATATTGGATATACCAGTCATGGTAGTAATGTGTCAACAGTCGCCCAATCGGCAAGAAACTATCATGCGTTAATTGCAAAGGTAATTCAAGATATGAGTACTAATAATCCTGATGATGTAATGTCTATTGCAAGACATTATTTTGCTGCTGGATCATTGTATTCAAGAGAATCAATGATTGCTAGTCTTGTTGCTAGTAAGCTTGCCGCAAGGTTCCATCAATTCGATTACGCCTTTGAATTACTGGTTAAGGCTGACATATCGGCAACTGAGTCTAAATGTGACCCTCAAGAGATTGTTATTCAAAAGGCGCTACTAGAATGTGAGAAATCACACATATACGGTAAAGGCCAGTCAGAGGCTGCAGACTTAGGGTTAAGTTTACTTGAGCAAAGTATTGAATCTAAATTTGAAAAACTTGCTATTGTTACAACTAGAGCTCTATATGAATCTAGACGATTTAATGAGGCCATTAAATTAGCTGAGAAGCTAAAGGGTTGTCATGGCATTGTAGCACAGACAGAGGGTTATCATTTTAATGGTCTTAGTGAGGATCTCTCAAAAAACCAGATTCGCTTAAAATTATTGCGTAAGGCATATGATTTATCGATTCAATCTAAAATATCAAGCTTAATAGCAATGGTTTTAAACTCTCTAGCAGGGCAGTTGAGTAAGGGTGATAATAATGAAAGATTGGAAGCTATTGAGTCATATGGTAAGAGTTTAAAGATTAAAGAATCTCTGGATATTAAAGATATTAAGGGAATGGCCATGACACATGGAGGTCTTGGATTTTTCTATTTCTTTGGACAGCCTCAGGATCTTGTAAATGCTAGGATTCATTTTCAAAAAGATCTTGATTTAGCTAGTCAAATAAACGGTGAAATTGGTATATCTAAGATGAATAGTATGTTGTCTCAAATTGATTTACTAGAAAAGAATACCTTGTCTGTAGCTGAAAGATCTATTACTGTTCTTAACTTGAATAACAATCCGTTTGACGTTGGGAAGGCAATTGAAGCGCTGTGTAAAATTACAGGTGTTGAATTGCCAGTTAACTTTAATCCAGTAAAAATAGATTTATACAATTATCTTGATCAGATTCACAAAGCTTTAGTTGGTAATAGTGATTTTAAAAGCGTTAATGAACAGGTTAAAATGTTAATAGTTGATCAGTGTAGCTAACCAACTATTCTATTTTTCAACTTTAATTATTCATCTTCTTCATTATCACTATTATCAATAAGTGCCATAAAGCCACCATCTGAGTTTGATATTTCTTTTAAATAGTCTTGATATTCTGGCGCAATAGATATAATGCCATTATTATTTTTTACGGGGAAGGTGGCGTTGTACTTAGTATAGAAATTGTCACAACTTCTAGCTATAGACCTGTATTTTTTATCAATTTCACTTTCTGCAGTACTTTCATTCAAAAGACTTTCTAATAAGTTAATCTTAGCCTTTCTTTTTTGAATGTCTTTATCTGTATTGATAAATTGAGAAATCATTTCACTGCATAGCTCATAAGGCCATATTGACTTATTAGTATTACCATAAAATTCAATTGATTTATGCAGCAGATTGAAGAATGTATTGAGTTTTTCTGAGCAATCTTCTATATTGTCAATAAAGAAAGTTCTATTTGCTTGCTGCACTCCATTTCTTTTAAAAAAAGTAGAAATAGATATATTATTTTCAATTTCATGACTGTAATCAGAGTAGCCACTAAAGTTATAAAAGTTAATATATAACTTCCATTGAGAGTTGGATGTATGCAAGAAACCAACGCAATCATGCACATTAGCTGTTCCAAACCTTTTATTGTAAGGGTAAACTTCTAGCATTCCTTTGGAGCTAAGCCCCCCTCTTAGATTGACCGTTCCAGTTCTCAACATAAAGCCAGAGTCTGATAATCTGTTTAAGTTTTCTTTGATGATATTGACATTACACTGTTTGTTGAATAAATCTGACTCTAAGCAAATTTTAGAGACTTCAGCTCTATGTAAATTTATTAATTTTATAAATTCATCAATATTGTTATTTTTAACTTTTACAAATATAAAGTTGGTTGGCTTTTCACTATTTATACGCCACCAGTTAATTCTTTCATCATCTACCCATTTTTTGGATAAGTCTGAGTTATCCTGACCAAGGCGTTTATTTTGCAAATAAATAATGTTGTTTTTTGTCCAATCATTGTCAGGTAATGCCGTCTTCAATCCTTCAATCCCAAGTAATACTTCACCTTTGTAATTCAATAATTCCACGGCTACTACGCCAGTCTCTCTGAACGCTATATTTTCAACTGATATAGGTTGTTTTGGCATAGGGTAAAGGTCATCTCGCTCTAATAACTTTTTAAATGTACAATTACAGTCTGAATTAAGATATTTTTTATATTGCCCACCTGTGTATGGTAATTTTATATTTAAGACGTCTTCTACTTTTTCTTTAACTTCTAAAATTGGTAGGTGATCTTTGACCAAGGTTGTGATGCAGAGGTTGATCCATTTTTTAAACCAATTAATATCTAACTCTTTAGACCATAACATAGGCTCATATTTAAGAGACAATGGAAGTGTAAAGCCACTAATTGCATTGTGTGCGAAAAGCACTTTATAATCAAATTCATGTATTTTTTCTATTATGCGTGACTCAATAGAATGGAATGCAATACCTTTAGGATCGGTAATATCAATGCCAAAAAAAGGAATTTCTTTTATGGAGAATATTAATGATTTTCTTGTAATTCCGTTGTTTAGTTTCGCTTGTTTTTTCGTATCTTTAATTATTTTTTCAGATGCTGTAAAACCACGTTTTTTCGTAATAGAGGATATTAATTTTCTAATATTTTTTATGGTTGCATCAAATAGTGCATCATCAAAGAATTTTTCAATATCAATATCTTTGTTATTTTTATAAATTTCAGATAACTCTTTCTTTCTAAGTTCAAGCTGCTCTTTTTCAATATCATCAATGGTAAGATCGTGAATTGCATCAGAAAGCTCAAATTGAAACTGTTTTTCGATATTACTTTTAACAATAATAGAGTAATCGTCACTAAATGACGAAATGTATTTATTACCCTCAAAGTCTTTGTAGGAAAGATCCCTTAGGTGAATTTTGTATTGCCCAGGTGTTTTAGTTGTTGCAAGGTATCTATATGAGCGTGTTTCAGAAGGGTTTAAATTTATTACTAATTCATCTACGCCGTCAACCATTTCTAAGTTTTCTGGGAAGATAACTTCTACAGAAAGGTCGCGAGCAGCACCCATTCCAATATTTGTAATCAGTAATTCATATATAAAATTTTCACCAATCTCAACATTGTTTATCAGTTCACTGTTACCATTCAAATAATGCCTATTAACATTGATCACAGGCGTCATTTTGTCTGGACTTTTGGGATCGTAAATTTCAATTGAAGCGCCGTCAATTCTTGTATCAAAGTCAGTTAGATTTTCTATTGCACTATCGGCTTCGGTCCTAAAGTACTGAAAATCAACATGTGGAGAGGGGATTCTGACCGATCCTTGCTCTAGCGCTTGAAGTTTAATTTCAAATTCTTTTACAGTTTCAGCTAATAGCTCATTTAATAAAATGACGTAAGTATTTGAATTACCATCTAGTAATTTAATGACACTTTCTAAATCTAAGGATATTTCAAAGCATTTAGGGAGTGAAATAATACATTTAATATTAAATACATCAATTGACTTATTGTTGTTGAGGGTTATTTTTAAAGAATTTTCCTCATGAACTTCTATAGAGTTTGGTATAGATATTTCACCATTTAGATTGGGAATCAGAATATCTTCTTCAGAATATATTTCATGGATATATTTCCATCTTTCCCCAAGAGTTTGATTGTGCATTTTATCAAATTCATCAATAGTGATATCGACTGGACCATCAACACCAAGGTAATGCATTATATTACCCTCTTTGTCTAGTTGCTTCGAATATAGTGATAATTGTTTACTTTCTTGGCCAGATATTGGCGCATATACAATCAGGGGTCGTAACTTCATATATGAATTATTGCTATGATTAAATAGGAGAATTTCTTTCATTGGTGCCCCTATATCGGCATTAACCATTAACGATTCATGACCATCATTAATAAAACTCCAGCCTGATATTTTTTGAGAGTTTGATTCTAGAACTAATTTATCAAAAATAGACATACTGTAACTCTCTAAAAATGAGCATTGCTTAAGTATTCTGTCTAATATTTTTTGCCTATCATTAAGAGTTTTTTCTAATTCCGAATCGGAGATAGGAACACCATGTGCATCATCATTCCTATATTTTACTAATATATTTATATCACTCCAGAGCTTATTATTTGCCGGTTGGAATAGTTTTGGTAACTCATGAATAAAGACTTTATTGGGATGGTTCTTTAGTATTTTTGTAGTCTCTCTTAATACTGCACACCACTTGCCAAGAGACATTTGCTCCAAGCCAATATTTTTTAAACTTTCTGTATTTCTTAATACTTCAATTGTTTGGATATCTTTGTCAGGAATAACTCCATCATCACTAGAGCCTCTGAGAGTTACATAGATATTGAGAAGGTCGGATACTGCATAAGATGCCAAAACAGTGATAAGGTTTTCAAATGTGTATCGCTGGTTATCTTTCCATTGTGCATCTTTTTTTGATGAATTTATATAAGGTCTTGCTATAATGGATGGGTATTTTTTTATCTGATCAATCATTGTTTGATGTATTTATGAAGTTTGTTAAAATTAATGATATAGTATAATATGACCCTATTATTAATAAAATAAAAGGAATTAATATGCCTAAATGTCCACATTGTGGTGGTGGAGTGCCAATAAGATATCGATGCGTTAATTGTAATTCTACATGGTGCCCAAATGGAAACTGTACAGGTTCCAGTGGTAAGAAGCAAATATCAAGATCTAACAATGCGCTTTGCCAAACTTGCCAAAAGAAAGGTATTCAAAAGATTTAAACTTGATTGTTATGAGCTAGACACTTTGACAATGGTTCAATCTTTCAATGTATTAAGAAAAATAACCTGTGAATGAATTTTTATTATCTAAAGTGGCCAAAATAGCAATATTGAAGGAACACCTACTATAACAACGATAATTTCTAGTGGTAAACCCAATCTCCAATAATCACTAAATTTGTACCCTCCCGGCCCAAGTATTAATGAATTATTTTGATGTCCAATTGGCGTTAAGAAGGCACAAGAAGCGCCAACTGCCACTGCCATTAAAAAGGAATCAGGGCTAACACTTAATTGTTGTGCAATATCTACACTAATTGGTGCAGCAATAAGTACCGTTGCTACATTGTTAAGTACATCAGATAACGTCATGGTTATAACAAGTATTATTGTCAAAACAATTACTGGCGAATAGCCTTCGGTCCAACTAGTGATGGCATTTGCTATAGTTGTTGCGCCACCGGTAGAGTTAAGAGCATTGCCAATTGGAATCATTGAGCCTAAAAGAATTATTACAGGCCAGTTAATAGATTTATAAACATTTTTAGCGGGGATAATTCCAAGCGCTAAATAAGAAACAATAACTGCAGATAGTGCTATAGGTAGGTATATGTAACCCATGCTGGAGATGGCAATAGCAATAGTAAATAAAATAATTGCTTGCCAAGCTTTTTCACGCCTAGGTATTTCTAAGCCTCGTTTGGCTAGTGGCAGGCATTCTACCCAGTCTATAACATTATCAATTTCTGCTGAATCGCCATGTATAAGTAACACGTCACCAGGCATAATTAGAACTTTTCTTACATCATTGATAATACTTTTTCCATTGCGAGAAATACCCAGGAGGGCAGTATTTTTCCTTTTAAGAAGTCCAATGTTAATAGCTGACCTTCCAACAATCATGGCATCTGTCGGTACAACAACCTCAACTAAAGAGTTATGGCCTATTTCTTTTTCTTTATCTCCAGCTGATTCATGTTGTGCTTTAGTTTTAACGATAAACTCATCCACATTATTAACACTACCTTCAAGTATCAATAAATCATCCTTCTGAAGTAGTAGATTAATATTCGACCCTTCGAATAGTGCATTATTTCTTAATACTCCTAATACACAAATATTAGTCTCATCGCTTAACTTATCCAGCTCACTCATTCTTACATTTATAATACTGGAGTCTTTAGTTATTTTTGCATTCGCGACATACTTGATCTCCTCAAAGTCTTTTCTGTAATTGGTATTGCCAACTGATTGTGGAATAAGCCTCCACCCAACTAATGAAATAAATGCAACACCAGTAATGGCAACAATTAAACCTACATAAGTGAAATCGAACATACTGTAAGGCTCGCCAAATATCTCTCCACGATAAGTGGCAATAACTACATTTGGCGCCGTACCGATCATAGTTACCATTCCGCCTAAAATAGATGCAAATGAAAGTGGCATTAAAGTCAAGGATGGATTGCGGTTTGCTTTTTTATTAAGCTGAATATCTGTTGGCATTAAGATTGCTAGTGCGGCAATATTATTTATAACACTGGATAGAAGGGCAGAGGCACTACCCATAATGCTAATATGAGAAGTTAAACCTTTAATGAATTTAGAAAGTTGAAGTGTGATAAGTTCTACTGCGCCAGAATAAATTAGACCGCGACTTATAACCAAAACTAATGCAACAATGATAACAGCAGGGTGGCCAAAACCATAGAATATTTCACTTGTTGGGACGATTCCAGTAATGCTAGCAACTATTAATGCCCCAAAAGCAACTGCATCATATCGAAAGCGATTATATGCAAATAGGGCGAAAAGTACAATAATTAAAGTAAATACAATTTGCTGGTCACTCATTAGTTGTTTTTTGGCTTAGGGAATGTTTTTACTTTGGTTGCTACTCTTCTCCATACAAGACCATTGCTTCCACTTTTATTAAAATCTAGTTGATACAGACCTCTAAATCTATATAAAACAAAACCAAGATTACCTTTTACTTTGGCAAATACAATGCGCTTATGTTTGGCATTGTTCTCTCTATTTATTATGCCGATAATGTGTTTTTTGACCTTTTTAGTGTTTAAACTCTTTTCAGTAATAGTTTTTTCATCGTCACTAATTTGATTATCCCACTCTCCATTTGGAAATAGTTTTGGAAACCATAGCATGATTGTAGAATCTGGATGACTTGCCCCAGCTTTTTGATATCCAATATAGTTGTGACCAAAGCAATTACAGGCGTCTTTTATTGTTTTAAATGCGACATTATCATGAATATCAATATATCCTATCTTTATATAGGTGTCTGAATTAAATTCAGAATCTATACTCCATGGCTTAAATTCACTATTATTTTTCAACCGATCAATTTTTTTATGTATTTCTTCTAATACTTCATTAATTCGTTGATTAATCTGTTCAATTGATGTTGTTACGTCTACTCGTAAAATATCATGACCAGTTGTATTGATAATATCAAATTCTCTTAATTTATCGGCATCTATATTAGCTTTGTGATGACCTTCATCAACTTCAATGTGAAGATTGATTTGAGGAAAAAAAAGATCTGTTAATGCGATTCCACCATCTGGCCTTACTACATACTGTTGGGTTACAAACTTAATGTCTAAATCATTTAATAAGTGAATAATTCGGTGTACAACATAAGCTTCATATTTTTTATTATACGTTCGCCTTAACTGCCTTACTATGTATTCTTTTTTATCCATAATTCATACTTCCCAATTAATCTCAAACTTATGTCTATTGTGAGTTTTTGTAGTTTTATTACCACCGAATATGCCCATACTTTTGGTTACGTAAAAGTATTTTTCCCGACCTGGATTTACATCTTCTTCATAAGTTACCTTCCACTTTGTTCTTAGAAGTTTATTGGTGGGATCTATGCTAGTTATTCTAACTTCGGTATCACCTACAATAAATGGTCTTTGCAAGACTTTGTACCCTAAATAAGCTGCTGCTGATTTTTCAACATTACTCATTTTAGATATTTTTTCAATAATATTTGTATTTTTTACTTTCTTTATTTTTTTACTTTCTTTATTTTTTACTTTCTTTATTTTTTTGATTACTTTAGGTTTTACCCCCTCTTTAACATCTTTTTTTGAGTAAAAAATCCCGTTAACAAGTAACAATATAACAAGTATTAAAAAGCCTCTAATCCATATATTATGAAATATATTTACAATGAATGCAGATCCCGCAACAAAAATAACAGAAGCTATTGTAAATTTAAAAAAACTTAATATTACCCCAATAAATGTCATAATCGAATTACCTAGAATTGTATAAGAATGTAAATTATAGTTTTAATTGAAATATATTCACGTCTAAATAACTACTTTTTTACATGTTTTTTTTAAACGTTTTATTTAATTATATGCTTGGATATTAACATGAGTATTGGATTCACTAGCTCCAATGCTAATGAATAAGTTTTACTTAAGGGATGAGTGGTATTTCCGTCTTGCCACTTAATTAGAATAGTAGTTAAAATATTATAGATATAATAGACCTGTATTTTTATAAAATTTATCTATATTTGAGACTTTTAATGCAATAATCCTCTTTGGCTAAGATGGTTTAAAGAGGGCTAATGATATTATTAGAATTACATGCAAATAGAAGGGTGTCAACATTGATTTTTAGTATTTGAAAAGCTCAGTAATAGATGTTGAGTTATGGATTAATGATTAAGATGCCCCCTATTTTTAAGTCTTAAGTTGATAATTAAGGATTGGTAAAAAAACATGAGAGACTCATATGCAAGATTCTTTTCAGAGGGCTTTATAACAAAAGAACAATTTTTTAAATTTGGCCTTGAAGATGTAATTTTTGCACCTATTAAAGGTTCAGAGGAAGGTTGGAATCAGTTAAAAAGTAATATTAAAAATAAAGAAAAAGTATTTATTAGAGGGTTTGGTCGTGATGCCAAAGGTACAGTTTTATACCAAGAGTTCTATGAAAGAATGCTTGGAATTAAAATAAAAAAAGACCCGACAAATAATGCTAGACCAACCAAAATAATTAAAGAATTAACTGGTTACTCAAAGACAAAAAATTCTTCATATGAGTTGATCAGAAATTATCAGGTTTCCCATATATTTGGCCGAACTAAAAATATCTACGCTTTTACTGCACCATGGAATATTGTCTATATGCCAAAAATGCTTGATCCATTTACCGGGCATGAGGCAAAAGGAGAGATGATCGGTGAATTTACCACCTTATTTCAAAAAAAAGCTTATGAAAAATTTACCCCATTAATTGATGATTTTAATAAAATAATCACTAGTGAAATTTTTAAAGATAAGATGGATAACTGTCTTTCTAGTTTAGAGTCTGACAGCTCTTTTGATGAAAAAGATATTAAAAAACTCAGGGCATCAGTGAAAAATGAATTTATGCCAATTACAATATAAGTCATAAGCATATAAAATTGTAGTGGCCTGACAAACTGTAGTGCACTGTTAATCTTGTACAAATTTTAAGTCGTTCTTTATAAGACAGTAGTTGATTTTTTTTGACCAGAATATTTTACAAATCTGTATAATTTGAATTGTAATAAGGGAGTCATAATATGGTGGCTAAAAAAGGTTAAAAGTCGCAACATAACCGCAACAAAGAACCGCTTTAAACACTCTATATC
>Ga0307986_10001264_pt1 | contig 18415 bp, 15 predicted proteins | sample EllFjometageno82_FD_203170 | JGI IMG/M metagenome (GOLD analysis project Ga0307986, IMG submission 203170) | Marine microbial communities from Ellis Fjord, Antarctic Ocean - #82 | ecosystem: Environmental > Aquatic > Marine > Unclassified | place: Southern Ocean | collected 2014-10-09
AAAGTCATTATTAGATCAAATTCATCACCCTCTGGATGGTCAAAAAAATATATTAAAAAAACTATGTATAAAAAAATTTATGGTATGGCTAATAAGATTATTGTTAATAGTGAAGAATTTAAAAAAGAATTAAAATTGAAATTTAATTTAAATAGTGAATGTATTTATAATCCGTTAAACAAAAAAGAAATTATCAAAAATTCAACAAAGAAAATAAATATTAGTTTTTTCAATAAAAAAGATTTTAAAATTATAAGTGTTGCAAGATTTACAAGTCAGAAAGATCATTTTTGTTTAATAAAATCCATTAATTTATTAAAGCATAAATATAAAAATATAAAAGTTCTTTTAATAGGTTCTGGTAATAAGAAAAAAGAAATTCAAAATTTTATAGATGAGCTAAAATTAAATAAAATTATTAAAATATTAAACTTTAAAAAAAATCCTTATCCTTATATGAAAAAATCAGATTTATTTATATTATCATCGAATTTTGAGGGCTTACCAAATGTTTTATTGGAAGCGATAGCATTAAATAAGTTTGTAATTTCAAGCAACTGTCCTACTGGACCTTCAGAAATTTTAGATAACGGAAAAGGGGGGCTTTTATTTAAAGTAGGAGATTATAAAGAACTTAGCAAAAAAATTATCTATACGATTAACAATAAAGATAAATGCAATGAAAAATTATTGTTTGCAAAAAAAAGATTAGAAAGATTTGATTACTCAAAAAACCTACTAAAATACTATAATATTTTTAATACAATATAAATAATTTTTAATTAATTAATAACTTTTGAAATTGTTGGTAGTGATGAAAAATTGAATAATTTTTAATTTTCTTTTTTGCATTAATTCTTAATTCTTTTTTTTTTATATTACTTAAGTTAATTAGATACCTGTACTTATTAATAAAATCAGTTTCAGAGTTACTTTGAAATAAAACTCCATTTTTTTTTTCTATTATTTCTTTTGGACCATTTGGGCAGTTACTTGATAAAACAAGACAGTCACTCACCATTGCTTCAATTAAAACAAAACCTGGGTCCTCCCAAAGTGATGAAAGTATAAAGGCTTTACAATTTTTTAAAAATTTAAATACATTTTTTTGATACCCCAAAAGTATAATATTTTGTTCTAGATTATTAGCTTTTATGAAACGGTTAATTTTTTCTTTTTCTTCTCCAGTTCCGATGATAACCAACTTTATATCTGAATGATCTTTAACTAATTTAGAGAAACACTTTATTAAAAAAATAAAATTTTTTTGCTTCGTTAGTCTTCCTATTGCTAAAAAATAATCATTTTTTTTTAAACTGGGGTTGTTTATTGGCTCTTTTTTCTTTTTACCAATATCTTTAATAATAAAGACAGGATCACATAACAATTCAAATTTATTCTCATCTGCCAGTTTTAAATTTTTTAAATAATCTAGACTTTCCATGGTTGGAAAAGTAATTTTATGAACTTTTTTTAATGCGATTTTCCAAAACATATATCTAAAAATATTCATTTGTGGTTTACCTGAAATTCTTAAAATTATTTTTGTATCAAATTTGTAAATTAAATTTAGTAAAAGTGGTAATGATGTTATTAAGTGTATTATCAAAAATTCTGGTTTTACTTTTATTAAGAATTTTTTTAAAGATACAAATGAAAGTAAGAAAATTATTATATATTTTAATCTACTTTTTACGAAACCTTCTGATGAAAATTTAAATAACTTTGCGATGTAATTTAAACTATAAAATTTAAGGTTATAAGTTTCATTATTTATGTTTGTTTTCCACTCTCCAAAAACATCTATAATTAGTGATTCAAACTCTTGATTGGAATATCTATTGATTGATAGTGCAGAATTAATTACTGCTTTAATGGTAGCTACATTGCTTATAAATGGTGACCAGTAACAAACTGTTTTTTTTTTATTCATTAATAGTTTTGGAAATCAATTTAAAATATTTATTACAATTAGTTTCACAATCAAATCTTTTTATTCTTTTTTTTGCATATTTAGATTTTTTTATTGAAAACTTATAATTATTTAAACAAAATAAAATTTTTCTAGACAATAATCTTGGATTTTTAATAGGAACTAAAAACCCACCCCTTCCATAATCTATAATTTCTCTGCTATTACAGTTTGTTGTAATAATTGGTAAATTATAATTTGCTGCATCAATTACAACATTTCCCAACCCTTCATATAAAGAATTTAAAATAAATAATTTTGAGTTAACATAGTATTTTTTTAGTTTTAACTTCCACCCAGTAAATATAATTCTTTTATTCAATCCTAGGTTATTAACTAAGTTTTGTAATTCATTTTTTAATTGACCATCTCCAATTATTATCAACTTATAATTTGGTATTTCTTTTTTAATAAAATTAAAAGCAATTATTAAATTATGAAAATCTTTTTCCTTCACCAGTCTACCAATAGAAATTAAATATTTATTCCTTTTGTGTGTTGAGTTTCCATAAATTTTTTTAAGATAAGGGTTATAAATTGGGTGTATCTTTTTTTTTTTGATTAAAATTTTTTCTAATGAATTTCCAGAACCTTTAGAATTAGTTATAATTTTATCTGCAAAATTATATAAAAAGACTTTGAACAATAAAACTATTAATGATTGAATTTTATTTTCAGAATAAATTGTTGAGCCTAATACATCTTCTCCATTTCTAACTATAATTTTAAATCCAAAAAATTTACTAATAACAATTGCTAAAGAACTTCCTTGTAAAGAAAAGACTATTGTATTCTTTTTATCTGACTTTTTAAGTTCATTTTTAAGAGTTCTTGATGCTGATAATGCTTTGTTAATTCTATCTGGGAAAAAAGAAAAGGGAGCAAATTTTATATATTTGCAGTTGAATAATTTATTTTTAAAAAGCCCTCTTTTTATATTGGATGTAATCAAAACAATTTCGATTTTTTGTTTTAAAAAAAAATTTATTAGATTTACTAAAACATTTTCTACCCCTCCTCTTTCAAACGAAGGATAAAAAATAATTATTTTCTTTAAATTATTTTTTTTCATTAATTTGTATTGAAATCGTAATTAAGACTATCTAAAATTTTTTTAGCTCTTTCTTTTAGCTTGTAGTTTTTACTCATCTTAAAATTATTTTTAGAAATAATAAATCTTTTATCATTTAAAAATTTAATTCTTTGTATTTCCTTTTTCCAAGCATATGCATTATTAAAGTTTTTAATAAATATAACATTTTTTTTTTCACTCAAAATTTCTTGAAGCACTTTTACCTGAGAAGAAATAATTATTTTTCCACAAGCCATATAGTCAAATAATTTTAATGGAGATGTAAAATCAATTATGTTTCCAACATTTCCTGCTGCAACAATTTTTTCCTGATACGGCATTAACAAAACATCCATTTTTAAAATATTTTTAGGAACTGACTTGTATGGCAAATAATCATTCAGAGAAAGATTTTGACTATAGAATTTGTTCTTAATATTTTTATAGTTTTTTAAATTTCCAAAAATAAAATATTTATTTTCTCTATCTATTTTTGATAATTTTAAGATTAACTCAACTCCACGTGACTTATATAAGGACCCGAAGTAACCAATGCTTAATTTTTTTTTATTCTGTAAAATATTATTAAAAAATTTATTTTCAATAGATGATCCACTAGGTGCTACAATGATCTTATTTGATCTTATGCTGAATTTTTTTTGATAATATTGTTTTACACCATTAGTGATTGCAACAAGCTTTAAAAGACATTTGTAATTAAAAAAATTTAAGTTTTTTGTAATAAACCTTACAATTCTACTTTCAACTTCAATTCCATGATGAAGTTCTAAAATATTTTTTTTTCTTAAAATTGTTAATAAAAAAGAGGTAAAAAAATTTCTTGTAATATAAACATCTGGTTTAAAATTTAAACTTTCAATTATTGATGATATTGAAAATAAATAGTATTTTAATCCTAAAGGAAACTTATTATATCTTTTGAGTTTTTTTATGTGAAATTTTGATTTTACACCATAAAAATCAAATACTTTTTTATTTGAAGCGTTGGATGTTATTAACAATACTTCATGCTTTAGTTTTGAAAAACTTTCACACATTTTTATAATTTGGATAGCACTTGCGGTAGTCGATGGTACGGCAGTATTAGCTAAATAACAAATTTTCATTAATTATTTTAATTTAAATTTAATTGATGTTGAAAAAAAATAACTTTTTATATCTTGTATAAAAGATTTGAAACTTATCGTGTCTAATCTAAAATCTTTAATATTCATCATAATTATTTCTTTCAAGTTTAGGGGTCTAAATCCATGTATATTTAAGAATTTTTTTAAACTATATTTTGAAAAGCAGTTCAAATGTTCTAAGGGTTGAACTGGCCCCTTTTTAACGAAAAGAACATTTTCTTTTTCTATTATTTCATTTCCATCCGGTACAGAAATATAAAAAATACAATTTTTTTTTCCTAATTTTTTTATTATTTTTAGTGCATCATTGGGCTCATCAAGGTGTTCTAATACCTGGTCTAATCTTATGTAATGGAAAAATTCCTCATATCGACTTATATTGTCAAAATTTAATACTTTTATTCCACTAGATGTTAAAAAAAGTTTTCTACTAGGTGATAATTCAAAGGCATAAGAATCATAAAATGAACTCGGTCCAGATATTAACCAATGACCCCATCCTGCTCCAAAATCAAGTATATTAATTTTTTCTTTATTAAAATTACGTATGATTTTGTTGATTTCTTTGTTGTTATTTTTTTTTTGGTTGTGATATTTTAACTTACTTTTTTGTAAGCTTTGTTCGTTGTCTATTATATTTTCATATAAATCAATACTGAAATTTTTGTTGGGTATATTTTTTTGCCATACAAATTTACAGTCTTTACATTTCAGTAATTCATAATTAGTTGCTTCTAATTTATTTTTAAAGTTTTTATACTTTGTTTCACCGTAATATGTAGTAAAGAATAATTTTAATACTTCATTATTAAAACTTTTAGAATAGATGCTTTCACCATTTTTATTACAAATTTTACATCTTGGTGACTGATAAAAATCTACCACTAATTTACTTCTCTCCAAGAATGAATTCTAAATACACAGCTAACAATATTTGAGTTATATTTTTTGCTGTGTGTCATTATCCTATCTATTAAAAAAAAAAATTTATTAATAATTCTAATATTTATCATAGTTTAATAGTTATCTTAATCGTTTTTACTCAGAAAAAATATATTCACCTAAATGGCTTTCTATGATTTGAAGTTCATTTTTGGCCAACAACTGATGAAACTTACCTATGTTTTTTTTTGAAAGATCTGCTTGATAATTTGAAGAAACACTCGAAGAAAGAGACATGTGGTTACACAGTGTATTTGAAAAAATTTCATTTTTTTGGACAAAATCTTCAAATCTGATGAATAAAATATTTGGGTTACTAATTAATTTAAGTCTCCTTTGCATTTCTTTATACCAGTCAACAAAACCTTCGGCAGAAGTAGCTTTTTTATAATGTTTTATTTCTACAAACTGATCGCGCGGATCTCGAGTGACAACAACAATTTTGCAATTTGAATAATATTTTGTTGACTCAATTGGGTTCCAACCTGAACCTCCTTGATCAAGAAGTATTGGGCGCCCTTCAGCACTTAATTGAAACATTTTATTGTGCATTTTTTGGGCAGCAATAACTAGGTCTTTTTGAGATACAAGAAGTCTTGTTCGAGAGTCTTTCTTTTTAAAACCAAGACGGTTCTTAAATTTACCCAAAATACGCTGAATAGGTGATTGCTTAAGCTCTCGCCATAATAATCTCATAGGAAAATCTACTAAACCTATGTCATCAATAAACTCTTCGATTGCATCTTTAAATAATGGTAATTTTTTATTTAACCCCACATCTTCAAGTCTAGCCCAATAATTCATTAATTTGTTTGCAATATCTTCAAACTGAATTAATGCATGCTCTGTTGTAGCTGGGTCAAAAGCTTTATCTGAAACAGCTTCTAAGGTCATTAAACCATTCGGTAATATAGGTAATAGATATTCTTGACCGAATAACGGTTCGTAAAGATCTCCACGACCATTTAAATAATCAAATACTGCTCCAGAACCAGAAAATGTTGTGCCTAGAACAATTAAATATTGAGAGTTATTTAAATTATTTTTCATTTCAATTATGAATTTTGTAAAATATTTTTACCTGTTCTATAATGCATTTTTTTCAACTATTATAAATATTTTTTTAAATGATCACCTAGCCTATTACTTAAAGCACAAACAGTCATTGTAGGATTAACACTACCCGATGTTGGAAAAATTGCGCTACTACAAACATATATTTTTTTTAATCCTATTATTTTTAAATTTTTATCTACAACAGATAGTTTTGTATCAGGATCGAATCTGAGGCCACCCATATGATGTGAGGCAGCTTTGGCTTGATTGGTTACATTTTTAAAGTTAAAATTAGTTTCTTTCTCAGGTTTAAAACTAAAAAAATATTTTACTTCGTTTGCTAGTAATTTTATTGTCTCATAATCAATTTGACTGGGTCGTAACATTACCAATGTTTTGTTTTTTTTTGTAATTATTGAATTATTAATATTGGGTATCATTTCACAAAATATTTTTACTCTAAAAATTTTTTTACTTCTTAATATGTTGCTTATAATTGGAATATTTAATGTATCTAAAAATCTTGATATCTTGATATTTGGCTTTTCAAATCTTACATAGGAATTTAATAAATTTTTCTTTTCTTGTATATTTCTTTGTAATGAAATTCCATAATAAGTAATTAAATCATTTTTTTTTTTTAATTCAATTTGATTAATTATATCTACTTTAGGGTATTTTAGATAACCTAAATCAAATTTAGGATGATCCATAAAATACTTTCCAATCAATTTTTTATTTTTTATATCTTTTAATTTTTTTTCAGAAAGTGAATTTTGGATTAACCGCACACTTTCAATACCACCACAACATACAATAATTTTTTTTGCATTAAATTTAAATTTATTATCTACAGGATAAGCTGTTGCTACTTTTTTATTCTCATCGATTGAACTTATTTTGCAATTATAAATTAAATCTATTTCATTAATATTTATAAATTGTTTAAAGTTAATTGGTTTAGTAGTTGCTATAAATGGCCTTAACTCAAAAGGAATATCGATATGTTTTTTTTTAAACTTATCAAAAAAAAATTGATAATCTTTATTCAATTTTTTATATTCTTTTAATAAAGATTTGTGATTTAAAGGCCATAAATTAAATTTCTTTTTTTTCCATCTTGACTTCATCTCAAACTCCTCAAAATATGATGAAATATTTGACCATATGCTTGATGTCCCCCCAACTGTAAAGGCTCTTGATTTTAAGTTTATTTGTAAATATTTACTTATAACTTTTTTATAATTTTTTTTTTGATAATCACCTCCTTCGATAATTAAAATTTTAAGTTTATTTATTTTCTTTGATAATATTTTTTTATATAAAGTTATTGCTGCTGGCCCTGATCCTATAATTATAAAATCATATAATTTATTATTAAAAGAAGAATTTATGATTTGCTCTTTTGACTCAGCATAATTAATTTTCATTTTTTTTAATCACATCTAATTTTTTTTTTATTTTTTGATTGCTAAGATTAATTATTTCTTTTAAGTCAAAAAAATAAAGTTGGTCTCTAATATCATTTGATTTTCCAAATACATTTTCTATTTTGGGATCATTACTATAAATAAGGTCTAAAAATTTATTTGGATCATGAAAATGCTCATTAGCGTCTAAGATAGGCCAATTGTACTTCACTATTTTAAATTTACTCTTAAAATCATTTAACAATATTTCTAAGTCACAAAAAAAAGGGATACCGAAATGAAATCCACCTAAGTTTTCGTAATTATCAATTTTTGGAGCATGAAAGTTTTTCAAATCTTTTAAATCCTCATAAATAATTTTAATTTTTTCCCTTATGATTTTGTTCCTCTTTTGTAAATTTTTGATGTCACTTAGTGCTGTGATTGCTCCTAGAGGATTCATTCGGCCTTTACCAATAAATCCTATTTTTGATAGTAAATTTATATTATTATCTTTTGAGGTTTTTCTATTTAAATGTGACAAGTAAATAAGCCTATTATAAACATGTTCGCTATTAGTAAAAACAATTCCTCCTTCACCTGCATTTATTGCTTTATCACCTTGCATGCTCATAAATGATCCCTCCCCAAGTGTACCAGCCTTTTTATTATTAATAATTGCACCTTGTGCATGACTTATATCTTCAATTAAAATCAATTTTTTATTCAATGCTAAAATGGATTTTATTCTCTCCAATTTTTGAGGCAATCCATAAACATGTGTGATTAAAAAAAAATCTGCATCTAGTATTTTATCATTACTAATATTTTCTTTAATTTCTAAATTTTTGTCAAAGTCTAAATAAACAGGGATAGCTCCAATTCGAAGAATAGAAGATATTATAGAAGGAAAAGTAAGTCTTGAAATAATAATTTTACTATTTTTTTTAACCCCTAGTGAATATAACAAAGCAGTACAAGCTGTAGTTCCATTTGAAAATGATAGTGCGTACTTGGATCCAAAATAATTACTTACCTCTTTTTCAAAATTTAATAAATAATTTGGGTATCTTGTGTTTTGCTTTAAAATACTGTGAAAAAAAATTTTTATAGATGAAACAACATTATAAAAACTTAAGCAATCTTTTATATAAATTAATAATCTAATAATTCTCATACTTTTTAAAAACTCATGAACTTCTAATATATATGGTTTTTTTGGATAGAAGTTTGCATTCTAACTTTTTACTTAAACCAAGAATATGTTCAAATTTTTTTATTCTTTCACTCACATCTTGTTGATCTAATTGAGTAAATTTGGGGTTTTTATTTATAGAATTAAACTTAGCAGGCAATAAACGTTTTAATACCTTTTTGATCGTATTCTTAAACATATTATATTTTAAAAACCATTTAAATTTTTTAATATTAGAAGAACTAGACAAATTTTTATTAGCAATATTCTCCCATATTTTAATAATTTTTACAGCTGCTAACTCATCATCAAAAAAAATTTTTTTAGATATTACATTGGATAATGGTTCAGCTAATTCTTTTTTTTTACTAATTATACCATTATCAAAAATGGTATTTATTTTATTAAGTAGCTCCTCCACAGACTTGACGCGATATCCTAATTCATTAGCCAATTGAGGGGAATATTTCTGTCCAGGGAGGACATATGTTACCACTGGTTTTTTGGAAATTGTTGCTTCTAAAGCGGTCGTACAAGAGTTGTGCATAACAGCAAAAGCATTTTTAACCCATGCTTCAATTGGGCCATCACGTATAACATGTACATTTGGAATACCGTTAAGAATGATTTTCCACGCCTCTATGTCTTCTGCTGGATGTGGACGTAAAACTATATCATAACCATTATTGTGAGTAGAAAGGTATTTCACGGCTTCAATATATGCTAACATCTTATTAAAATCTTCAGCATGTCTACCCATAGTCATTTCGAGATGTTTTGGATCACTTTGATAACGGCCCATTTCATTTTCAAATTTAACTAATTTTCCAAACGAATTAAGATTATTTGCATAGCCAGTATTACATGAAATTAATAAGAAAGGTTTTTTAGGAACTGTCGAAGGAACACTCCAATAATCAGAAAATAAAGGTTTCCAAAGATCAGCTCGAGGTGAGCCTGTTTTATATATTTTATGAGAATGTTTTGGATAAATTTTTTTTAATGTATCCACGTCATCTGTCCCCCATCCAAAAACTGCAGCAGATTGTTCAATTGTTTGGTTTGAAAATCTTATTTTTGCGTCACCTTCATAACCGTAGTCGTTAAGACTACCCTCTTCATCCAGGCTTGTGACCATAAATCCTTTATCTATCATTCTCTTATGTCTGGAAATTTTAACTTTATGTGCTGACAGGGATTTGGTATGAAATATTCCAGGCGCAAGAAAACCATTTTTAACACCTTTTTCAATTCCAACTAAATCTGAAACTATTACTCGATGTCCTCTAGATGCCGCTAAAGTTGCCAAAAGAAGCTTACTATCCAGCTCGCGAGAGGAAATCTCTACATGAAGATAAATATTCATTTGTTTTCTATTTTCTTAAAGCCTTCACTGGATTTAATTAATTCCTCATATGTTCCTTGGGCTTTAAGCTCACCTTTTTCTAAATAAAAAATAATATCACATTTCTGTACGGTGCTTAAACGATGTGCAATCATTATTATAGTTTTGTTATTACCAATTTTTTGTATTTCTTTCATTACCAATTGTTCAGTTAAATTGTCTAATGCACTTGTAGCTTCATCTAAAATTAATACTTGTGGGTTACGATAAAGCGCCCTAGCAATTCCTATACGCTGGCGCTCTCCCCCAGATAATCTTACTCCACGCTCACCCACAGTAGTTTGATATTGTTCTGGCAACTTTTTCACAAAATCATCAATATTGGCAATTTTAGAAGCTATCTGAACATGTTCATGATTAATGTCTTTTTTATCAATACCAAAAGCAATATTAGCAGCAATAGTATCGTCTGCTATAAAAATATCCTGTGGTACGTAACCAATTGATCGTTGCCAAGCTACACAGTTATTTATATCAATATCATTGTCGTCTACACTAAGTACACCTCTTTGAGGTTGGAGTAGACCAAGAATAATATCAACAATAGTAGTTTTACCACTACCAGTACTTCCTACTATACCTACGGTAGAACAAGCAGGTATAATAAGATTAATATTTTTTACTGTTGTGCGTGACACGTTGGGATATTGATAATATAAATTTTTTAAAGTGATGGCTTTATTTAACGGTAGGATATTCTTGTTATTTTGAATTACTTTTACACTCAAATTCATAAAATCATTATGTATTGAATTAAGTGAAGGACTAACAAAACGTAGCTGTGTAATGGCAGCATACATCTGCTGCAACGAAGGTATTAGACGATAGCCAGCAAAAACATAAAGTGCTATTAGAGGCAGGGCACTAGTAAAAATAACATTTTGTAACATCAGATAAAGAATCAATAACATCATCCCACCAAAAGCAATTATCTCAAGTGCATAACGGGGTAGTTGGCTGATAGCCCCTGCAATGACAGAGTGCTGTGCAAGAGTTTTTGCAGGTTTAGAAAACTTATCAAGAAATGCTTTTTCAAGACTTCCTACTTTTAATTCTTTTGCAGCATTAAAAGCTTCACTCACAACTGTGAAACGCGCTTGATTAGCCTTTAAACGTTCTTGACCAATACGCACTAAATAACTACGGGTAAATTTATAAATAACCAAATATGTAGCACATAGTGTGAAGCCAGCTATCAAAGCTAACTTATGGTCATTTAATATCAATAACATTAATAAAGCTAAAGCAACTGTTCCGGATGTAATTAAATTCATCAATGGTTTTAAACCTTTAGAAATAATTAAACCAACTTCTGAAAGAATTGTTTTACCAAGATCAGCACTATGACGGTTCAAAAACCAGCTGTAAGGCTGATTTAGATAGTGTTCCAACATTCTTTTACTTAATCCATATTGGCACATTGAAGTAAAGCGGAGCTGGAAATAGCTTAAGAGGGCTTTGAAGGTGAGTGAAAAGACTAATAAAAAAAAGACTGCCACACCTAGTGCAAACAAAAATTGATTATTCGTTTCAACACCAAAAATATTTGAGAACTTAAAAATATTATTTATCAAAATATTTGTTTGAATAATATCAGGATTAGTTAAGACGGCTATGAAAGGCATGATTGAGGCTACCCCCAGAACATCTAATAAAGCCATAAATAAAATCATTATAAGCAAATACATCACTTGCCTACGCTCATTATGCGAGAGAAGATTTAAAATTTTTTTAAAATTATTCATTAAAATATATTACAACTATATCAAGAATTATAAATTTTGAATTTTGAAAATTCGTATTAGTGTTAATTTTAATTAGTAATATTTTATAGGCCTAAATTAAGTCCATTTTAAGATAAAAATTATAGCTTTTTAAGTATTAAATTCTCAACTTGCTCAAAAATAAAATGACCTAAAAAAATGTGACATTCCTGTATTCTGGCTGTAGATTTGCTTGGCACTATCAGTCTAATATCACACAATTTTTTACATTTTCCTCCTGAGCCTCCTAAGAAACCTAATGTGGTAATTTTTTTTGAGCGAGCATCCTTAAGTACTTTAATTATATTTGCTGAATTACCTGAAGTTGTAATGGCAATTAACACATCATTTTTTTTTGCTAGGGCTTGGAATGGCCTACTAAATACATCTGAAAAATCATAATCATTACCGCAGGCTGTTAACATTGATGTATCTTGAGCCAAACTTATAGCTGGTATTGGCTTCCTATTAACATTTGGTTTCAATCTAACAAGGTACTCTGCTGATAGATGTTGAGCATCTGCTGCTGAACCACCATTTCCACATAACATTAACTTGCCACCAAGCTTAATTTTTTTATATATTGTCTTTATAGCTTTATCAATATCAGGTAATAAGCTTTTTAATTTATGATGTGTCTCAACATTTGAAGCTAATTCTTTTAAAAAAAACACAGTAGGTTTCATTAGTTTGATTTAATATGAGCTCTAAGTTTTTGCGCTACAGGTTTTTCTTCATCTATTATAATTTTTTCTTGATTACCTGTTAAAGCTTTTTCTAAAATTCTGGCTTCATCTATTAATGATTTAAAACCAATAGGTGTAATTGAGGCTGATTGATCACTGCCATACATGGTCCTATCTAATGTTAAATGTCTTTCTAAAGAAGTTGAGCCCAAGCAAACTGCAGCTAGAGAAATTAATTTACCACCTTTTTCATGGCCAGAGTAACCGACATCACATTTATATCGATCTTTTAAAATTCCTATCATATTAAGATTTGCTTTCTCATTGTCAAATGGGTAAGCAGATATGCAGTGCATTAATTCAAAAGTGCATTCATTTTTTTTAAATATTTTTACTGCAACATCAATCATTTCAAAATTTGACATCCCTGTGCTAATAAAAGTATGTTTTTTTCTTTTTGCAACTTCATTTAAAAAAAATTCATCGACCAGCATAGCTGATGCAATCTTATTATATTTTGAATTATATTTATCTAAAAACTTTAAACTATTAACATCCCATGCTGATGAAAACCAAATAATATTTTTTTCTCTACAGTACTTATCAATTTCATCATATTCTTTTTCATTGAATTCTAATCCTTCTTTTTGTTCTCTCTCGGTTGTACCAAAAGGGCTAGTTCTAGGTTTTTTAAGTTGTTCTTTTGAATATACAATTTCAATATCCCTTTTTTGAAATTTTACCGCATCAGCTCCAGCTTGTATTGATGCATCAATCATTTTTTTTGCTATTTCTAAATCACCATTGTGATTTATTCCAATTTCAGAAATTACGAAAATTTTGTTCATTAAGGTGCCGCCACTATTAACAAGAATTCAAATTTAAGCAATCCATATATTAGAATTTATATGTTTTGTGTAAAATATTCTAAGTATTATTTAATAGTTTTATTTTCTGTCATATTATTTATAATTATTGTAAGTATTGATTTTTTTAAAGAAAACTTTAAAATTTGCTATCTTTGTTTACTTAATGAAAAATAAAATTTATAATTTTTATTTATATATATTACATATTTTAGTATTTTTTTCTTGCTACCTAAATTCACCAAAATTATGTGCTTATTTTATAAAACTTTCTCTATTCAAACAGAAAAGCTTAAAAAGAAAAGTTAATAGTGAAAAAATTACCCTTGTACTTTATAGGGCAGTTGGTGAGAGAGATGTTCGAATAATAGAAAAATCTTCAAATAAAATTCCCCAAATACTTTTTATGAGAAGATCAATTGTGAAATTAGTTTTTTATTTTTTTTCTAGTAGAAGAAAAATTTTTTTCAACTATTCAAAAGCAGGATTAAGAGTTAATCAAATGGATTATTTTAATCAAGATAAAAAAAATAAAATAAAATTAGATTTATTTTGGGAGGATGTAATTTTCAATTTAAAAAGTTTTTATAATAATAAAATTTTCAATCTTGTAACTTTCAATTTCAATTACTTTGAGGAGATCCCTTTGTATGCCGCATGCAAAAAAAATAATCTTCCTGTTAAATTGTGGTTCAAAGAATGCTTCAGGTCTGATCCAGAAATTGAATATTTTATAAAAGAACACAGATATGGTCATGTGTTTCCATTGTTTGAAAAAATTTCAGTATACAATAAGTCTATGAAAAATGCACTTATAGCACTTGATAAATCTAATAGTAAAAAAATTACTGTAAACGGGTGCCCAAGAATTTTTGATTACATTAATAAAAAAAAATATTATAAACAAGTTAAAGATATATTATTTCTATCTTTTCATACCAAAAGTGGAATACCTCATTACAGAAACGACTTTGATAATAAAAAAAGAACACCTCTTTACGAAAAGAATAGAAAAATAAATTGGAACATAACTTATGATAAGACTATAAAGATCTTAAATGAGCTTTCTAATAATAAAAATTTAAATGTTGTTATTAAACGAAAAAAAAGTTCAGGTTATAAATCATCAATTAAAATTAATAAAAAAATAAAAATTTTTGAAGAAAACACTGCTCAAAAATATATAAATCAAGCTGATATAATCATAGGACAAAATTCAGCATCAACAATTGAAGCATTAGTAAATGGTAAACATGTTTTTGTTCCTTTTTTTGAAAAAAAAAAAATACTAAGAAAATATCTATATAATTTTAATCAACAAATAATATGCAGTTCTGAAAAAAAAATGAAAAAAAATATCTTAAATTTAATTAATAAAAAATTTATGTTTCCAATAAAAAATGCTAAAAATCAAAAAACTATTTATGATTATTATGGAAGCTCTAAAAATGTTGTCAAAAATTACGTAAATTTTCTAAACAGTTAAAATTTTTTTTAATTATCTTAAAGCTAATAATCTCAAGGCTAAAATTTAATTACATTAGAGCGATTTTTATTAAGAATATCTCTTGTATCAACTAGTAATTGAATTGCCCTAGGTAAGCCAATATATCCTAAACCGAAAATTCCAATTATTGCTTTTTTTTATTAACTAAATTTAAAAGTTTATTATTTTAGATAATTTAATTTTTTGTTAATTGTAAAGTTAGTCTTTGAGAGTATCATTGCCATTTTTTTACCCGCATCACCTGATCCATATATAAGTGATTTTTTAAATTTTTTTCCAACTTGTTGAGAAATTGACTTTAAAATTTTGTGCTTGTTATAACCTACATCTTTCACATTGGGACCTCTTTCTCTGTCTGCTTGTCTGGTTCCAATATTTACAGATGGAACCCCCAGAAAAGATGCCTCTCTTATTCCAGATGATGAATTTCCAACAACACATTTTGAATTTTTCATTACTCTTGCATAATCTTCAGGACTAAAATTTTTAATAAATCTAACAAAATCTGGATTTGTATCTTTAAACATTCTTATTTTTTTTGAAAAAGTATCAGAACCAGCATCAATATTGGGCCAAAGCCATATAGCTTTATAATTTTTTTTTTCACAAAAAAGTTTAATTGCTTCAATAGTCTCTCCTATTTGAATATCAGCATTTCTAAATTCAGTAGTAACAGGATGTTGAACTACTAAAATATAGTTTTCATTTATATAAACTGGTGCACCTGATCCATACTTATTTAAAAAGTTTTTTGGAAGACTATAATTTATATCTTTTATTAAATCGATAGAGGGGCAACCAGTTAAAAAAACTTTTGATTGTAATTCACCCATTCTAATAACAAAGTTTTTTGCTCTTTTTGTCGAAACAAAATGTAAATCTGACAATTTAGTTATAGCGTGTCTAACTTTTTCATCTATCGAACCTGTTGTTTCACCACCCTGTATATGCGCTACAGATATATTCATATAACTAGCAGATATTGCTATAGATAAATTTTCATATCTATCTGCAACCGCCACAACTAGATCTGGTTTTTGTTTTTTTAATATATTTGATAATTCAATAATTGATAGACCTGTTGTTTTAGACATTCCAACTAAGTCGTTTCCCTCAACAACTGAAAAAAGCATTTCATCAATTTTAAATCTATCCTTTCTAATTATTTTATGCACTTCACCAAATCTGTATAATGTTGCTGATGCACCTAAAACTAAAATTAATTTAAGCTTTTTATTTTTATTAATCTCTGTTAACAAACTTTTTACTCTTGCATAGTTGGCTCTACTATTTACCACAACACAAATTTTTTTAATTCTATTATTCAAAATCACCTTTCATTAATATTCTTTTTGAGGATAGGTTTTTCTTAGCGATCTTATTGACTATCTTTTTTAAATATTTTTCATTGAGTCCTGTTCCTGGTTTTTTTAAAGTAAGATTTGAAATATATATTTTATCACCTTTTATCAAATCATTTTTAATTGCAATGCTTTTTCCAAAAATTTTCTTGTTTTTTTTTTGAGTAACACTTAAGATACTTTTATTTACTGGATGTTGCTTCATTTCGAATATTGAATCTCTTGCTCTACTTATGATTTTTAACTCCTCAAAAGTTACAGATGAATTAATATCAACCCCCTTAAGTTTTTTTGATGTACAAACATGAACTTCTATAAGCTTAGCACCTAAACTTAAGGCAGCTATTGATGGAAAAATTGAACCAGTATGATCTGATAAACCAACATAACAATCAAATTTTTTCTTCATAGCTGTAATTACATTTAGTCCAACTTTTTTAAGACTGTTGGGATATTCAGTTGTACATTGAAGCATACCAAAATTTTTACCTTTTTTATTTCTTATTAATTCATAATTTTTTTTTAAATCCACCCAAGTTGACATCCCTGAGCTAATAATGAGTCCATCATCTTTTTTTTTCAAAATTTCTTTTATCACCCAATTTGAAAAAACTTCACCTGAGCCTATTTTCCAATTTTTGCAACCTAAATTTCTCATAATTTTCACCGCTTCAACTGAAAATGGAGATGTTGCAAAAATAATTTTATTTTTTTTACAAAATTTAATTATTTTTTTCCATTGATTTTCTGTGAACTCAGTTTTTTTCCAATAATCATATCTATTTTTATAATTATTTGAAATTTTTACACGGAATGGCTCATCAAGTGTGGACTCAAATATTGCAAAATGACTTTGAAATTTTACAATATCAGCGCCAGACTTTTTGGAAAAATATATTAAATCTAAAGCTTTTTTCATATCGCCATTATGTGACAATCCAATTTCAGCAATAATTAATGGTTTATGAAATTTTATCATAATTTAATTTATTTTAATAAATATTTTGCAATTTCTAAATCATGTGGCTCATCAATATTAATGCTCAACTTTCTTGGCATAATCATAGACAATGATTTTTTTCCTTTGATGGTATTTTTATCTAAATTTTTCTTTTTGAATAGATAAATAGCACCATTTTTAATGAAAGCATCTCTTAATTCTTGTCTATTTTGACCTTCTTTTTTTTCTGAAAATATTGGGTCTAATATATATTTTTTTTTATTCAAATATTTAACTCTAGCTGGGTGGCTTCCACCAACCGAACAGACACTTATTAGTGAATCACATTTATTTTTCTTAAATAAATTTATTGCATGGTTTATATCTATTGCTCGCCTCATTGGTGAAGTGGGTTGTAATATCATAATTGCATCAAATGAATAATATTTTTCTAACTCTTTTTTTAAATATTTAAATAATTTAATTGACCTGGTGGTGTCTAAAGAAAATTTTTTAGGTCTTAGATGTAATTTTTTTATTCCATATTTTTTTGCAATATTTAGTATCTTGACGCTATCAGAGCTTACAATAAAGTTTTTAAGTTTTGATTTTTTTACTGCATTAATCGTATAATAAATTAAGGGTTTGCCATTAATATTTACAATATTTTTATTTTTTATGCCTTTCGAACCAGCTCTAGCAGGAATTATTCCAATAATTTTCATAATAAGTATATAATATAATTTAATCGCACTATCTTAAAAATTTAGGAAGAGTATAAAATATGTTTTTTATTATTACTACGTTTGCCTTTGTGATATTTTGTACCTTCTGATATTTGGGAAAATGCATCCACACTCAACCCTTTAAATTTATCTTTTGCATATTTTTTGATTGAATTTAACTTATAAACATCTGAAATTTCAGTTTCATATCGCTGATATAAATTCTTTAAACGTTTTACATACTTTTCACTCATATTGTCGAAAATAATATTTGCTTTTTTAGAAAAAGTATCAATATCTTTTTTTCTTGGAATATTAGCTTTAATCATTTCATCATTAGTAAATTTAGTTCTAGAGGTACCAAGAAA
>Ga0307986_10001266_pt1 | contig 18390 bp, 22 predicted proteins | sample EllFjometageno82_FD_203170 | JGI IMG/M metagenome (GOLD analysis project Ga0307986, IMG submission 203170) | Marine microbial communities from Ellis Fjord, Antarctic Ocean - #82 | ecosystem: Environmental > Aquatic > Marine > Unclassified | place: Southern Ocean | collected 2014-10-09
GAAACATTAGCAAAAGCTGAAAAATCACACGCAGGTAAATTCCAAAAAACATTAGAATCTATTGCGTAAATAAGACTTAATTTATGGTGGGGTTCTTCCCCACCATCAAACCCTAAAATTTTAAATATGAGCAAAGAAGGGGGCACAGAAGCACCTATAAGACATCCAATAAATTTTGAGCATCCTGATTTTTTAGATCCAAAAAAATTAGATGACGAAATGAGAAGAGCCTTTGACATCTGTCATGGATGCAGAAGATGTTTTAATTTATGCGATTCGTTTCCAAAATTATTTGACATGATTGATGAGTCAGAAAATGAGGATGTAGAAAGTTTAAAAAGTGAACAGTTTGAGCCTGTAGTAGATGCCTGCACACTATGTGATATGTGTTTTATGACTAAGTGTCCTTATGTTCCACCACATGATTTTGATTTAGATTTTCCTCATTTAATGTTGAGATATAGAACGGCACAAAAAAAATTAAATAAATTAGCAGCAGTACCAGCGCAATTAGCTCAAATTGATAGAAATGCAAAAATTGGTGTAATGCTATCATCACTAATAAACTGGGTATCAAATATTAAAAATACATTCTTTAGAAAAATATTAGAATTAGTTGCTGGAATTGATACGAGAGTTGAGCTTCCAACTTATAATTCAGAAACATTTACAAATTATTTTAAAAAAAATAATATTCCAATAAATAGTGAAGCTCCATCTAAAGATAGAAAAGTTGTAATCTACTCAACATGCTTTGTTAATTTTAACAAAAAAGATACAGGCATAGCTGCATTAAAAGTTTTAAAGAAAAATGGAGTAGAAGTCCAAGAAGCTTATCCAGGTTGTTGTGGAATGCCTTATCTTGAACAAGCAGATTTACCAAAAGTTGTTGAACAAGCAAAAAAAGTTTCAAAGGATCTTTTAGAATGGGTAGACAAAGGTTATGAAATTATTACACTTACAGCTAGTTGTGGTTTAATGTTAAAATTTGAATGGCCATTATTATTGCCTTATGATGGAAATATTAAAAAACTTTCAAAAAATACTAGCGATATAGATGAATATATCGTTGATATAGCGCAAAAAGAAGGCCTGGCAGATGGTTTACAGGAAATTGATGGTGGGGTGACAGTTCACAATGCTTGTCACGCTAGAGCACAAAATATGGGAATTAAATCTAGAGATATGTTGAAATTTATCCCTAATATTAAAATGGATGTTGTTGAAAGATGTGCAGGTCATGGTGGAACTTTTGGGGTTATGAAGGGAACACACGATCTTGCAGTAAAAGTTGGAACACCAACAGCGAAACAGATTAAAAATAAAAATAATAAATATATGGCTTCTGATTGTCCTTTAGCAGGCAAGCATTTAAAACAATTGGAGATAGACACAAACATAGCCAATGATGAGGCACTACACCCCATCGAACTAATGGCAAAAAGTTATAGGTTATAATCATGAGCAAAGAAAAAAAACAAATTGAAAAAGAAGATTTAATTCCTAAAGATATTTATGTAAAAAATAGGAAACAAATTAGAAAAGACCTTGTCGATTTCAAAAAAAATAGAAGAATAGCACTTGGGCCTTATGCAACTTTTTATTTTGAAAGTTTTGAAACTATGGTGGCACAAGTTCAAGAAATGCTACATATTGAAAAAGGTGGCGATGAACAATTAAAAGATGAATTAATAGCTTACAACCCTCTGGTTCCAAATGGCAAAGAGCTTGTTGCAACCTTAATGTTTGAAATTGATAATCCTCTTTCTAGAGGTGCATTTTTAGGAAAAGTTGGTGGGATAGAAGAAAAAATCTTTATGAAAATTGATAATGAAGAAGTTAAAGCAGTACCAGAAAATGATGTGGACAGAACATCGGCTGAAGGAAAAGCATCTTCAGTACAGTTTATTCACTTTAAAATTAATGATAATCAGATTGTCAAATTTAAATCAGCCAATGTAAGTATAGAACTTGGAATTGATCATAAAGAATATGCACATACTACAAAATTAACTGAAGATAACATTAAATCATTATCAGCTGATTTTATTTAATAGACCCCCAGATATTTTTAATTTTAATCCAACCTGTGTAATTATCTGTTGTCACATTACACCATTCACCTTCACATCTCTTGATAACCAACAACCTACCTTTCTCTAGCCTTGCAAAAGGTTCAGAGAAATTTGAGGGTTTTTTAAACAAAATTTTTTCTTTGATAGTAATAATAGAGTTCGATGGCTTTAACTGACTCAAATGTATCCAGCCACTATTATTGTCTAAAAATATAACTCTTCTCCAGTTCTCTTTTATGTCTATTTGTCTTACGGGCAGATTAACTTTTCTATAAACATATTTAATTGGATAATCTAAGCCAGGCCCATATCTAACATTTGTTTTATTTTTTTTTAGAGATAAAAATTTTTCTTCAGCGTTAAGGAGTTGAATAAATAAAAATGACAGACATAAAAATAAAATAGTTGTTTTTTTTATCATCTACAAATACAATTTTTTCTTTTTTTTAATTTAACTTTCCTAAAATTTAAATGAAGTAAATTTAGAATAAAGATATATCCATCTAATCCTGTCCCGATATTTAGTATTTTTTTTATTACTTCATTTGCCTGAATAGTTCCCACAATACCCGCAACGGTTCCAAGAATACCTTCAGATTCACAATTTAATAAATCATCTGAAATATTAGATTCTTGAAAAAAGCATCTTAAACATGGGAGTTTTTTATTTTTGAAATTAAAAGTGAAAATATGTCCATCAAATTTGCTAATTGCACCAGTCACAAGAGTTTTTTTAAACTTTAAACAAAAATCATTTAATAAAAATTTAGTTTTAAAATTATCTGATCCATCAACTATATAATCATAGTCATTTATAATTTTTTTAAAATTATTATCATTTAATCTAATTTTGTAAATATTAACTCTTGTATGAGGATTTATTTTCTCAATTTTATCTTTTACTACTTTAACTTTAAATTTCCCAATATCAGATGTATTATAAAGACTTTGTCTATGTAAATTAGAAAGACCCACCTTATCATCATCAACAATTCCTAGTGATCCGATTCCTGCTCTAGATAGAAATTCTGCAACTGGAGATCCAAGACCACCCATTCCGATAATTAAAACTTTTGAGGATAGAATTTTTTTTTGACCTAAGATACCAATATCCTTAAGTACTATTTGTCTTGAAAATCGTTCAACTATTTTTTTAGTTAGTTGGCTTTTCATTTACCAGTTGAGCCAAATCCACCCTCACCTCTCAATGTATCTGGTAAATTATCTACTTCTTCTAATTCCATTTTAACAACTGGAGTTAAGATCATTTGCGCCACCCTATCTTTGTTATTAACTATAAAGTCTACTTTTCCATGGTTAAAAAGAATAATTTTAATTTCTCCTCTATAATCACTATCAATAGTTCCAGGCGTATTTAAAACGGTTATACTATTCTTTGCAGCAAGACCCGAACGAGGACGAATTTGCACCTCATAATCCATTGAAAAAGCCATAGAAAGCCCTGTGGGTATTAAATGTGAGCTATTGGGTGCAATCTTAATTGGCTCCTCTATAAAGGCCATTAAATCCATACCAGAGGCACCATTTGTTTTATAAGCTGGAAGCTCTACTGTAGGATTTAGTTTTTTGATTAATACTTTTGGCATTGAATTTTAATTTAACTGTTCAATAACTCTATCTATTATCTCCTCTGAGATTTCAGATTTTTTTTTGATTGTAAGTTTCTCATTTTTAATCCTTTTATCTTTATAAAAAATTGAAACTTCATTAAAATCAGAGTCAAATCCAATAGATTTATTTGATACATCATTTGCTATTACCCAGTCACAATTTTTTTCTATTAATTTTTTTTTTGCATTTTCCTGAACATCATTTGTTTCAGCTGCAAAACCAATAACTAATTTTGGCCTAAGAGAGTTATGTTTTGATACATAATTTAGAATATCAATATTTTTTTCAAGTTCTAAATTTAGATACTCTTGTTTCTTAATTTTTTCATTCCTTTTTTCTTTTACCTTAAAGTCAGCAACTGCGGCTGAAAAAATTGCTACATCAGCAGGTAAATTTTCTTGTGTAGCTTTAAACATCTCATCTGCCGTTTCAACTTTGATTAAGTTTATATTATCACCTATTTGTAAATCTGTAGGTCCAGAAATTAATGTTGTTTGAAAGCCTCTTTTTGCTAAAGATTTAGCTAAAGCATAACCTTGTTTTCCTGAAGATTTATTTGTGATAAATCTTACAGGGTCAATGTATTCATTAGTTGGTCCTGCAGTTACTAAAGCTTTTAATTTTTGATTTTTTTTCAACTCACTAAAATATGCTTCAATTGTTTGAAAAATATCTTTTGGTTCAGTCATTTTTCCTTCACCAAACTCACCACAGGCCATATCTCCTACTTCAGGACCAATTATTTTATAACCATAATATTTTAATTTATTAATATTTTGTTTAGTGGAGGGGTGTTCCCACATTCTAACATTCATAGCAGGTGTTAAAAAAACATCCTTATCAGAGGCAAGAATTACAGTTGAAGCTAGATCATCTGAAGATCCAGCACTTAATTTTGAAATAGTATTTGCAGTAGCGGGAGCAACAAGAATTACATCAGCCCATCTAGATAGGGATATATGGTCCATACCTGCTTCATTTTCAGAATTAAACAAATCATCATAAACTTTTTCTTGGGAAAGTGAGGCTACTGATAAAGTAGTCACAAATTCTTTCGCACTTCTAGTGAGAATAGTTTTAACTTCTGCATTTTGTTTTTTGAACAACCTAATAAGTTCTAAACTCTTATATGCGGATATACCTCCACTTATTATTAAAAGTATTTTTTTCTGTAAAAAATTATTCATTGGGCAAATTAAAATACTAATAGGCCAAAGATTACAAGCAGTAATAATCCCACAATAGACTGGTTTCTAAACGCAATCATTTCAGATTTCTTTTCGTTTAGGGCTGTATAGGATTTTGAATTCTGAGGTATTTGGCCGCTTGCTAAAAATGTAAGTGCTTGGTTGGCTTTATCCATGATCTCTGGAAAATCAGGCAATCTTTTAATTACTTCAGTGGTACTTTTTAGGCCTTCTGTTAAAGTATTAATAGGATCTTTAGTTTCTTTTAACCAACTTTCTAAAACTGGTTTTGAGGTTTCCCAAATATTAGTATCAGGATTGAGTTTTCTAGCAACACCCTCAACTACGACCATAGTTTTTTGTAACATTAATAATTGGGGCTGAGTTTGCATATTAAATTTTTCAGTAACATCAAAAAGTTGTTTTAATAATTTTCCTCCGGAAATATCTTTAACAGATTGACCAAAAATTGGTTCACCGATAGAGCGCAAAGCTTGAGCGAGATCATCAACAGGTACATCTTTAGGGACAAGACCAGCAACTAAGTGTACCTCAGCAACTTTTTTATAATCTCTCTGAATAAAACCAAATAAAATTTCTGCTAAAAATCTTTTGCTAAGGTTGTCTAATCTGCCCATAATACCAAAATCAATTGGAACAATTTGTCCACTGTTATCAATAAAAATATTTCCTTGATGCATATCAGCATGAAAAAAACCATCTCTAACAGCATGTCTTAGAAAATGCTGAATAATGTCAGAGGCAATTCTTTTAGTATCAATATCTCTTTTTTGTAAATCTTCAGTTTCACGAATAGAAACACCATCTACCCAATCAAGTGTCATTACATTTTCATTTGTAAAATTCCAATAGATTGTAGGAACCCTAAAACCCGCATCATTCTTTGTATTTTCAGCATATTCATTTGCAGCAGCAGCTTCAAATCTCAAGTCCATTTCAAGATTAGTTATTTCTTTAAGTAGAAAAACAACTTCAATTAATTTTAATCTTTTGGTTTTTTTAATAAACGATTCAACAAAAAAAGCAAAAAGCATCAAGGCATCTATTTCTTCATTAAATATTTTTTTTATATCTGGTCTTAAAATTTTAATAGCCACATCTTTTATTACACCATTATCATTTATTTTAGCTTTATGAACTTGAGCTATGGAGGCGGCAGCAACGGGTTCACTTAAATCTATAATTGAGTTAAAAGTTTCCTCTCCCAAATCTTTTTTAATGATTGCTTTTGCTTCAGACAAAGGAAAAGCTGGAAGCCTGTCTTGTAAGCCCTCTAACTGCTTGGCTAATTCATCTCCAATTATATCTGGTCTAGTAACTAAAAATTGTCCAAGTTTAATGAAAGTAGTTCCCATAGACTGTAATGATTTGGAGAGTCTTTCTCCTTCTGTATTATTTAAATTAATATTTTGTGGACTCGAAAAAGAAAAAGAAAGTATTTGAAATAGAATCTTAATAACCAGAGGTGGTTCTTTAAATTTAGAAACAACATTTAAAATATCAGACTTAGCCAATTTTCTACCTAATTTAAATAATATAAATAGTTTTGTTATCATTAGATCTTCCAGCCAGAGTGGATTGCTACAATTCCACCAGATAGATTTCTATAACTACAAACTTCGAATTTGTTTTTTTTCATTAGATCAATCAACTCTTCTTGATTAATAAATTTTGTAATACTTTTGATTAAATATTCATAAGGCTCCTTTTTACCTGCAACAACTTTTCCAATTAAAGGAATAAGTTTAGAATAATTTTTATAGATAAAATTTAGATTTGAGTTTTGAATTTTTGAAAATTCCAAACATAAAAAACGACCACCTGGTTTTAAAACACGATAAGCTTCAGAAAGAGCTTTATTAAGGTTCTTAGTATTACGTAAGCCGAAACTAATCGTATAATAGTCACATGAACTATCTTTTATGGGTAATTTTTCTGCTGGGGCAATCACCCAGTGGATATTTTTATAAGTCGTTAATTTTGTTTTACCCTTACCAACCATTCCTTTATTTGGATCTACACAAAAAATTTTACCATTTCTATCGGTTAAGTCTAAAAAAAGTTTACCTAGATCACCAGTACCACAGGCAACATCAATTAAAATTTTATTTTTTGAAGGATTCATCCAACTCATTAAATCTCTTTTCCAGATTCTATGAACACCTAAGGACATGAAGTCATTCATTAAATCGTATTTATCGTAGACATTATCAAAGACACCCTGAACAAGTCCTTTTTTATTTTGGAGATATTGATGCATGTTAAATATATTATTTATTGATAATATACTGTCAAATGCCAGAATTACCAGAAGTAGAAATAGTTAAACAATCATTAGCTAAAAAAATACAACAAAAAAGAATCAAGAAAGTAATAATTAAAAATAGAAATTTGAGGTTTAAAATTCCCTTAAAATTTGAAGAATTATTACAAAACAAAGTGGTTAAAAAAGTTACAAGGTTTTCTAAATATATAGTTTTAAACTTTTCAGATGGTTCATTTTGTTTAATTCATTTAGGAATGTCAGGAACTATCCATTTAATTAAAAAAAATAATTTGAATAAATTTACCAATGTTAGTTTTTACAATTCTCCAAATTTACCAAAAAAACATAATCATGTAGAAATACAGTTTCGAGATTTAAAAGTTATTTACAATGACCCTAGAAGGTTTGGTTTTTTTAAATTTATATATAATAAACAAGAGCTATTAAATAGATTTAGTCATTTAGGGCCAGAGCCCTTTTTTAAAAATTTTAATTTAAAATACCTGTTAAAATATTTTTTTAATAAAAAAAAGAATATAAAAAGTTTTTTAATAGATCAAAAATTTGTATCTGGAATAGGTAATATTTATGCAAGTGAAATTTTATTTCTAAGTAAAATTAAACCAACAACTTATGCAATGAAATTATCGAAAGAAGAGTGTAAAAAAATTATTGCTTTTTCAAAAAGTGTACTTAATAAAGCCATTCTAAAAGGTGGTTCAAGTATTCGTGATTTTAAGAATACTTCTGGGGAAAGTGGTAATTTTCAAAAGGAATTTAAAGTATATCAAAGGGAAAATCTAAATTGTGTAAGATATAAATGTACTGGCAAAATAAAAAAAATATTTATATCCAATAGATCAACCTTCTTTTGTAATACCTGCCAAAAATAAGCAATTATTCTATTGACCAGTATAAATTCTAGAGCTATACCACTGCGCTTATGGCAAACACAAAATCAGCAATTAAAAGAATTAGAAAAATTGCCTCACAAACACTAGTTAATAAAGCTCGTAAGAGTAAATACAGGAATGCTATAAAGAAAATGAACCTTCTTCTTGAAGAAAAGAAAAAAGATGAAGCTCTAAAATTCCTGCCAAAGTTGAACTCTGAACTGATGAAGGTCGCAAAAACCGGAATTATTAAGAAAGCTAACGCTTCACGAAATGTTTCAAGAATAACAAAAAAGATTTCAGCTTTATAAAACTACCTACAGTTGCTAAAGAATTTCAACCAAATGTATTTATACTAAATAAGATTTTTTTTAATTAAATAATACCACATCTAGATTTAGTAAAGATTTTATTTTGTAAAACACACAATCACAGATTTTAAATAAGTAAAAGTTATTCATTTATTTAATAAGCACCGTGACAAAAAATATTATCTTAGGTAAAAAAAATTTTTTTTTAAAAATAATTATTCACGTAAAAAATGATTCACCTACAGATTTTATTTATTTTTAAATATAGAAACTTTTCTATTGTATAATTTTTGTTTTGCTTCTAACTAACTTTATTCCTACAAATTTATGTCTAATAATAATACAACACAAAAATTAAAGAATATTTCTTCTGAGGCTTTAAACTGGGTCACTATTCAAAAAGATATGAAGAATAAGTTGGGTAACGATATATATGAAAGCTGGCTTAGAAAAATAGATTTTGTTGAAGAGATGACTAATTATATATTACTTTCTGTTTCAACTAGGTTTATAAGAGATTGGATCACCTCAAGATACTTAGATCAAATTTTACAAATCGTAAAAGTTTATAAAAAAGACTTAACGAGAATAGAATTTAAAATTGTCGAAAAAAATTCAGAAAACGAGGTAGAAAATAATATTGATAAAACTGATAATAATGAAAATGTATCTTTTATTAAAGACACATATCTTCAGTATAATAGAATAGATCCAAATAAAAGATTTGATAATTTTATAACAGGCATGAGCAATAAATTAGCGTATGAAGCATCATTAAAAGTTTCAGAAAATATTTCTCACTACAATCCACTTTATATTTATGGAGGTGTTGGAATGGGTAAAACTCATTTATTAAATTCTATTGGCCTTTTACTAAAAGACAAAAATAAAGTTATGCTTATTTCTGCTGAAAGATTTATGTATCAGTTTGTTAAATCTATTAAATCTAACGATATGGTAAAATTTAAAGAATATTTTAGAAACACAGACATTCTATTAATAGATGACATTCAGTTTATGAATGGCAAGGAAGCAATGCAGGAGGAGTTTTTTCACACATTCAATGCATTGCTTGATAAAGGGTCACAAGTAATAATTTCTGCAGACAGAGCTCCAAACAAATTATCTAGAATTCAAGATAGAATTAAATCAAGGTTTGCAGGTGGCTTAGTAGTTGATATTCAAAAGCCAGATTATGAACTTAGAAGTAAAATTGTTAAACAAAAAACTCAAGAACTTAATATTTTCTATTCAAATCAAGTAAATATTTCTGAAGAAATACAAAAATTTATTAGCACTGAAATTACCACAAGCATCAGAGAATTAGTTGGTGCCATTAATAGAGTTTTCTCTTTTTCAAGAATATATAACAAAGCTCCAAATTTGTCTGAAGTTAAAGTTGTTTTAAAAGACTTATTAAATATAGGTGAAAACAAAGTAACAATTGACCTAATACAATCCACTGTATGTAAATTCTTTAAAATAAGTAAAAATGAAATGCTTTCTTCAAGAAGGTCAAGATATCTTGTTAGACCAAGGCAGACTGCCATATATTTAACTAAGATATTAACCTCTAAATCTTTACCAGAAATAGGCAGGGAGTTCTCTAATCGAGATCACACAACAATCATACACTCTGTTAAGACAATTGAAAAATTAAAGGAAAAAGATCCAGAAATGATTAACAATATTAATAACTTAAAAAATCAGATATTGTATGCTAAAGAAAATGAAATTTAACGTTAACCAACAAGATTTACAACAAGCTTTAAATTATTGTCAGGGTGTAATAGAAAAAAGAAGTACACTTCCAATTTTATCAAATGTTTTATTAAATGCCAGTAATTCAAATTTAACAATTACTGCAACAGACTTAGATTTAATATTTATCCACCAAATTAATAATGTAGAAGTTATTGAAGAAGGAAATATAACTACCACGTCATCAATTATGTATGATGTTATAAGAAAATTTTCTTCAGGAAAAAAAATCAATCTATCTTTAACAGATATTAGTAAGCTTCAAGTTGAATCAGAAAAATCAGTTTTTAACTTAAATTGTATTAGTGCTTCTGAATTTCCTTTAACAGATGAAAATTTTAATCAAAATGAGTTTTCTATAAAATCAAAACAATTATTAAAACTTCTAAATAAATGTAAATTTTCAGTTTCTAATGATGAAACGAGACACTACTTAAGTGGGATTTTTTTACATCAAACCGAAATAGAGGGTAAAAGTTTTTTAACAGCGGCAGCCACAGATAGTCATAGAATGTCCATATCTAAAATAAAGCTAGACCAGAAGGTAGATTTTGAGGCAATTATACTGCCCAAAAAAACAATTTTTCAATTGTGTTCTTTACTGGAAACTTATGATGGGGATGTGAAAGTTTCGAATGTTAAATCTAAAATTAAATTTGAATTAAATAATAGCATTTTAATTTCCAAGTTAATTGATGGTAAATTTCCAAACTATAATCAGGTGATACCTAAAAATAATCAAAAAAAATTAGAAGTAGATCTAAAGTTATTTTTAGACTCAGTTGACAGGGTTGCCTCAGTTTCACTAGATAAAAAAGATGGTGTAAAATTCAATTTATCCAAAGATGTTTTAAATTTATCAGTTAACAACACGAATAGTGGTGATGGAAAAGAAAGTCTAAATGTAAAATTTGATCATGATTTAGAAATTAGTTTTAACTCAAGGTATTTAATTGATGTTGCTTCACAGCTTGATGGAGATAAAATTGAAATATTCTTTAATGACATGGGATCTCCTGCATTAATTAAAGATCCAAGTGACTTCGATAGTATATTTGTTGTGATGCCTATGAAGGGCTAATCTAAAGCATTTAATTCAGAGTAAATAACATTCTCTAATTTTTCTAAGAAAATTTCCCTTGTTAATCCTGGCTGAATAGGTTTTAAAATTGAGATGGTCAAAATTGTATTAATTTTTTTTGAGCCTTTTTTTGGCCAAGTATTTCCAGAGTTAACTGCTACTGGCTGACATGGAATTTTTAGTTCATCATAAATTCTACTTGAACCTTTTTTAAAAGGGGTTCTATCTTTAGGAGGCAACCTTGTGCCTTGTGGAAAAATTATTAAAGGTCTATCTGATGAATCGATTTGTTTTGATATATCGTCAAAAAAGCTCAGATTTTCTTTTGACACTCTATTTCTTTTAATTGATATGGAGCTAATTTTTTTAAGATACCAGCCAAATATGGGTATCATCAACAACTCTTTTTTTAGAATAAAGACAGGAGAATTAAAAACTGTTTGTAAAAAAAATGTTTCAAACATTGATTGATGGGAAGCTGCTATAAAAAATTTTTGATTTTTAATTATATTTTCCTTACCTTTGATAATTATTTTAGTTGATAAAAAAATTTGTAAGCAAAAAGAGGCCCAATAACCCATAATCTTTCCACCCAATAAAACAATTTTTTTAGGTAAAAAAATTGATGGTAAAAATAATATAGAAATAAAAATAATGCCTGTATAAAAAAAGAGAGAGAATAAAAAATTTCTTATCATTTTTATTAGAAACTAAATCAGGTTTTCTAGTTTTTGTCTTTTTTTAATGACATTAGTTTTAGAACCTTTGATTAATATTTCTATTGGCTTTGGCCTAACGTTATAGTTTGAGCTTAATGACATTCCATAGGCCCCAACATCACACATTACAACAAGATCTTTTTCTTTTAGTTTTTGGAATTTCTTTAAAGTTGTAAATTTATCAGTACTCTCACAAATTGGGCCAACGAATTCATAAATTTTTTTTGAAATTTGATCAGTTTTCATTACAGGTAAGGTTCTATGGTTTGCACCATATAGGGCTGGTCTCATAAGGTCATTCATAGCAGCATCCAATATAATAAAGTCTTTTTTATCATTTTTTTTTATATAAATGACCTTTGAAATTAACGATCCTATATTGCCAACTATTGATCTACCTGGCTCAAGTATGATCTTAGATTTATGATTCTTTAAGAATTTTTTTATAGCAATATTGTATTTTTGATAATTAAGTTTCTTATTATTTTTTTCATAAGATATCCCCATACCACCACCAAGATCAATGAACGCAAATTTGTGATTACTTTTTTTGATAATCTTATCCACCACCTTAAGCATTTTTTCATATGGTTTATGATTAAGAATTTGACTTCCTATATGAACACTTAAACATTTAAGATTAATATTTTTTGAAAAATTACAATAATTGACGAGATCAAAAAATGTTTTTTCATTCACACCAAATTTATTTTCTTTTTTCCCAGTTGAAATTTGTTTTAAGGTTTTTGCATCCGTATTTGGATTTAATCTAATACCAATATTTATGATTTTTTTTTTAGTTCTAGCAATTCTTTCAATCTCATTAATTTCACTTTTGGACTCAGCATTTATTAATAAGATTTTTTTATCAATTGCGTAGCTTAATTCATTTGATGTCTTTCCAACACCAGAAAAAACAATTTTTTTGGGATTTATACCAGCCTTAAGTGCCATCATTAATTCACCCATCGAAACGACATCCGCTCCTAATCCAAATTTTTTTATTTCTCTTATCAGATTTACATTGGTATTAGACTTAACTGCAAAACATATCAATGGAGCAAACGAATTAAATTTTTTTTTAAAATTGTTGATATTTTCTTTTAATTGCTCATATGAATAGCAATATGCCGGTGTACCAAACTGTTTAGCAATATCTTGAACCTTAACTCTTTCAATTGTGAGACATTTGTTAATGTATTTCATTAAACTTTATTTATAAGAATATTGTTTTTACTAGCATTGAATACAGGATCTCCCTTTTTTCCACAGGAGAATAATAAAGTACAAAATATAGAGATTAAAATTAACTTTTTTATCATTTTATGTTTTTTTATATTTTATTATCATTCTTTTAATATTATCAAAAGATGTTCCACCATAAGATTTTTTAGAATCTACTGAGTTTTTTACATTAAATACCTTTAATACTTCAGTTGTAAGTTTTGGTTCAATTTTTCTTAATTCTTCAATATTAAGATCGCTTAATTTTTTATTTTTCTTCTCTGCAAAATTAACAATCAAGGCTGTAGCTTGATATGCTTTTCTAAATGGCATAGAATGGTTTTTAACTAGATAATCAGCCAAATCTGTAGCTGTAATGTGGCCTGAGTTTGCAAGGTCTAACATTTTTTGCTTATTAGGTTTCAAGTTTTTTAAAACTTCATTAAGAATTGCAATGCAATTTTTAAGAATTTCATTAGATTTAAATAGTATCTCCTTATCATCCTGTAAATCTTTAAAATAAGATATTGGAAGGCCCTTAAGTATCGTTAACATTGAAAATAAATTTCCATAAGTTGAGCCCGTTTTCCCCCTTAAGTATTCTAATAAATCAGGATTTTTTTTTTGAGGCATTATGGAGGATCCTGTAACAACTTTATCTGAAAGCGTAATCAAATTAAACCCATCTGAGTTCCAAATAATTAGTTCCTCTGCTATTCTTGAAATGTGCATAGAGCAAACCGATGCACTGTATAAAAAATCTAAAACAAAATCCCTGTCAGCAACAGTATCTATTGAATTTTTTGTTGGTTTTTTAAAACCTAATTTTTTTGAAGTAAAATTTCTATCAATATTAAAGGACGTACCAGTTAATGCAGCAACACCAAGGGGACACTCTGATAAACTTTCTAAGTTATAGGAAAATCTTTTTTTATCTCTCACAAACATTTCCACATAAGCCATTAAATAATGTGCAAACGATACTGCTTGAGCATTTTTTAGATGTGTAAATCCTGGCATTATTGTTTCAATATTTTTTTCAGAAATTTTAAGAATTGTTTTTATAATATTATTTAAGTTTTTATTAATCTCTTTAGTAGCTGATGTAGTCCACATTTTAAAATCAGTAATTATCTGATCATTTCTAGATCTTGCAGTGTGCAAATATCCTGCCTCCTCACCGATTAATTGAAATAATCTTTTTTCAATATTCATATGAATATCTTCATACCTTTTATTATATTCAAATTTATTTTTTAGAATCTCTTTCTCAATTTTTTTCAGTCCATAAGTTATTTTATTCTTAGTTTTGAAAGAAATAATTTTTTGTCTAAACAGCATTTCAACATGCACAACTGAACCCAAGATATCTTCCTTAAAAAGTTTTTTATCAACATTTATTGAATTACCTACTTTTTGAAATATTGTAGAGGCATCTTTTTTTATTCTTGATCCCCATATTGCCTTGTTGTTTTTATTTTTTACCATGATAATTAATTATACATATTTAGTATGAAATTATTAATAATATTTATATATCTGATAATGATTAACTCTAGCTATGCATTTGAAAAGCTTGATTTAAAAAATTTAGTTCTAATAAAAAATCCAAAATTATACGAGGAAGTAGTCTTCATGGATTTAAATCAGAAAAACGTTAATTTAGATGATTTTAAGGGAAAACTGATAATATTAAATTTTTGGGCTACTTGGTGTGCTCCCTGCAAAGAAGAGATGCCATCCCTAGATAAACTTCAAACAAATACAAAATTAAATAATCTAAAAATTTTTGCAATAAATATTGATCAAGAGGATTTAACTAAATCAAAATCCTTTTTTAAAGAACTAAATATTCAAAATTTAGAAATTTATTTTGATGCACCTATCACCCTAGCAAAGAAATTTTCTATAAGGGGAGTTCCTACAACTATTATATTTAATAAAGAGGGAAAAGAATTTGCCCGGGTTATAGGTTCTATTGATTTTAATGATGAAGAATTTATTAATTGGCTAAAACTCTATAATTAATTTTTAAAAAAATAAGCGAAACAAACTAAAACAATTATAGCAATAAACTGAAAAAGCACTCTGTACTGCATTAATTTATTAGAATATTTTTTACTAGTTTTTCCACCTTTAAATAAAGTTCCAATTCCTAAAATTAATACAACAGCAACAACTATTAGAAGTACTATACCAAGAATTTTAACTAATGTTCCAGAAATCATAATTATACTGTAGTATGTTTTTAAAATAAAAAAACATAATAAAACATTTATGACATTTTGTCTAACAACCACAATTGTAAAACCAGAAAATAATTTGTCAATTAAACATGCAGTTATTTTACTTCATGGATATGGTGGAGATGGAAAAGATATAAGCATGTTAACCTTAAATTGGAAAAGGTTTCTGCCTAATACTATTTTTTTATGTCCAAATGGAGATGAAAAATGTGAAATTAACCCAACTGGTTATCAATGGTTTGACTTAACCAGAGACGACCCAGAATATATTTTAGAACAGTCTAAAAAAGCTGAAATAAAAATTAAACAATTTATTAAAGAAGTAAAAAATGAATATAGTTTAAAAAATTCACAAATTTGTCTATCTGGTTTTAGTCAGGGATGCATGATGTCTATAAATTTAGGATTAACAGGAAGTGAAAAATATAATTGCATTGTTGGTTTTTCAGGGAAAATAATAAATTCAGAAGACCTTATTAAAAGAAAAACTTCATCAACAAAAATGCTTTTGATACATGGAGATAAAGATGCAGTTGTTTCGCCAACCTCTTTATTAGAAGCAAAAGACTTTTTGATTAGAAATGATGTTGAGGTTGAAACAAAAATGATAAAAAATTGCGAACATCACATTCCAGTTGAAGCCTCTAGTGCTGCATTAAATTATATAAAAAATAATTTTTAAATTTAATAAATATTCTATTTATTGATAAAATAATCCTTTTGAGCTAGAATTTTAAAATGTTTTTTACTGATCAAAATCTCTCCTTAGAAAAATGTCCGGCGTTAGTCTTGAATGCCGACTATAGACCATTGAGCTATTATCCACTTTCACTTTGGAGTTGGCAAGATTCTGTAAAATCTGTTTTTCTAGAGAGAGTAACTATAGTAAGTAACTACGATAGAATTATTAGAAGTCCATCAATTAACATGAAGTTACCAAGTGTAATTGCTCTAAAAAGTTTTATCAAACCCCAACCCAATCCAAGCTTTACAAGATTTAACGTTTTTTTGAGAGACAAGTTTTTATGTCAGTATTGTGGTAGTGACCAGGAGTTAACATTTGATCATCTGCTTCCAAGATCTAAAGGAGGACAGACAAATTGGGATAATGTTGTGACAGCCTGTTCTTCATGTAATGTAAAAAAAGGTGGTAGGTTATTAAAAAATTCAGATATGATACTCCATCAAGTTCCTTTTCAGCCTTCTACAGAAGACTTGCATAAAAATGGCAAATACTTTCCACCAAATTTTCTCCACAAAAGTTGGATGGATTATTTGTATTGGGATGTTGAGCTGGAAGCCTAACTATATTTTTTCAGATATATTGATGGCAATTTTTGAGCCAGTTTTAATTATTTTATCTAAAATAGAATATATACCTTTTTTTGTTGCCCCTTCAGCGTAGGCTATATCTTTATGAAGCAATTCATCTTTCCTAAATTTAATAATTTTGTTTTTTAATTTTTTTTCATCATTTTTCAGTTCTTTAATTTGATTTAAATAATGTTCGTCTATAACTTCTTCAACTGAGGCGGTACAAAGCATAGCTGCTTTTTTCCCTAATATTGTCGAGCCAAATCCTAGCCCTACACCAAGAATATCCCACAAAGGTAAAAATTTTGTAGGTTCAATATTTCTTTTTTTGATTTCGTCTTCAAAATAATCACAATGTTCTTTTTCATGAATTTTCATTTCTTCAATTTTTTTTTTTAAATCATCATCTTTAACAAATGTGTTGAGAGCCAATAGTTGTCCCTCATAAATTTTTATTGCACCACGTTCCCCAGCATGATCTACTCTAATAAATTCTTTTACTTTGTTTTTATTTGTTTTCATCATAAGTTAAAAAAAGTTTCGTTGTTATAACACCCAATACCAAAGTGATAAAAACATTTAAAGTCGCAAGGGATAAACCAAAAATTTTAAAAGTTACATCTTTACAACTCACAGACAATTCTTTTAATTGACGTAAAAGAGCTTCTTTTGACAAACTGTTATTTTCATCATTTAAATTACAAACTAAAGATTCTTTAATAAATCCTTGTTCTATACCAAAATGGTAAAACGCGATTAAAGTAGCAGAAAAAAAAATTAAACTTAAAATTATTAAAGAGAACTTTTCAAACTTCCTAGTAAATAAACAAATTGAAGTAACTATTATTGAAAAAATATAAGGTATTCTTTCAATTAAACACAAGTTACATGGCTGGTGTTTTAAAATATACTGAATGAAGTATGCTGCAATTAGAGCAAAAACACTAAATATCAGTATTAAATTTAATGTCGTTTTGTTTTTAATTTTAGACATAGTATTTGGTCACAAAATATACCGCACAAACAATAACTACAATCAAAATACCCAAAATTGTAAACCATTTTGCAGCCTCAGTTTGCATGAATTTATTAAAAGTATCACCAAATTTAAATGACAGATAAGACACAATGAAAAATCTTAAACCCCTAGATATTAAGCATATAAAAAAAAAAATAATTAAATTAAAACCAATCATTCCACTGGTTATTGTAAATACTTTAAATGGTAAGGGTGTAAAACCAGCAAGAAATAAAGTAGCTAGCCAAATATAAAGCCCCGTTCCTTTTGTTAAATTATCTTTAAGGGTCAGAACTTTATCTTCATAGCCATAAAACTCTACCACACTCATTCCAACATCTAAAAAATATGAACCAATAAAGTAACCCAAAACACCACCTAAGGTAGAGAAAAATGTAGCAATTAAAAAGATTTTTAAGTAATCATTTTTTTTGGCTATAACCATTGGCACAATCATAACATCAGGAGGAATAGGAAAAAAAGAACTTTCGATAAAAGATATAATTGCTAAGAATACTTTAGAACTCTTGTGCGCAGCAAGCCTCAAAGATTTTTGATATAATTTAATAAGCATTTTTTGGTTTTAATATAAAATAAGTTCTTATACTATTTAATTTTATATTTATAATAATGAAAAATTAG
>Ga0307986_10001270_pt1 | contig 18371 bp, 18 predicted proteins | sample EllFjometageno82_FD_203170 | JGI IMG/M metagenome (GOLD analysis project Ga0307986, IMG submission 203170) | Marine microbial communities from Ellis Fjord, Antarctic Ocean - #82 | ecosystem: Environmental > Aquatic > Marine > Unclassified | place: Southern Ocean | collected 2014-10-09
TCAAAAACGGAGTAAATGTAAGAGCAGGTACAGTATACGCTTGTCACGATGGTTCATCAAATGTAGAGCATAGTGAAACATCCACAAACGACTTAGGAGACACTTCAGGTGTTACTTTGTCCGTGGATATCTCAGGAGGAAATATTAGATTAAGAGCAACAACAACATCTGACAATTGGTCAATAAAATCATTAGTTAGAGGAATATAAAAACAAATAAAAACATGGAATACACAACAGAAGAAATACAAAGAAACATTTTATCCGCTTATGATAGCGTTAATCTTGTTATTGAAATGGAATTGATACAATCTCCAACTACAGAGGAATTGGATACAATTGACAGAAACAAGGAACACCTTACAATTATGATGGGTAAGTCTTGGTTTTCTGAAGCTTTAACATCTGAGCAAACCACAGAAGTCAACAGCTTAATAGTTGAATAATACAGATAACTTTTTGGACATTGAAAAAAAGATAAAAATATGGCAAACGAATTTAAAGTAAGAAAAGGACTCATAGTAGAGGGGGATGCAAAAGTAACCCAAGCTATTATTGACTCCAATGATTCTCCGGGAACATCGGGTCAGGTACTAAGCTCAACTGGAACTGGAACTGATTGGATAGATGCTGCTGGTGGTGGTGCTGTTGTTTCTGAATTAATACAATCCTTAGACACTGTGGACTTAGAAACAAATCAATGGGCGGTTGCTGATGACAATAACAACTGGAAGTCTCAATCTTTAAATTCAAATGGTGGAACTGGAGCCGAGCCTTCTTTATGGTTTAAAAATAGGTTTTATCTGAAAGATAAAGATGCCTTAAGCAATTTTTATTTGCATTGGACAACTTCCACCATGGGTGGGCAATATGAGATTTTCGTGGTTTCTTTTGATTTTGCTACAAACCTAGGACTTAATAATAAACAGATACTTGTTAATGAAACCTTTTCAGCTATGGGTGGAGCACCTTTTAAAAAAACAGATTTTATTATATCAACAAATAATTTAAGTCCAGATTCTATTTTAATGGTAAGTATAAGGTCTCTTGATAGTGATGAAACTATAAAAGGGTTAACAATGTATTATGAATTTTCTCCACAAAACTAAATAAAAATGAAAACAAGAATTTTAAATAATGATTTATTCGGAGGAGCATATACTTCCGAATTTTTAGAAAAAAACAAAAGCAATACTATTAACGGTTCTTTAGTTAGTGATTGGAATTTGTCAGATGTGCAATGTAGTGTAGAATTATTATTACCTATTTTTACTGATGGGGAGTGGGTTGAATCTGCAACTATTGAAGAAATTGAATTGGTGAATAATACTAAATTTAAAAGGGAAAGAAATTCTTTATTAAAAGATGGTGTTGTTGTTGAGTTAAATTCGTTTCATTTTTGGTTTAATGAAAGCACACTATCAAGTTTTATAGGTTTGATTGGCGTTTCAGAAAAAGCAAGTTCTTTATCTGTTCAATGGAAAACAAAAGATAAAGAATGGAAAACTATATCAATAGCTGATGCTTATCAAGTAAGTTTTTTGGCTTCCAAAAAAATACAAACTATATACGTTAATTAAAAAAACAGAATTATGGGCGAAATATCAAAAAGATATTAATAATGGTTGGGTTACAATATCTAGTAATATTATAGAAAATCCCGAAATAATAATACTAATAGAAAAATAATTAGTATCTTTATAAAAAAATCAAATAAAATGAAAAAATTAAGTCAAAAAGAATTGGAAAGCATTCAGGAATTAGTAAACTCTTTTAACACTAAAAAAATAGCGTTAGGGGATACAGTAATTCAACAGAACAGCATTATGTCTGAAATAGAGACTCTGAAAATTGAGTACTCTAAGGAGGAACAGAAGTTAATTAAGAAGTATGGCGAAGACGCTGTAATTAACATACAAACAGGAGAAATAAAAAAGGAAAATGGGTAAAATAAGCACTTATAGTTTTGACAATGTAGTAACTGTAAACGATTTCCTTGTAGGAACTGATGTAGACGATTCCAACGCAACAAAGAGTTATTTGATTGGAGATATTATATCTTTAGTTCCTAATATAACAGCTCAATATGTTTTTCAAATAAAGGGAACTTCTTATGATGTTCAAAGCCCATCAATAACAGATACAGCCTTACAGGTTGAGTTTGGAGCTGATAATCAGTCTGTAAATGTAGAGATATTATCAAGTGGTAGTATTTCGTTTGTTACAGCAGGTAACTACCTTGTAAACACTTTTATTTCTGTCTCAAAAGAAGTAAACCCAGGGATTTATTCTGTTTTTGCTTTTAGAGCTTTAATTAATGGGGTTCAGGTAGGCGACCCTAAAGTTTTTAAAATCTCAGAGGAAAATTTATTAACTCCTTACGAATTAACAGTTCCTGTAGTCGCTGCACAAGGTGATGCTTTAACCTATGAAATTATTAGGGATTCTTCAGGTGATAACTCTGGAAGATTAGAGGGTGCAACTTTATTAGGATGGGCAGGTAATACTCCGTCTGCTCAAATTGAAGTCTGGAAAAACGTATAATATGAATATTAGAAAAATCTCAATAGGTCCTGACTACAAGGGAGGGGCGATGCACTACATAGTGGGGCAGGAAGTGTTAGGAGGTAGCTATACTATTCATCTTATACAAAATGATTACAAGTCTGAAGGTATAAAGATATGGATTAAAGGAGAGGATGGAATAGTTATGTGGAAGAGTTTTACTTCTACCATGCCTATTTCTATTGAGTACAATATAAATTTTTAAGGATGACTGAAGCAGAAAGAAGATTACTACAATTAAAAATAGAAGAGTTGGAGTCTCAAAAGGGGGGGAAGACTTGGATGGAAAGGTTAGAGTTATCTGATGACATACACAATATTAAAATGAAATTAAATGGAGTCAAGCCAACAGATAGTCAAATAGATTGTATTGGTTGTGGCTCGTAAGCACAACTATGAAAGCACCATTCCAATTTATCGTAAAGCCATTTAATGGCAAGAGATACAATAACACAAAAGAAATATCAGGTACTGAGTTTATAACAAGTACCTCAGAAGAAGACCATAAGTTTTCAAATCGTTACGCAGAAGTAATAGAAACACCACTAGGATATGAAGGAAAAATTAAAATTGGTGACACTTTACTTGTTCATCATAATGTTTTTAAGTTTTACTTCGATATGGCTGGTAGGCAAAAAAGTGGTAAAAGCTTTTTTAAGGATGATTTATTCTTCATAGACCAGGAGCAATTCTTCATGTACAAGCAGGATGGAGAATGGAATGCACACGATAGGTATTGCTTTATAAAGCCAGTTAAAACAGAGGAGTCTTTTATTTATAAAGATGTAAAGGAAGAGCCTTTAGTTGGTATAATGAAGTATCCAAATAAATACTTACTTAGCAAGGGAATTAATTCAGGAGATAAGGTTTCGTTTAAACCAGAAAGTGAATATGAGTTTTTAGTTGATAACGAAAAACTTTATAGAATTTATGACCATCAAATAACAATGAAGTTGTGATATATATAAAAGATGACTTTTTAAGTGAGCCTACATATAAAGGTTTAATGACTTACTTAAATAGTAATGAATTTAAAGAAGTAGATACCGGAGATAAAAGTTTTTGGATACAAGAAAGCAATCAAGCATTTAACGATATAGTTACCTTTGAGTTAGAGGCTATTGAGAATAAACCTATTAGACCATTGTTACAATTTTTTAGAGTTTCTAATGATAAGGTGGATACTGATTGGAGGATACACGCTGATACTATTATTAATAATGAAAAACCTGACAGAGCCTTAGTTTTATATTTATCTAAATCTGAAGTCAATGAATTACACGGTACTGCTTTTTGGGAACATAATGATATGGGCGAAAAAATGCCGTCTAATATTTCTGATGATGAGTTTGATTTAATTTTAAAAAAAGACTCTAACAACTTAGATAAATGGAAATTAAAAAGTGTAGTTGGATACAAACCTAATAGGCTAATATCTTACCCTGCTAATTACTTTCATAGTAAATACCCAAACATAAGTTGGGAAAAGGGAAGAGTAGTTTATGTAATGTTCTACAAAAATGAGTAGAGAATGGGATTGGATGGATGATTTAGATGAACACGGTTATTCATTAAAAAAAACAAAACAAATTAGAAATGAGTTCAAAAGAAATAAAGTTAAAGATTATTGAAGCTGGGCACAGAGCTGTCGAGCAGCTTATAAAGGTTGCTAGGGAAGAGATTATAAAGCCAGATGTGGAAGATGAGATTTCAGCAGATAGACTTAAGAATGCTGCCGCCACTAAGAAGTTAGCTATATTCGATGCTTTTGAAATTTTAAGTAGATTAGAGTTAGAGAAAGAAGCTTTGGTTACGATAGAAAAAGGAGTTAGTAAAACAGATACAAAACAAGGATTTGCAGAACGAAGGTCAAAAAAATAATAACTTATATAGAACACTAGAGGATTTCATCCCCAAGTCTGTGCTTACCAGCAAAAATAAAGGTAAGTCGTGGGAGTATGGATATAACTCAAAGTACGATGTTATCATCATATCAAAGGACGGAACTCTTGGTGACGTTATTAGCATAAGTGGTTTAGTTATTGGTCTACCTGCCACTCCGAAGTCATACTGGTCAAGGTCTAAAAAAAAAGAAGAACAGCACTGGGAGAGGCAAGAGCTTCCAAAGGAATTGTCTAGGATAAAGTCTATATTCCAATGGAATGATATGCCATCAGAGTTTAAGGACAGGTGGGTTGATTACATTGAGCAGGAGTTTGATTACAGGGAGAGTGGAATGTTCTTTAAGAATAACGGAGTTCCGTCTTACGTGACAGGCTCTCATTACATGTACCTCCAGTGGGCATCTATTGATATTGGTTATCCTGACTTTAGAGAGGCTAATAGAATTTTTTGGATTTATTGGGAGGCATGCAGGGCTGATAAAAGAAGCTTTGGGATGGACTACTTAAAGATAAGACGTTCAGGATTTTCATTTATGGGTTCTTCTGAGTGCGTAAACGTAGGTACTCTGGCTAATGATTCAAGAGTTGGTATACTATCCAAGACTGGTAGTGATGCTAAGAAGATGTTTACAGACAAGGTAGTTCCTATAAACAGTAGGCTTCCTTTCTTCTTTAAGCCAATTATGGATGGTATGGATAAGCCTAAGACTGAATTAGCATTTAGAGTTCCTGCGTCTAAGATTACAAAGAAAAATATGTTTACTGTTTTGAATGACGACATGCAAGGTCTTGATACGACAGTCGATTGGAAGAACACGGATGATAACAGTTATGATGGAGAAAAATTACTTTTATTGGTTCACGATGAAAGTGGGAAATGGATTAAGCCAAATAATATACTAAACAACTGGCGTGTAACAAAAACTTGTTTACGTTTGGGTAGTAAGATTATAGGTAAGTGCATGATGGGTTCTACTTCAAATGCTTTAAGCAAGGGGGGTGGAAATTTCAAAAAATTATACGAGGATTCAGACATTACTAAAAGGAACAGGAACGGTCAGACAAAGAGTGGGATGTATTCGTTGTTTATTCCAATGGAGTGGAACATGGAGGGGTTTATTGACATGCATGGAATGCCTGTTTTTGATACTCCAGAAAAACCTATCCTTGGTATTGACGGTGAAATGATTACAGAGGGAGCGATTGACTATTGGCAGGCAGAGGTAGACTCCTTAAAGAGTGACGCTGACGCATTGAATGAATTTTATAGACAGTTTCCAAGAACGGAATCTCATGCGTTTAGGGATGAGAGTAAGCAATCAATATTTAACCTTACAAAGATATATCAGCAGATAGACTATAACGACACTTTAATATCAGAACATCACGTAACAAGGGGTTCTTTTCATTGGAAGGATGGTATTAAGGATAGCAAGGTTATCTTCAGTCCTGATACGAGTGGAAGGTTTTATGTCGGATGGACTCCTAATAAGGGTTTACAAAACAATATAATAGTAAAGAATGGTATTAAGTATCCTGGTAACGAACACATTGGTGCGTTTGGTTGCGATAGTTATGACATATCGGGTACTGTTGGTGGTGGAGGTTCTAACGGTTCTCTTCACGGACTGACGAAGTTTAACATGGATGAAGCACCTAGCAACGAATTTTTCTTAGAGTACATAGCTAGACCTCAGACGGCAGAAATATTCTTTGAGGATGTTTTGATGGCTTGTGTTTTTTATGGTATGCCTATTCTTGTGGAGAACAATAAGCCGAGGCTTTTATATCACTTAAAAAATAGAGGCTACAGAGGATTTTCTGTAAACAGACCAGACAAGGTATATAACAAGCTCTCTAAGACAGAGAAGGAGCTTGGTGGGATACCTAACTCATCTGAGGACATAAAGCAAGCTCACGCAGCAGCTATTGAGTCTTACATAGAAAAACACGTTGGATTTGATACGGATGGAGCTTTTAGAAATTCTGAAGACATAGGTTCTATGGCATTCAACAGAACGCTGCAGGATTGGGCAAGGTTTGACATTAACAACAGAACTAAACACGATGCGTCTATTAGCTCTGGACTAGCAATAATGGCTTGTCAAAAAAATCTTTACCAGACTGAAAAAACACAATCAAAAATAAGTATTACCTTTGCAAGGTATAGTAATGATGGAAATCGTAGCCAAATAATTAGATGAAAGAAATAAACGTAAATATAAAGTCAACAAGTTTTCCTAATCAATTTGCATCTGATGCAGAGAAAAAAACAGAAGAATTTGGTTTGCAGATTGGTCAAGCTATTCAGTATGAGTGGTTTAAAAAAGATAGTAATAACTGTAGATTCTATGAGCAATCAAGAGAATTTAATAGGTTAAGGTTATACGCTAGAGGGGAACAGTCTGTGGGTAAGTACAAGAACGAGATTTCGGTTGATGGAGACTTATCTTACTTAAACCTTGACTGGACACCAGTTCCAATACTACCTAAGTTTGTAGATATTGTTGTTAACGGAATGTCTGACAGATTATTTAAAGTTAAGGCTTACTCTCAGGACGCACTATCTCAATCTAACAGGAACAAGTATCAGAAGACTCTTGAAAAGCAAATGATTGCAAAGCCTATTCTTGATATTATTCAGGAGAAGACTGGAGCTAATCCTTTTGTTGTAGACCCAGAAACTTTGCCTAAGACAGACGAAGAACTATCTCTTTATATGCAGCTTAATTTTAAGCCTGCTATTGAAATAGCAGAGGAAGAGGCTATTAACACTATACTAGAGGAAAACAAATACATTGACTTAAGAAAGAGGCTTGATTACGATTTAACCGTATTAGGAGTGTCTATTGCAAAGCACGAGTTTTTACCAGGTTCAGGAGTAGAGATTAAGTACGTAGACCCAGCAAATGTGGTTTATAGTTACACAGAAGACCCTCACTTTAAGGATTGTTTTTATTGGGGAGAGATTAAATCTGTTCACGTTAATGAGATAAGAAAGATTGACCCTACGATAACTAACGAACAGTTAGAGACTATATCTAAAAGTGGTCAGAGTTGGTACGATTACTATAACGTGGCTCAGAATTATGACAATGATATCTTTAGTCAAGACACGGCTACTCTTCTTTACTTCAACTACAAGACCACTAAAAATATAGTATACAAGAAGAAGGTTTCTGATAACGGAAACATAAAAATGATAGAAAAGGATGATGGGTTTAATCCTCCTGATGAAATGATGGAAGAAGCTAAGTTTGAAAAAGTTTCAAAAACTATTGACGTTTGGTATGATGGCGTTATGGTTATGGGGACAAATATCATTCTTAAGTGGGAAATGGCTGAAAATATGGTGAGACCAAAGTCTTCATCTCAGCACGCTATTCCTAACTACGTGGCTTGTGCTCCAAGAATGTACAAGGGTAACATTGAGTCTTTAGTTAGAAGGATGATTCCTTTTGCAGATTTAATACAAATTACTCATTTAAAAATACAGCAGGTAATTGCTAAGGTTGTCCCTGATGGTGTCTTTATTGATGCAGATGGGTTAAACGAGGTAGACCTGGGGACAGGTGCTGCATACAATCCAGAGGATGCTTTAAAGTTATACTTCCAAACAGGTTCTGTTATTGGTAGGTCGTATACTCAAGATGGAGAATTTAACAACGCAAGAGTTCCAATTCAGCAACTTACATCTAATTCTGGTGCAAGCAAGATGCAGATGCTTATAGGTAACTATAATCATTACTTAAACATGATTCGTTCTGTAACTGGTCTTAATGAAGCTAGAGATGGTTCAACACCTGACTCAAATGCTTTAGTAGGCGTTCAGAAGTTAGCAGCATTAAACTCTAACACTGCTACTAGGCATATATTAGATGGAAGTCTTTATATTTATAGAGCACTATCTGAAGGTATATCGTATAGGGTTGCAGATATATTACAGTATTCTGATTTTAAGGAGGACTTTATAAATAAGATAGGGAAGTACAATGTAGGAATATTAAATGAGATTTCAGATTTATATATTTATGACTTTGGTATTTTTATTGAAATAGCTCCAGACGAAGAGCAAAAAGCAATGCTTGAGCAGAATATACAAATTGCTTTATCTAAAGCAGACATCAACCTTGAAGATGCTATTGATATTAGAGAGATAAAGAATCTTAAGTTAGCTAATCAGCTTCTAAAAATGAAGCGTATTAATAAGCAAGAGAGAGAAGAAAAGATGGCTATGCAGAATCAGGCTATGCAAGCACAACAGCAACAGCAATCGCAACAACTTGCTGCTCAAACAGCTATGCAGAAGATACAGGCTGAGACTCAATCTAAGATGCAGATTAATCAATCTGAGATAGATGGGTTGATGATAAAGATGGAGAGAGAGGCTCAATTAAAAGTAGAGCTAATGGATAAAGAATTTTCTTTACAGATGCAGCTTAAGGGAGTGGAGGTTAATGCTGTAAAAGATAAAGAGGTTATGAAGGAGGATGCTAAATCCAAAAGAATAAGCCAGCAGAGTACACAACAATCAAAATTAATCGAGCAAAGAAAAAATAATTTACCACCTGTCAATTTTGAATCTAACGAAGATAGCCTTGATGGTTTTGACTTCGCTGAGTTCAATCCTAGATAGTTATAATAAAATTTATGTATCTTTGCAAATAAAATCAAATAACAATGGAAATTAAAGTAAGAGAAGTCGTACAAGGAGAAGAGAAGTCTACTCAAGAAATTGAAAGAGACCTTTTAGTTAAACACGAAGAGAAGTTTAACGGTGAGCCAGAGGTTACAAGTGTAACAGAAAATGTTAACGCTCCTTTAGAAGAAGATGTAGCCGAAGAAAATATAGTTACAGATACTGAATTAAGGGAGGAGGATATCCTTTCATTTATTAAGAATAAATACGGAAGGGAGTTATCTTCATTAGAAGAGATTACTGCTGAAAAAGAAAGTTCTGAAGTTAATTTACCCGAAGATGTTGCTGCTTATTATAAGTACAAACAAGAAACAGGTAGAGATATTAATGACTTTGTTAAGTTAAATAGAGATATTGATTCGCAAGACCCTGACAATTTGTTAAGGGATTACTTGGCAGCTACAGAGAAAGGGCTAGATAGCGAAGATATTGATGCTTTAATGGAGGACTACAATTACGATGAAGACTACGATGAGGAGTCAGATATTAAGAAGATTAAAATAAATAAAAAGAAAACTATTGCCAAGGCTAAAGAATACTTTGAGTCTGAAAAAGAAAAATACAGGATTCCTCTTGAGTCAAGTGGGAGTTCTATTTCTGAAGAAGACGCAAGGGGTTTAGAGGAGTATAAGCAGTATGTTCAACAGGCGACCACTTATGAGGAGGAAGCAAATCGTAAATCTGAATGGTTTATGAAGAAGACTGACGAAGTTTTCGGAGGAGAGTTCAAAGGTTTTGAGTTTTCCCTTGATGATAACAAGAAGGTTTCATTCTCTCCTGGTGATGCAGCAGAATTAAAGTCAATTCAAGAGACTCCACAGAATTTCATTAAGAAGTTCTTGGATGATGATGGGTTACTTAAAGACGCTGTCGGATACCACAAGTCATTAGCCGTAGCGATGAACCCTGAAAAATTTGCTAAGTTCTTTTACGAGCAAGGTAAATCGGAGGCAGTAGATGATGTAATGCGAAAGACTAAGAACGTGAATATGTCTGAGCGTTCAACGCCTAACTTCAACTCTAAAGGGGGGACTCAATTTAAAGCTTTAAACCCAGGAGCTGGGAAAGGCTTAAAAATAAGAAGTAAAAAATAAACATTAAAAAACAAAAAAAATGGCAGGACAAGTAAATGCAACGCCAGGATTTGATTTACAGCCAAGTGCTCAACAAGTCCCTACGGCAACAAACTACATTACCAACTTTGATTTCTTGAATCAGTATCTTCCAGATACTTACGAGAAAGAATTCGAAAGATATGGTAACAGAACAGTATCTTCATTCTTAAGAATGGTAGGAGCTGAAATGCCTTCTAACTCAGACCTTATCAAGTGGTCAGAGCAAGGAAGACTACACACAAAATACACTAACGTAACTACAACTGCATTAGTAGGAGATGACGTGGCTACATTTACAGTAGCAGACGCAGGCGTACCAGGAACTAATCCTTTAGTTGCTAACGCTGATGTTTCTATCGCAATCAGAGTAGGACAGACTGTAATGGTTTCAGGAGCGACAGGTTCTAATAAGGCTATCGTTACTGCAGTACCAACAGGAAATACTTTTACAGTAGCTTACTATGAAGCAGCAGGACAGGCTTTTGCAGCAGCAGAGGTTTTAAGCGTATTCATTTACGGTTCTGAATTCAAAAAAGGAACAAATGGAATGCAAGGTTCTTTAGAGGCTGATAGTTCAATCTTTGAAAACTCTCCAATTATCTTAAAAGATAAGTATGCAGTATCAGGTTCTGATATGGCTCAAATTGGATGGGTTGAGGTTACTACTGAAAACGGAGCTAACGGATACTTATGGTACTTGAAGTCTGAGCACGAAACTCGTTTGAGATTCGATGACTACTTGGAAACTTCAATGATTGAGGCTGTACCAATGGCTAACACAAATGCTGTAAACGCAGCAGCAGCTAAAGGTTCTGAAGGTATCTTCTATTCTGTTGAAAACAGAGGAAACGTATGGGGAGGTGGTTTTCCAGTTTCTTTATTAGAGTGGGATAGTGTTGTATCTAGATTAGACAAGCAGGGTGCTATCGAAGAAAATGTATTGTTTGTAGACAGAGACTTTGGTTTCGGTATTGACGATATGTTAGCTAGTCAGAACTCTTACGGTTCAGGAGGTACATCTTACGGTCTTTTCGATAATGACAAAGAGATGGCTCTTAACTTAGGATTCACAGGATTCAGAAGAGGATACGATTTCTACAAGTCAGATTGGAAGTACTTAAACGACCCAACAATGAGAGGTGGATTAGCAACAGGAGCTGTAAGCGGACTATTAGTTCCAGCAGGTTCTACATCTGTTTATGACCAAGTTATGGGGAAAAACGCTAAGAGACCATTCTTACACGTTAGATACAGAGCTTCTGAAACTGAAGACAGACGTTACAAGACATGGATTACAGGTTCAGCAGGTGGTGCACAGACTAGCGATTTAGATGCTATGGAAGTGAACTTCTTGTCTGAGAGAGCTGTATGTACTTTAGGTGCAAACAACTTCTTCTTATTCCAAGACTAAGTATAAAAACTAAAGGTAGGGGTCGCAAATTGCGACCTCTATTTTTTTTAATATAAATCAAATAAAAATTATATCAAATGACAAAGAAAAAAACAAAAAGTGTAGATAAGTTCTACAAACTAACAAGAGACGCAGCTCCTCTTTCTTACATGCTGCCTACAAGGAACTCAAGAAAGTTTCCTTTAATGTATTTTGACGAAGACACCAACTCTAACAGAGTACTTCGTTACTCATCAAACCAAAAGACACCATTTGAAGATGAACAGGATGATAATGCAATATTACAGCCTGTGGTATTTGAAGACGGAATGTTAAGCGTTCCAAGAACAAATCCAGTACTTCAAGAGTTTTTACACTACCACCCACTTAATGGGGTTAAGTTCGTAGAGATTGACAATGAAAAAGATGCCTCAATAGATGTTGAAATACTCAACCTAGAAATTGATGCACTTATAGCTGCAAAAGAACTTGACGTTAATATGCTTGAAAATATAAGCAGAGTACTATTTGGAAGAGACACATCAAAGATGTCTACTGCCGAAGTAAGGCGTGATATATTGGTTTTTGCAAAAAGAGAACCTGAATACTTTTTAGACACACTAACAGACCCTAATCTACAGTTACAGGGTAATGTTCAGTTATTTTTTGATAAAGGTTTAATATCTTTCAGAAAAAATAATACAGAGGTTTGGTACAACACATCCTCAAATAAAACAAGAATGCTAACAGTTCCTTACGGAAATGATTCCAAGGAGACGGTAGCTTCTTACTTATCAAGTGACGATGGTCTAGAATCATTGAAAATGCTTGAAAATTTATTATAAGAATAATAATTAAAAATATACACAGTAGAGGGAGGAGCATTTTTATGCTCCTCTTTTTTTTTGCTTATCTTTGTAAAAAAGCAAAGGATGATAAACACAGTTAGAAATACGGTACTGTCTGTACTAAATAAAAATAACTACGGATATTTATCTCCATCAGATTTTAACTTGTTTTCAAAGCAAGCTCAGATGGATATATTTGAAAGTTATTTTTATCAGTATAACTACCAGATAAACAAGGAAAATAAACGCTCTTCAGGAACAGGCTATGCGGATATTACAAAAGGATTAGAGGAGGTAATTGATGAGTTTAGTAAAACAGACTACCTTAGATATAGTAACGCTAATAAATTTTTCTTACCATCGGCAACGACAACGGGAGAGGATTACTATTTAATTAATAAAATATTAGCCTACCAGACGTTTAGAGTTAACGGAACTATCACATCAGTTTCTGCAAATCAATTAGTAGACTTAACAGCTACTTTTACGGCTACTGTAGCTATTGGAGATGTTGTGGTTAACACGACCACTTATTCCTCAGCAGAAGTAACTGCAATAGTGAGCGACACGGTTCTATCCTTAGATGGTGATATATTTACATCTTTACCAGGAGATTATTCTATATTCTCATCGGTTCAGAACGAAGCAGAGAGGGTAGGTCATAGCAAAATAACAATGCTTAATAGTAGTCCGTTTACAGCACCATCTGAAATATTCCCTGTTTACACAGAGGAGTCAGGAGCAGCTTCAATATTTCCTAAGAAAATGAAAAACGATGGGCAGGTATTAGCTCAGTACATTAGGTATCCAAAAGAACCAAAGTGGACTTATATTGTTTTAGCAAATGGTGAGCCTGCGTTTGATGCAAGTCAATCTGATTATCAAGACTTCGAGCTTCCGTTGGATGACGAGGTTACACTGGTGACTAAGATATTGCAGTATGCAGGTATTTCAATAAGAGAAGCAAGCGTATCACAATTCGCAAATGGAGAAGAACAAAAAGAAAATCAAACACAAGCATAATGGCATATATATCGCAATATGAATACTACGAGAACGGAGGGGCAAACCCAGAAAATGAAAACTGGGGTTCTTATCAGTACGTTACACTTAAGGACATAGTAAACAACTTCATGCTGATGTACGCAGGAAACCATTCATTAATAAATAATGAAGAGAGGTATAAGGTTTTGTTTCACGCTAAAAGGGGTGTGCAAGAGCTGAATTACGATGCGTTTAAGGAAATAAAAGCGTTAGAGCTTAATGTGTCTGACTTACTTAGATTTGTTTTGCCACCTGATTACGTTAACTGGGTAAGAATTTCTTTGTATAAGGATGGCGTATTGAGACCACTTACAGAAAATATTCAAGCAACATCTTCTGACGCTTATCTTCAGGATAACAGCTACAGAATACTTTTTGACATTGACGGAAATGTTTTAAAGCCAGAGTTTTCTTTCTTAGATACAGATAGAATAGCAGGAACTAAAAAAAGTATTTACTTGGGTGACGGAGCTTATAACGGAAAAGATGGTTACAATATTGACGGTGCTTGGTATTTTGATTACAGCATAGGTGCTAGATATGGTTTAAATACTGAGACTGCGAATTCAAACCCTACATTTAGGATAGATAAAAAGTCTGGAGTAATAAACTTTAGCTCTAGCATGGCAGGTGAATTATGTGTATTGGAATACGTGTCGGATGGTATGGAGAACGGAGACGAATCAAGCATTAGTGTAAATAAGATGTTTGAGGAGTTTATTTATGCGTATATCAGGTACTCTATACTTAATTCTAAACTGGGAGTTCAAGAGTATGTTGTAAATAGAGCTAAGAAGGACAAATCATCACTTCTAAGGAACGCAAAGATTAGAATCAGTAATATACACCCAGGGAGACTTTTAATGAACATGAGAGGTCAGAATAAGATTATAAAATAATATGGCAAATATAACTAGAAGTTTTACCAAGGGTAGGATGAATAAGTCTACCGATGTTCGTCTTATGCAAGACGGTGAATATATTGATGCATTAAACGTAAGGGTTAACTCTACGGAGGGAAACAATGTCGGTTCTATAGAAAACTCATTAGGAAACCTATCACTAACCAATTTAACTTATACTGACGGAACTCCATTAAGTGTTGATGCTAGATGTATTGGAGCTTTTGAGGATGGTTCAAACGAGAGATTATTTTGGTTTGTTCACGACCCATCATTTACGGTTGGAGCTACTGGAAAGCTTGATTTAATACTATCATTTGATACCAAGACTAATTTTTTAAATTATCATGTTATAAGTATTGATGATGGAGGTGGTGTAGATACCACATTAAATTTTAATCCTGAGTATTTAATAACAGGTATTGATTTGATTGAAAACTTATTGTTTTTTACTGATGACTATAACGCTCCTAGAAAGATTGATGTAGATATTAGCTATGCATTCCCTACCGTAAACATTGATACTGATTCTCTTGTTTTTGCTGAGTCTATCCTTGTAATAAGAAAACCTCCAGTTACTTCTCCTACTATTCAGATGTTAGATATAGTTAAGGATGTAAACTATATGGAAGACAGGTTTGTTTGCTTTGCGTACAGGTATAGATATGCTAACAACGAATACTCTGCAACATCACAGTTTTCAGGACCTGCATTTTTTCCGAAAAACTTTCTTTTAAGTAACGAGAACTATCTTAATGAAGGTATGGAGAATAGGTATAATGCAGCTATAATAACGATTGATACAGGAGGACCTTTAGTTGTTGGAATAGACTTGTTATTTAAAGATGCTGATGACCCTATTATTAGAGTTATAGAGAAAATAGACAAGAGGCAAAAAGGGTGGGGAAATAATCAATCAAAAACTTATACTTTTGATAACAGTAAGATTTACACAATACTTCCTGATTCAGAAATACTAAGGTTATACGACAACGTACCTAGGTTTGCGAAAGCTCAAACTAGAATGAGTAATAGACTTATTTACGGAAATTACATAGATGGTTACGACTTAAAAGATGTTAATGGTCAAGATTTGAACCTAAAGTATTCTACCAAGTTACTTTCTGAAGATGTGGTTTCTGATGGTATGCCTGTCACAAAAACTTCTACTACGTATAACATACCTTCTGCATTACCAACAGTTACTGTAGCAGACGGAGTAGTTAACTTTGATTTAACATCTTTAGCAGCTATAGACCCCTTGACAGGAAATACTAAGTTGGTATCAGGGTCTTCAATCAATTTTAATATTGATTTTTTAAATTCCACTTATGCAGGAACTCCTGTTCTACCTAGCACAAGAAACTCTTTTTCTGTCAGTTTTTTATTTAACTTAAACAGGAATTATACTTCCGTTATTGATTTAGCTACAAGCACAGAGTTTTTAGATAGAGTAGGAACTAGTTTAAATATACTGCCTGTATATGACCTTGTTAATCCTACGTCATGTTCAGGAAACACCTTTACAGATGCATACAACTGTGCCGTACCTAATATGCTTCACAATAGTGTAGTATATACAAAATATCAAAGTGGAGTAAACACACCAGGAGACCCTATAGAAATATCTATACCTTCTACTAATGTAATAGGAATGAAGTTTCCTGCTATGAATTATGTTCAAGACCCATTTAATCCAACAGTAGATTATTTTTGGAATTATTTTTATGTTTATTCAGCATCTTCTACATTTTTTAAATTTAGTGCTAACAGAAGCTTACATAGTGACAGGGGATACGAGATAGGTATCGCTTACATGGATGATTTTAATAGGTCAACTACAGCGTTAGTAAGTAATAGAAATACAGAACACGTTCCTTGCTCTGCTTCAGATTTAAAAAACAGTATACAAGTTAATATACCACCAAGCCAAAAACCGCCAGGGTGGGCTACTAGATATAAGTTTTTAATAAAGCCTGATAAAAAAGGATACGAAACTGTATACACTCAGATGTATTTTAATGAGTCAGGAACTGCATTTACTTATTTTTTATTAGAAGGAGAGAACGCTAGAAAAGTAGAGGAAGGAGACACGTACACTATAAAAACTGACGCAGGAGGACCTTTAGATTCATGTGGTAGTGCAACTGTATTAGAAAAAAAAGCACAGCAAGAAGGTTTTATAACTACAAGGTCAGGAATCGACCCTCCTTCAGGGGTTTACATGAAAATAAATTCATCAGATTTAAGCACTATAAATTCCTCAAGTGCTGTTTGGCAAGATAAAGATACCAAGCAAGCAACATCAAAGTATTCAGGAACTCTTATTTCATTATCTACCAATAACTTAGCCATTCCTGTAAACACTAAGATAAAAATTAAGTTTGAATATACTAGAATAGGAGAAGGCTTAGGGAATAAAAGTTGCGAAGCAAGGTCTTACACATTTGACGAAACTTTTACATCAAGTGCTAACTATGCGGATGTTCAGGCATGGTTTATTGGTGATGGGATTCAGTCTAGTATTAATAATGGAACAGGAGTTCCTGCATCTGGAGGTGCTGGTTCTAATTGTCCACCAAATAATGTGTACTCATCTGTTGGTAGATTTCCTAATCTTTGTGCTAACTACTGGTATTTTGACGTAGTTGGAGGAATTTTACACCTTATTATTACAACCACTACAGCTTGCGGAAGCAATTCAAAAAATCAAGTAAACGCAAGTGGAGAGATTACTATATATCAAGCTAATAGTGGAATAATATTTGAAACTCAGCCTTTAGACGCTTTACCAGATGTTTTTTACGAATCAAGTCAATCGTTTCCAATCACAGGAGGTTTTCATGAGGGTAATTTGCAAAATCAAAGCAATATACAATCTGCAATTATAAATACAGATTTTTTTAACTGCTACACTTTCGGTAACGGAGCTGAGAGTTATAAGATTTTAGATTCTATAACAGGTAGAACTTTTAGTTTAGGAAATAGAGTACTGTCTGTTTCTGCAGAAGATTATAAGGAGGCTGATAGATTTTCTGACCTTACTTATAGTGGGGTTTATAACGATGAAACTAACGTCAATAAACTAAACGAATTTAACTTAGGTCTTCTTAACTTTAAACCATTAGAGGATTCTTTTGGAGAAATTCAAATTCTTGATGGTAAGAAAACTAATGTCTTGGTATTACAAGAAGATAAAATCTCCTATGTACTAGCAGGGAAGAATATTCTTTCTGATGCAGGCGGTGGAAGTGCTTTAACTTCTGTTCCACAGGTATTAGGGCAACAAGTCACAAAGACTGAGGATTATGGTATAAGCAATAACCCTGAGAGCTACGTGAAGTGGGGATTAGATAAATTCTTTACTGACGCAAAAAGAGGAGCTGTACTACAAATGAAAGGTGTAGACGAGACTGCTGGAGACCAACTAAAAGTAATATCTGAACAAGGTATGCGTTCTTGGTTTAGAGACTTGTTTATCAATGAATTTAATACTCAAAAGCTAGGAGGGTTTGACCCTTATATGAATGAGTATGTATTGTCTTCAAACGATATATTATTGCCTGCTGAGGTAGGATGCTCTGATTGTAATGATTTTAGAGTTATTAATGTTCAGTCAAATAATGATTATACATACTGCGTAGACGTAGGTAATATAGTTGGATTCACTGAAGTTAGGTGGAATATTCCTGGGTTAATTGAAGATGTTACTATTGATGTTGTTTACAACTCGGTAACTTACACATCAGGTGCTGTTACTGTACCAGGAAGTATAAGTATACCTAAAAGTCTTGCTGGGCAAACTCAATTTGATATAACTATAAGCACTACAGGTTCAGTACTTGGGCTAGAGGTTTTTGTAGGGTGTCCAGACCCTAACAACGTGAGTATAACTTGGGCTATTA
>Ga0307986_10001271_pt1 | contig 18366 bp, 26 predicted proteins | sample EllFjometageno82_FD_203170 | JGI IMG/M metagenome (GOLD analysis project Ga0307986, IMG submission 203170) | Marine microbial communities from Ellis Fjord, Antarctic Ocean - #82 | ecosystem: Environmental > Aquatic > Marine > Unclassified | place: Southern Ocean | collected 2014-10-09
GGAACCTCGGGACCGTCGTTAAGTCCCCAATATGTCTCAGTGATGTTACTTCCGACCAGTCTGAGCTTTGTAATGTGTTTAAATTGCTTGTGCTTACTCAAAATACTTCCAAGCTGCGGAGAGGATATCCCAGATTTGGTATTCCCGTTAAGCCAGTCCTTTAACTGACTAAACCCGACGTGGTGGATCTCTCTATCTGAAAAGGAGTAAAAGGCCTTCTCAATGGACTTAACTATTCGGCTAGACTTCTTCATTTTCTTTCACCTTCTTCAATTGGACAACTGCGTGCGCCCTGACGATACGATCAATAGTCTCCCATAGGACTTCTCTAGGTAGCGCGAGCGCTTCCAGTCTCGTACGCATGGCTCTTCTGATGCGGATGGTCGTGAATCCATCCTCGCGGGTAGCAGTTCCCATGTTAACGCCCATCTATAGGTATCTTATGAATACTTCTACAGATTACCCCCACTTTCCTCTGTAGAGTAGCGAAGTTCAAGTACAGGACGAAGGTACCACGCGTTATGAAGACCTACCTGGTGGACATCACGCTTTCAATAGACGCAATGCATGAAGAGAGTGCCGAGAAAAAATTAGATTCCTTTTTATCGGCCTTAGACCTTAAGAAAAACGACAAAATGGAGCTAGCTGAGATAGGCGAGCTCTATGAAGACGAGAACGCACAGCACCCAGAGGACTCTAGCGACACCGAAGACGCCGAAGACTCCGACGAATGGGACGACGAGTGGGACGATCTCGACTGGGACAAAATGGCCGACGGCGAAAAACCAAAGGCAGAAGACTCTGACGAAGACGCTGACGAAGACGCTGACGACTCCGATGAAGACTCCGATGAAGACTCCGATGAAGAAGATGAAGACGCCGGCGCAACAGAGGACGATCTTGACTCCCTTCTTTCAAATATCAACTCAGATGCAGACACAGAGGACTCTGATAATACAGAAGATTCCGATGACTCAGACGATTCTGACGATACTTGGGATGAAGACTGGGGCGATTGGGATGAAGACTAATCTTTTCAATGACCACCGCATCGCATGAGTGATAACGATGAAGTGGAACAACACACCGGCCCATGAGATCCTCTCGGAGACACAGGCGTCACGAGAACTAAGACTAATAGGAATATCCTATGAAAGACTCCCTCTGATCAAGTACGAAGATGCAGCACTTGCGGCACTACGTGAGGAAGGGATCGAAACAAAGGCTGGATCGGTTGTAAGAATAACAAGAGACTCGAAGAGCGCAGGGAGTGGGTTTAGATATTATCGAAAAATAATTCTCTGAGAGAGATGACCTTATCTCTAACTGACCCGTCGGACAAGTGATGGCCATGGAGTTGAGGTTCTTTGTCTGGTTTGCCCAACCCGAAGATTTCGACGAGTTTGGCAATTTAAATCTTAAGATAAGTACGGGTCGCCTAAGACATCGTTGGGTGCCAACTACGCAAGCATCTGCCCGCCGATACCTCCAACACCATCCACAAGGAGCAGGCCTCCGCGCCGCACACGACAATCATATCTTGGTCAAGATAGTCTTAAGCGAAGAAGGTGCGATGGAGGACCTAACTTCGGATTACCCGAATGCGATAGTCGGAGGGCTCCATGGCGCAGTGATCCGCACACCTATCGACATATTAGTACCAAAAATGCCAAGAAGACTTGAGGAAGATGAGCTTCCACCACCAGTCACATACATGAGCGGCAGATACGATAAAGTAAACACAGTCAAGGTCAAAGAGTTCTCTAGCTTAGAAATGGGATTGATGACTCCTGACGCGATAAAGGAAATGTCTGTTATCGAAGTAATCACCCCAAGTGCATTCAAAACGGCCGGAGAGCAATTCCCCGTACTCGGAGGAGTGCACGATCCACGAATGGGTACAATCGATGAAACACTATGCCAAACGTGTAAACAACCTCGGTTCGAGTTCGATGCATCAAACTCGTGTCCAGGCCACTTCGGTCACGTTACTCTAGCAGTGCCCGTACCAAAGGTAGCATACCTAGGATACAATAAGAACTACGCAGTAGGGACATACCCTATTCTCAACTGCTTGAACAACGTCTGTCATAGTTGTTATGAAATAAATATCCCCGCAAGTAAGCTAGACGACTTAGGACGACGTGTTGATTCGGTATTCGACAATAACAAACGAAACTTTTCAGGGTTCAGAGACATCAGAGTCCTTCTAAAGTATGCAGCAGAAAGCTATCATGGTACTGAGCCATCAGAAAGAAAGCCCTGCAACGCTTGTGGCGAGTTTACCCCAGTGTTCAAGTTCAGCCATAGAACAGGACAGTTCTTTATCCCACTACCAGATGAAAGATACATTAATGGAGCTAATGGAAGAGATTATCGGGGACTATACGAGGTACTTAGAAACATCAAAGACGATCAATGCAAGTACTTCGGGTTAAACTATGAAACCTCACGACCAGAGGATTTATTCTTTGTGAATCTACCAATAGCTCCAAACATCGTAAGACCCTCAGCAGCAATTCCAGGAGTACCACTAAAGGGGCTCGACGACCTAACTAAACTATACCAAGACGTTATAACAGCTAATGAGAAGTTAAGAGATATAATAATACGTAAGTTAGGCTTTAGTAGAGAGGTTATGGTTGCTAAGCAATTATATCATGCTGTAAGTAGAGTATACGATAATCGACGTCCAGCAACTGGCTCGGGTGGCACCTCCATGATGCGTGGCTTCGCGGGTACAGAGAAAGCGCAATCATTCAAAGGAATCATGAATCGGCTCACTGGTAAGGAAGGAAGGTTCCGTAACAACCTACAATCGAAGTACGTCGAAGAAGTTAGCTATTCGATTATTGTTCCAGATCCAGCGTTAGCTATTGACGAAGTAGGGGTTCCAACCGCGATAGCTATGGAGTCAACAGTGCTAGAAGAAGTAACTCCAGAAAACTTTGCTAGAATTAAGCAGATGCTGCTCAACGGACCGAACGTTTATCCGGGTGCAACTATGTTAATTGCCGATGGCGACCCTCATAACGAAGAGCCCAAAAACTACAAGGTTATCACTAGTAACAACGGAGAAACATTCTTTGAAAAAGAAGTAATAGTCGGCTCTCTAATTAAGCGCCATATACTAGACGGCGACTATGGATTGTTCAATAGAGCCCCTTCACTTCACCGTCAAAGTGTACTCGCTTTACGAGCGAGAGTGCGCCCAGAGAAATCTCTGGGGATGAACCCCACAGTTTGTATTCCATTCAATGCAGATTATGACGGTGACGCTATGAAGTTACACTTTGTACAATCTGCCGAAGCAGTTGATGAAGCAAAGCGCTTAATGGCACTAGACAAGAACTTAATTCACGCACGTTACGGTAAGCTAACTGTTGCGACAGATCAGGATCAAACTAGTGGACTGTATCTGTTGACTCACACAGATAAGAGAAGAAAAGGCGAATGGGATAAATTCAAACGACTAGGATTCACCGACGAAGGGATTCCTTATGTGAGTAAGAGTGCGGCAGCAGAGTGCTACACTTATGTGTTCAGCGAGATACGCGATAAAACTGAAATACGTAAAAAATGGTTAGCGCACAAGAGGCAGGTTTCCGATCCAATCACATGGGCCGAGTGGCAAACTCAACCGCACTATCGTACAGTAGACTCTCTTCCCGAATCGGATGTCACTTCACCGGATGGCGACGCATGTTATACTGGAAGAGCCTTATTCAGTCACCTATTTACTGTAATGAGTGCGGAATACGTCTCTGCAACATTCATCGGTAACACCCCTAAAGTAGACGATGAGGGAGAGATCATAAGAAAGGACACAAGTAAGGATCTGCTACTAACTCCAGGTGTAAAGGCCCAGAAAAAGGAAAAGGAAAGAGTTATTGTTTACAAAGGAAAGCTACTACAAGGCACAATAGAAAAGGACGCCTTCGGTGAAGGAGGTTCGTCGCTTGCGCCTAGTTTCATCTATCACGAAGGATACGAAGCAGGGCAAGCCAAGTTAACCGAGTATATTGAAATGATAACTAGGCTAGGTTATGCTGGACATATAGTTATTGGATATACTATGGGTATAGCTGATGTTAGTGTTGATACTCTGTCACCGGAATTAACATCGCCCGACACCGTTATTGAGCCAGGAACAGTATCTTGGGTAAAATCGGAAGTACAAGAGGAAATAGATTCGTTATACGACACTTATGCACAAAAAATCGCCGGTGTACAGAAGTCATGGAATGATGGAAGCTTCTTTGATAAAGCACAAGGCGAAGATCAAAAGATATTCGCTGCAACCGATCCGACAGGATACATTGAAGAAACAATAATTAATTTAACCGAAGAATATGAGCATAGGATACTTGGGCCAATTGAGGACACACAAGGTGCGGGTAACGCCCTACAAATCGCTGTTCGTTCAAAGGCCAGAGGTAAAGACGAGAACGTTAGACAGATGGGAGGGTCATTCGGATTAGTGCTAGTCGGAGGGAAGAGAATAACCTCAGGGATCAATATTAATAGGCCGCTAGCACACTTCCCACTTATGTCAGAAGGAGAACCATATGATATGGACCACCCTATCCACACAGGGTTTGTCAAGTCCAGTTACTCGAAAGGTATGGATCCGGCGGAGTATTGGTCAACTTCCACAGCGGGAAGACGATCTACTGTGGAGTCGGGTCAAGGTCAAATTGCTGAGTCAGGGTATCTTGAACGAAAGATGATCAAAGCACTCGAGCCACTAGTTGTAAACGATAAGAAACAGGTGATCAATACTAGAACCGGAAGAGTAGTTTCTCCCTTGATCGGTGACGATGGTCTCGCACCTTACCACATTCGGGGATCGCACGATAACATCAACACGGACGGAAGAGTGATCACGTTACAACCGCTCCTGTTTGAGTTCGATTGTAAGCACGGAAAGCCACTGGAGCAACACCACGCAGGAGAATACCCAGAACACGCGTGCCTAGAGTGCTCTAAAGGATCGGACATTGGCGCTTTCACTGCCGAGTTGGACCTTTACCGGGGCGTACGTCCTTCTAAAAATTCAACTGAAGTTCTTCTTAGAGTACTCTTAGTACGTGAAGTCACCAAGCCAAATGTTAGGAAAATGGCCAGACGCTTTTATGAGTTTTATCAAGATTCGGTTTGTCGCACAGGTGAAGCTATCGGAGCAACGGCTGGCGGGTGTCTCGGTGAGCCGGCTACACAAGCAGCTCTAAGGAGCTTTCACTTCGCAGGTAAGATGTCTTTCCAAGGGTCGGTCAAGCGAACCAAGCAAATCCTCGAGTCCCCATTGTCTAAATCAATAGACATCAATGCCCCAAGAACAATTGTACCGATGAGGTCGGAGCACAATAGTGAAAACATGGTCCGCAAAGTTGCAGCGATAACTAGAGTAGTCTTAGGATCGCAGGTCATCTCTCTCATTAGTTACGACATGTCGACGATGTCTCTGATCATTAAGTTCGACGTGGACAAGTGTAAGCTTTTTCGCCTTGACGAAGTAACTAGTGTGATCGCTAAACAAATCAAGAAAGCCATTCAGGTACCGCATACAGTTGCTTCGCGTACACTAAACATTTACGAACCATATGTTATTCAACTAAACACCGAAGATCAAGCGGACTTGTTGAGATCCAAAGAAGCCATACTCAATACTGCATTCAGCGGAATAGGTGGAGCCAGTGTTGTTACCGTGACAAACGACAACAAAGAATTCCCTAATAGATGGGTACTCGATATTAGAGATGCTTCCGCAACAACCCTAAATGGTATAGTAAGTAGATTAATCGAGTATGTTGAAGTCGAGGCAATACAGACCAACAACATTGGATGGATACACAGGATGTTCGGCATGGAAGCAGCATTATGGCAGATCGAGCAGGAACTGGATTTCCAAATGAACGGCACAGGTGGAGTAGGAGAGTATGATTACCGATACATCAGAACAATATGTGACTTAATGGGGGAAGAAGGAACGGTTTCCGGACTCGGACCACAAGGAATGGGAAGCTACGGTAACTATTCAGCCATGGCGGGCGCATCCCTCGAAAGAGTACCGGAAGTAGTCATGGGTGGCTCTGTGATGGGTAATTTCGACAACTTACAAGGCCCTGCCGAGGCTATTGTGGCTGGCGCGACAGTTCTAGTCGGAGATTACGTACCCAAAGCTGAGTGATCTTGTCAACGTGCGCAGTAAAGACATCTTCAAAGACCTCTAAGGCTTTATCCGTATCAAGAGTCTTAAACAACCACACTGTAGTACGTGAGACTCTAATGGCTGAGTGCTCTTCGGTGTCCCTAACCCACTTATGTCCCGCACTAATTTTGTTATGTAAGTCTAATGCGTACTGGCGACGGTATCTGGCGACGTTCCTACGATAAACACATATCTTACACTCATACACGTTAAAGGTGTGATAGCTCACCATATCGGGCCTATGATGCTGCCATGCGTAGTAGCCACAGCCCGTAAGACACTTTTTCCATCCACTTAGGTCTTCTTTCACTGAAAGTCCTCCAACTTAAGCACCACTTGTGCCTCTTCACGAAGCAAAGAGTTGCTCAAGCCGATACCATAAAGAATATGATCAAGTTTCGAGATAATATTCTTTTCTATTATCAAATCAATGTCGATATCGTACTCGCTTATCTGAGATAACTCATGGAACCCGACATAGCCACCGGCTGGGATCCAAGTAGGACCGCCGTTAACAAACGTATAGTAAAACGAGTCACCCTTATCGAAATCAGAGTAAGTATCATTAGCTAGAACTATATTGTGCCATGCCGCCGCCTTCTGAGTGCCGCCAAGATTAGCGTAACACTGGTCTGATTCATCGAATGCGTCGGGTGTCGCCTTGGAGTTAGTAGCTGCTTCTCCGTATAACGGGTGTGAGGTCTCTGGCGGTAGCCACTTACCTAACCTAGCTCTAGCAATAAGATCTTCTATGGGAACGTCTCCGTTCCTGACAGAGTCGACCACCCCTCTTAGGTAGTGCAACACTTCCTCAGCAGGTCTGTCGTCCCATATCAATTTCATCGCTTCGATCTGCGCAGTCCTGCCTATTTCAGCAGTATTAGTATGCTTGGCTTCAAGACCTTGCATCTTTATTCGCTTGTCCACGGGAAGGTTTCCAATATCAAAAGGACTCTCACCGCTTCCAGGTTGCCAAATAATCCTACCAGCATAGCGGTTCCGTCGGGGTAAGTAAAACCGATCCATGATGAGTTCCGCTTCAACAACCACCGCAGTAGATTTTAGAGCACTCTGACACGAAGCAGTTAACTTGGCTGCAAGAATAGTGGCAGCTTCGGCGCATTCTTCGGGAGTTAAGTCATCACCCAGTGCGAAGAAACAGCTATCAGTGTGACCGTAGATCAATTTGTAGCCCATTTCTTCCGCTTCCTCGGCAATTCTCATCAAGTTAGTACGACCACCGTAAGTAATTGTCCTAGCTATGTCCATATCACCCCAAGCGTATCCCTTGAATGCCATCAGTCCGTAGAATGTTGCACGCAAGCGCTTCACAGTCTTCTGCGCATCGTCCCACTTACGGTATTCAGTTGAAGACTTGCCATCATCTGCGGCAGCAGTATCTCTCTTTGCTTTGTACTCGTCACGAAGCACGTCAAGCTCTAGGACACAGCTAGGAAGTAATCCCATCGGTTCCCTACGGAATCGACAGCCATCTCCAATAATATCGTCCTCCTGTTCCTCACCCGGCTTCACACGGGTTTCGTGGCTAGTGTTGTAAGAAACCATCATACTTGGATACAGTCCCGCGAAATCCACGATGACCACATTCTTGTGTAAACCGATAGTTCCTAACTCTTCAGGATCAAAAACAATAGCGCCTTGTAGCACATCGTCCTCTCCATCAAGCGCACCCATCTTTAGTTTCCACTGAGGTGTTCCAGACTTTTGAATGAAATTAGCCTTACGCATGAAGTACACTCTAGCGTAGCTAGATCCGTAGAAGGTAGAGCTATATTGACATTTCGCTAACACTTGTAAGTTCTGTTGTCCTTCGATCAAGTTGAAATCCCTCTCGATCTCTACCATTAACTCTACGTCACGGTAGTTGTAAAACAAATACTCCTCTAAGAACTCATCATACTCAGCATCGTAGAAATCTGGCCTAAAATCGGTTTTACCTTTTCCGAAAAGCGTCTGTCCTACTACGTCCAGTTTCATACTTGGCAAGTTAGTTGATTTAGAGTCCTTGTAAATACGCTCAAAGAGTCGGTCAAGTGAGATAACTAAACGACCTGCAATTGGTTGAGCAGTCCAACGATACTGATTACCTTTGAAAGTGGGTTCTCTCATATGTCGGTTCTTACCTAGACTACTAGGACTTAACTTATCTGCTCCTATACCTAATGACTCTAGTCTATAGTATAATGTAGGAAGATCGTAGAATCCCATACCCCATGCGAGTAAACAGTCTGGGTCTATGTCATCAACATAGTTAACGAAGGAAAGTAACATATCCTTTTCATTATCAAAGTAAAAGACTGTTACATCGTCACCATCGAAAGTCTTCTTTTCAACTTTCTCTGACTCGTTGTCGTGCTGACACCACTGAATGCGCTTTTCAGTAAACGAATCATACGCACCTATCATGTTAATCATTTGATTATCTCTAGGATTAGTGATTTTCGTTACCTTCGTGGGGCAGTCACCATCGCGGTATTGTAGTGCTTCTAAATCGATAAATAACTTACGCATCTTGTAAGTGTTCATCTCGCTAACCTCATCAACAAGATATCGATCTTCAAAGGGAACATCGGCTTCGTAAGTCGGCTCCACCTTGTTAGAAAAGACTCTAGCTTTCCATGGCGCATCGAAGAGTACCTTAGTTAGCTTCTTGCCGTCAGATGTCTTCTTATCCGTCGCCTCTAATGAGTCGACTAGCCATCCTACTCCGTCTTGGTCTTGTAACTGACTGACAGTGGATCTTCGCTTAGCGCTGTCCTTTGCTGTGACAATGATCTTATCTTCATCGCTAACATAGCAGTAAGGTATAAACTTCTCTAAAGCTTCTTTGCGCACCCACTTTCCGTTCTCGAGTTCTCTCCAACGCAAACTTAATTCCGCAGTCGGGTTCGATTTTCCTCTTTCATCAGGAGCGTAAATAGTATCTATAATCATGCTCTCACCTCCTTATTGTAGTAGCCTTCTATGATAGTAAAGAAATTACAATTTGAAAAACAATGAACCACACCATCGTGGGTATAAGCTAGATGGTTCTTATCAGAGTCTTTGCCTTTTCTAGCACAGCTTGGGCAACGCGCAGTGTAAAAGTTATTGGAGTCAGGTCCACGGCTGGCTTCTAAAGACTCAATCCATGCTGGCATATCAAACCCGAGATTATCCATCTTGGCCTTACTTATCTTCTTTAACTGAATAGTGCTCGGAGGAAATCTTCCGGTATTGTGAAAAGCAATTATTTCTGAGAGGACTCTAAAACCCTCTGGAGGTCTGAAACAAACCATCCCATCTCGGACGTCTTGGTTCGATAAGTGGAATCTCGGATCATTTCTAAGTTTACTGGTTAACCTTAGAAAGGACTCTAAGGGGACTTTGGGAACTACTACTCTGCGCATAAATCAAGAGTAACGACGTCCGCCTATAAAGAAGCCGGCTCACTATAGCCAAATCCAGTTGACTCTACCCAAAAGTACCGATTGAACGGCCCTTTTCGTTCCACATTGAAACCTTGCTTCTTCATCCAGAACGATGTAGCTCGAATTGAGGATCGCCATTTTTCCTGACGGCGATCTATGTGTAATCTTCCTAGTAAGTAATTGAATGCCGCCTCGGCGGTCAGTCCATCATGAAGGTAAGGGTGTTCGAGTAGTATCGATAGAACTTCCCGATCACGTTCACTCTTTGACATCCTCAGACACCTGGGACTTCTTTGGTAGTGCAGCGCTTACAGCCGCAATACTTCCACCGACAACTTTGCCGACAGGGTGAGTTACCGTATCGACTGCGGTAGCCGCAGTGCTCTTGACTTTAACAAACAAGTTACCCATGTTTGACTGTTCATCTCTGTCAGAGTTCTGGAGAACTTCCGGAACGCCGTTATTAAGAACCTCACTGAGGATAATCCAGGCTTGTGCCCGTGTAATACTAGGGTGTCCACCAGCAGATAGAACTCTAGCGACTACTGATAGTAGTGTGTCGTAACCATTCTTACCGAGATGGGCATTCACTTCGTTCACCCATGACTCTTCAATAAGAACCACGTTATCCATCATCTTGCGTACAAGCCCGACTCTTTTCCCTTCATAGGTAAAATATTTCGCCATATTAATCCCTACTTCGCATTGCCTACTTAACAGTCTCGCTCACATCTTGGTGATCTTGAACGCGTCACCAGAAGGTCTCAGTGTACCAGATTTAAACAACTCAATAGATAGACGTGCACGGTTTTCTGAAAACTGTTTGACGGAAAGATGAACTTCTGCGGCATCTTCCCCGAATAATAACTCAAGTAGTTCGGCACACGCCGGACGGTTCTTTTTGAACGCTTTCCAAGATCGAGCCATCGCGGCTGTGCGATATTCCGCATCGAAGTATTTAGCACTCTCAACATAAGAAGGACTGTAGGAACCATGATCTTTAGGGTCAGACGAGCTATTATCGTGCTCTCCCCACATACGATAGAAGTCCTTTTCCTTCATAGGAACTTCCCCATCTCATCCAGCTCCGCCGCAACTGACTTACCTACGTCTTCTGATATGTTTGCGTATCTGATCAAGAGTGCCGCGACCTTTCGAGCCTCTTCAGGAGTTAATCGCTGTACGACTAATATGTCTTCGCTGCAAATACTGACCTCTATTGTAGAATAGATGTGGATATCTCCACGACGCTCTTCACTAACTTCATCATCGCCGTCATCTATTCCAACATGGAAGCCGCCCTGCTTTTTGCGTGCGATGTCGTAGACTGTATTAGGGAATAGCGTTCTGATAACTTCCCCGGATAGCTTATGCTTCAATAGACTCACCCATCTTCGCGGTTTTACCTACTGCAACATACATTGGAGAAGGTAAAGTGATCAAGAGATCCGTTATTTCTGTGGATCGGAGAGCTAAGGCCATGTCGCTGCCACTGTTTTCTATAGTTAAAAGGTACGTAGAATTATTCTGATGTATCTGTATTACACTTATGTCATCATCATCGAGTGTCATATCGAATGAGTAATCAAAAATCACTGGACCGCCTACTATTAACTCTTGAGCTAACTTGTATAAGGCTTCCAATTCCAACTGGATGTGGGCCATCATAGGACCCGAGGCGGTGCTTGGCACAAGTAAAGCCACGATAGCTAGGGCTAAAAAGATATTGCTTAGTAGCTCGTCAGGAAATCCACGTCCTTTTCGCCATCACCAAGGTATTTTTTAACTAACTTAAAGACCTCTTTGACATCAATATGGTCTTCTTCGTAGATTCCTAGCGCAGGGAAAGCAATAGTGTACCGGTCGTGCAATCGGCGCTCCCTCATCACTATGAGCCCCGCCTCGATCCAGTCAAGGTACTGTGGGCTAGCGTAGTGATACCCTGTTGGTAAAAATAGGATCTTCGGGGTTTCATTTCGTGGCAACACTAACTTACCTCTAGCGATTCTTCGAGAATCTGTTAGTCTACGAAAATAAGCATAGGCAGAAGGAAACTCACGTTTAACATCGGGGAGAGGATGGCGTGTAAAGCCCTTACTCCCAGCTTGCACAGGTATGACTAATACGTCACACTCGGAAAGTGTTAGTGATGTGTAGTCATCGAGGATTATCATATATCTCACTGTAAAAGCAACCAGCGAACTGGCGTTTAGGATCCCCATAGATCTTTGTCACGACACCGAAGTCGTGACATTGGTCATCCATAAAGTGTTGAATGTCTGCGGAGCTTAAATGAAGCAGGTATATCTTGTGTCCGTAAGCATTTTTACTTTGCTGGAACATCTTAATCCCCCAAAATGCGGAGACTTCGCTCAACCATCGTCTGTAGTCAGCCGGTAGTCCACTTATGTTCTTAACGGACCGACCATTGATATCGATATTAGGACAGCTTTCTACATGATCTCTTATTTTTGATAATGTATCTTCTGCTCTAGGGTCATTGTAGTACTCTAACCGAAACGCCCTTAATTCCTCACGGGTTATTCCTGGACATTGGTTATCATAGGCTTGTCGTAAGCAATGATCGGCAGCAGCGGTTAATTTAGATCGCTTACTCGGAGTTAGATCCAGTAACTTATGCAATTGGCCAATAGATGATGCTTCAAAGTACTCTAAGGGAGATTTACCGTAGCCGGAATCGCCCGGATGGTGGTGATCTAAAATTTCGATCCCCAATGACTTCATTTCTTTCTTACTATAATCATGGTGAGAGCACTCTATCCACACTTGATCGGATCGAGGCTTCGGATGATCGGCATCATAGGCTTCATGTCTGCGAACACGTTTGCCATCTTTCTCTGCACGTACTATAGTGTATCCATTATCTATTAGTATAGACTCTATCTGTACCATCTCACTATCGTGTCCACCGATAACGAAGGTGGTCACTCCTCTTCATCCCCTAAGACTGAGACTACTAGCTCGAACCAGACAGGGCCAGAAGGTGTGGGCATCGATCCATCGGCGTGAGCTTGAGCAGTCATCGGCGGGTGAACATAAGGATGCGTGGGCTGCGTTTTACTACTTCTAACAATAGTAACCGCTTTCAGTGTCGCGCCGGGTGGCATCCTTAGTCCTTTGACCCAATGAAATATTTTCTCCAAGTCAGTTTCTTTCAATCCCAACATCATTCCCATTTCTTTTCCATCAAACCCAATACAATCTACTAATGCTATCATTTCACTCATTCTTCTTCCTCCATTTTTTTATTAATACATACGGGGCAAGCACCATTGAAGGTACTCCCATCGCAAAACCTACACCGATCAAGTCTCCATACCGGAGGATACAGAATCCTTGAGATAAGCTTACGAATCATCTTCTTCCCTCGCTTTAAATAATACAGTTACATCACAACACTCATCGTCAAAATACATGTCGGAGTCAGGAAATAACCATGTCGACGCCCGCTCAGATTTACACTTAGGGCATTCGTACTTAATGTCAATTGCATGACCTTCGGTGAATACCTCAGCGTCTTTATCCTTAGTTGGATCGAAGAGAACCACGTAATCAGTTTCATCCATGTCGGGAACCCCTTCACTCATTATAGTATCAATCACATCTTCAATTGTCATTACAATCCTCTCCTGTAAACTATACTCAATACCGAACAAGCAGGGCAGGTTATCTCCACCGAGCTGCAAACTCGCATAAGCGACTTAACTGTCATCTTAGCAACTGCCTTACAGTCCGGGCAGAGTGCTTTCAATATGGTTGTACCTTGGTGTGTTCTATCGTTATTCATGTTCTTCTCCTCCAAATAAGATACCTTCTAAAAGGGCTTTTGTGTCCTCTTTATCCTCGTCGCTCGATTCACTGTTAGGAGTAATAACTCCCTTATGTGCGCCGTCGATAAAGCAAAACTCACACAAGTAGTGAGCTCTATTACACTTCTTATTATCGCAACCGATGTCCACACACTTACCTACAGTACCGCACCTTGAGCAAGCTCCCATTTCTAGCTCAGATGTTACACTGTCCCAAGCTCTGCGAATAAATTCGATACTAAGTCTTTCTTTCATTTCTCTCCCTCATGTTTTAGTAATACGCTACGGAACACTACGAAGCTCATTGTCACACCTAAGTTCCCATGAGTTAACGTGACCACTCCCTTAGCAGGATCATCATTCATTCGTTCAGAGATCTTTTCAAATCCCCCGATAGCTTGTTCTTGATCGAAAACGACTTTATCGAGTCGCTTCTCGTAGTATATCTCAATAATTGCTTCTGCACAGATACCTATTCCAGCTATCATCCAGAAGAAATCTGAATCAATGTTAGTTATTTTAAGTACATTAAGTCCGGCCAAGATAGATAAAGTAACTCCCATTAAGATGAGTGCCTCGTATCTTAACAAGTGTTTAACTACGTTTTCTGCTGTCTCTATCATCTCATCACCATCGGATAACAACAGTCTTTGTATTCATGTCTAAACTCCATATCTAAGCCACATTTAGGGCACAATTTCTTTTCTTTTTGTTCGCTCATAATATAGCCTCCCATTCATACTTCTTCTCTATACCATCTTCATCATAGTATATACCTAGGTATAGGGATTCATTAGTCAATATACTTCTAATAGTACCGCTTATCCATAAGCTACCAGATCTCTTGGTCGGAATGTTATCATCATTTAGCTCTTGAGCGATCAGGTTGGGCGACAACCCATCTCTAAAGAAATCGAATATACTCTGAACGACAATGGCTTCAGCACTATTAACTTCTAAGAGTCCTTTGTCTTCTTTATCCCCTGTGCGAGAGAACTTTGAATCATAACCATAGGGCGGTCTCCCAACATATTTGCCGGAGTTCTTCTTACCTTTCATGCCACTAATGGTGCGAGCCTTTGTCATCTTCACCTCAAGCTCATTTATGATGCCCATGAAGGCAAGCATGGCTCTCCCCATAAGGGTCGAGGTGTCGATATCTGCATCGAGAGCGACAAAGTCATTCCCACTGTCAATGACAGTGTCCACCCATGTATCGAGGTTCCTGCGATTGCGATGGAATCGATCCAGCTTGACAGCGAGAGTAATATCCCAGTTGGCCATATCATCCATCATTTCATTGAATCTAGGACGGGTTTCTGTTTTAGTACCAGAACCTGTTTCGTGATATATTGCCACAAGGCGGAACCCCTTACGGGCTACATACTGTTTGAGATCCCTGACTTGTTGCTCGATAGATGTTTCCGATTGCATGTCAGTTGATACTCTGGCATAAATTACAGCTCTGATAGCATCCGCCGAGGTTGGTTGCTCGTATCCATGTATCTCTAAGTCGAATGTTAGTTCTTCTGTCATTTGTAATTCCTCCAAGGGTAGTTTGCCGTAATCTTATTTTACTCCAAAGGTGCTTTGCCGTAATCGCCATTAACTCGTTTCGGGGTAAGTAATGCCACTCAAAGGGTCATATATAAACTAGAAGGGCCCCCTTCGTGTAGCGCATAGTTAATGTGGGACCCTTTATCCGAATACTACATACCCCTAGTGATCCCTACTTTACTATAGTTAACACCACAATGCAGGGTATTACAGTGAGAATCACCTACAATTCGATCACCAAAGGGTTACCTCCCGAATCAGGGGTCACCCAGAGTCCTTTAAGGTACCCTTGGGAGAATACGTCAAGGCACCCTTATCGGAATTAGAACTGGCACAAAGTCACTGACAGTAGTAGTCGCCGGTAGTAGTGATCACTAGTAGTCTTCACACTAGTGGTATAGTCCCCACTAGTGCACACAGTAGTACTCTGTATTACTACATACAGATGTTATTTTGACATTCAGGGGTACCTAAACGAAGACTTCATAAGCCCCTGCCACCCCCACTATAACTACAGGAGAAATCAATATGGAAGAAACCAATAAAATATTAGAAGAAATAAGAGATAACCTAGCTTTGGTCGCAACAGCGATACTCAAAGTGACCGTAGGAAACGTCCCTGCCTTTGTAAAGGTAGCACAGGATGTCCTAGAGTCGGCAAATAAAGTCGTGGTCACAGCAGTCACAAGCGAAGTAGAAGAAATAGCCAAAGAAGCCCCAGTTACAGTGAAGAAAGCTGATGGTAAAACCATGGTGATCGGCGCAACAGTCGGATCATTGACAGAAAAGAAAACCAAGGGATTATCCATTGGTGACACAGGAATCATCGTCGATGATAACGGCGGTGTCGGAGTATGGCGCACAGTTGCATTCAAGTCATCAAGCACACCGATCAAAATGCGTTGTGGAGAGCTGTCCCTGCTTGAAGGCGCCGCCCAACCTCCTAACCAGGAAGAGGTAGCTAATGAAGAAGTCGCTGAAAGTGAGACCTTAGAGGACTCTAAGGAAACAAAAGAGGACTCTGGAGTTTCGCCAGAACCCGCGACCGCAGAAGGCGCAAACTACACGTTCAGTGCAGGAGCCCACAAGAACAACACTGTTCACGGTATCTACACAGGTAGCGATCGTGGATCACAGTTTATCATCTGGGCTGCTGGGAAGCACAAGGATATAGACGCAAAAGCAGCTTGTGCGAGTTACCTCAAGGTGGTGAACCAGTGAAGGTACTGCAAACGATCGAAGGCGGGTTCGCAAAAGAGATTTTCGAAGCTGACAAAGAAAGCATAGGGTGGTTCCTAAAGGGGTTCCAATTCGCTTGCAAGCGAAACCTTAGCTCACCAGAAGTCATAGGTGTTCTTAGAGCACTAGTTGAGCAAGAAGGAGCTAACATAACTGCACGGGAAGCAGCAGCGGCAGTGTTAGGTATCAACGGTGAAATTATCGTATCTGATGCAGACTTAATCCCGAACAACGTGCACTGGGCTTTCGGTATTCTCAGCGCTATAGACAGCAAGGCAGGTAAACTCGAGGTGATTGAATGAATCCGACACTAGACGCAATCGTGTGGAGCCCAGCTTCCACACAAGGAGTTTCTGAGTCATTTTTATCCTTCCACTTTGACGGCGAAAATGGGGCGTATATTTTCACTGAAGAAGATGATTTACGTCAGGAGATGATCATCAGCGAGATTCAAGATAGCAGTCACTTAATCGGCACCACTGTGGAGGGCGATTGGTTCATTTATAGAGGTGCACTTCGACCTACTATCAATGAAATGTTTGACAAAGCAGAGTTATGTCTCTTAGATAGCCACTCCGAAGGGGTGATTGCATGAGTAACTACAAAGAATCCCCTAACGGACGATGGTTACCCACAGATATCTCTCCAAGCAGACTTAAAACCTTCAAAACCTGCCCTAAGCAGTATGAATACAACTATGTTAGAAGATTTCCACGTACTACAGGTATAGCTGCACTACAGGGTAGTACTCTTCACGAAGTATTCTTAGAAGAATATATTCTCCCATCTAGTCCATATATGGTATTAGATAATGGGATTAGAGATTTAATAGAGAAGATAGACGCTGGAGATGACTCTACAGAGCTAGATGCTAACCTCAAAGAAATGTTGTTAGAGTCCGATGGTAACATTGATGACTTGGTTGAGTTAATGATTATGGATCTAAGAAGTCGCCTTGACACCGAAGATCCTCGTGATTACAAAACTAACGAGCTTGTGGATGCCTTTGATAAAAAGCTAGGTCTTGAACAGATGAAAGTATGGGGCAAAGGACTTCTTGTTGCTATACGCAACGGTAAAGACGACTACGGTAACGCTGTGCGCATCCCGCCTGTGGCTGAAACCGAGGTTGAAGGCTGTTGTGAGATCGAGCTACCTTCGGGCGTTAAGCTACGCCTTAGAGGATACATCGATTTACTCTTCGAGGATGGATCGATAGGTGATCTAAAGATGGCATCCGATTACTGGAAAGCTATCTGGACACTCGCTAAAGCTATCTCTGAAGATCAACCAGCTATGTACGCTAAGATGACAGGAGCGAGAACCTTCCGTTATCTCATTGTTGATAAGAAGCGAGCTAAGTCAGGAGGTGCTTACGCACCTATGGTACGCACAATAGACTTCGAAGTCACAGATCGTGACATGGAGAAGTTGATTGAAGATCTGGAGTTATTTGTTAAGGTAACGGACATTATGAACGACCACGAAAACGGTCTGTTCCCGCCGAAGCCTGAATACAACGGTCAAACTAAAGCAACTGCTGGTAGGACTGAACTGAACTTCTGCGGAAAGCTTTGCAATCACAAAGAAATCTGCTATAACGAGAACTTCAAGAGGTGAGTAAAATGCCTGAACGTGGACAGATAGAGGGCCTGATAGGCGACAAAGGGTGGATAGAGTCCTTTGAGGCAAAGTACTCTGAAGCTGACGGCCCTCTTGATACACCGTGTCTTGAGTGGCAGGGGGGTCTTGATCGTGCTGGCTACGGCCGTGTGCACATCAAGAGGCACTGTGAGAAACCCTCGGGCAGAAACTTCTATGCACACCGGCTTAACTACATGGTTAACAGGGGTTACATTACTCCAGATGAGTATATTCTCCACCAATGCCATAACAGGCTCTGTGGGAATCCTGATCACCACAAGCTAGGTGATCACAACGATAACATGGATGACTTAGCTCGGAGCGGTCGCGTTGCGGGTGAGAACAATCACAAGAGTAAATTAACCGAAGACGATGTTAGAGACATCATTGAGCTCTATTATGATGATGAATGGACTGTAACGCAGCTAGTGGAGGAGTTTGACATGGCTAAGGG
>Ga0307986_10001272_pt1 | contig 18361 bp, 16 predicted proteins | sample EllFjometageno82_FD_203170 | JGI IMG/M metagenome (GOLD analysis project Ga0307986, IMG submission 203170) | Marine microbial communities from Ellis Fjord, Antarctic Ocean - #82 | ecosystem: Environmental > Aquatic > Marine > Unclassified | place: Southern Ocean | collected 2014-10-09
TATTCCTAATTTTTTTATAAGTAAAAATTATTAACCAAATTATTGCGTAACCAAAAAAACCTCCTACTAAAGAGTTTACTAAATCTGGAAACAAGGTTGTATTTAAATTTGGATCAAATGATTTTAACAAGCCAATTATCATAAGAGGATATGTTAATTCATTTGGAATTATGAAATGTTTAAAATCAATAAAAAAAATTATCACAAAGCTAATGCTTAAAATAAAAAAGAGAAGAGTAGTTAACGAAACCCCAAAGAAATGAAAAATTATAACAAAACTTATTGCTGATATTAATTCTACTAAAAAATATTTAATATCAATTTTAGTTGAACAATTCCTGCATTTTGCTTTTAAAAACAAATAAGAAAATAATGGAATGTTATCGTGCCATTTAATTTGAGCTTTACAAGATGGACAGTGTGATCGTCCCGTGACAACACTTATATCATCAGGAATTCTGTGAATGCATACGTTACTGAAGCTGCCCCATATACTTCCAAAGATAAATGCTATAAGGTAAAACATGACTTATAAGGTAATTTTAGAGGACAGTTCTATGAAACCATCAATGCAATATTGTACAAGCATCATTGCGTCTGTAAGGTGTAAGTAGAAGCTGGGAGTATGAATAATGAGTTCCATCAGCCTCAAAACTATCAAAAATTTAATGAATATCAATTTATAAATAACATGTTCTTTGGTGCTAAAAAAACAGAAACAATCAAGGTTGATAATACAAGTATTAAAGACTTAGAATTAGTTACAAAAATGAGCCAAGAGTTTGCAAAAACTCTTGATTTAAAAGAAACATTACAAACCTCATTAGAGTTAATTATTAAAAGAATAAACGCTCAAGCTGCTAACATTTTTTTAATAGATGATGATAAGCAAAATTTTCAATGTATTGCATCAAAGCACCAAGCATATTTAGAAGACTTTGAAATTCCAATTACACAAGGTGTAATGGGAAAAGCAGCGCTCATGAAAGAATGTATAAGAGTTGGTGATGTTAGAAAAGATGTAAGAGAAATTGCTGAGTTCTATTTTGATTTAGATAATAAAACAAACTTTACAACTTATTCAGTTTTATGTTCTCCATTAATCGTTTCAGATGAATGCATTGGTGTTATTCATTGCTTAAATAAAAAAACAGACAGAAAACTTTTTGAAGAAAGCGATAGAAAACTTTTAGAAACTTTATCTGGTCCTGCTGCATTAGCAATTAGAAATGCGAAGATGGCAAAAGACTTGATTGATAAAAATAGAATGGAAAAAGAAATAGAAATTGTTGGTGAAATTCAAAAAACATTACTATCTCAAAATATAAAAGAAAATTTTCCTATTGCTGGAATAAATATTCCTGCAAAAGTTGTTTCTGGTGACTTTTATAATTTTTCAGAATTATCTAATGGAGTTTATGGATTTGGAGTTGCGGATGTATCGGGTAAAGGAATTAAATCTTCATTACTAATGTCAAAAGCATCAAGTCTCTATAGATGTTTAAGTAAAACAAATTTTTCTGCAGCAGGTCTTTTAGATATTTTAAATACAGAGATCTGTGAAACCACTTCAAGAGGAATGTTTGTAACAATGTTGATTGGAATTTATGATAGTAACAAAAAAGAATTAACCTTAGCAAATGCTGGCCACGAACCTCCGCTAATTTATTCTAATGATGGAAATTTTTCTAGTTTTGATGAAGCTGGACCACCTTTGGGCATAGCCCCTAAATTTAAATTTAAAGAAACTAGAATTAGTTTCTCAAATAGTTCAATGTACATCTTCACTGATGGCATTACGGAAATAAGAGATGCCAAAGGAAACATGCTAGAGGCAGATGGGTTTAAAAGTTATATTAAAAAGTATCAACAAATTCCAAACCACGAAAGATTAAACAAGATTATTGAAGATATAATTAAATCTGGTCGTATACAAAAGGATGACTTAACAATTGTAGCAGTTGATGCTTAATAATTATTAGTAAATTAGTTATTATTTAAAATATATTTTTATTTATCTTCTTTTAGAGAGAACTAAATAGATCTAAGAGTAATTTTGAGCAGAAAAGAATAGTTCAATCCAATATTTGCCTTCATGGTTCTATTTTAGGTTGAAATCACAAAAAAATGCTTAAAAAATTTGTCATAAAGCATATTTAATGACTTTATTTGATTTCAACCCCTGAGTGTCTTATTATCTCATTTATAAATTGTCATCAAAAAATAATACTACCATTCAAATTAATCAATTCTTAATTGAGTAAGTGAAATTATATCAATATTACATTTTAGGAATGGGCAATATTACAATTATGCAAATTTTTACAATATTTGTTCTAGCTATAAAAAAATCAAAAAGTTTCTAGCACTAATTAAAAAGTTTCTAACACAAATCACAAAGTTTCTAACACAAAAAGCCTAAATCCATTAATTATTCAATTATCGTTGATTTTATTGGCTTATTTGCAATCTTTGAAAAATATCACTTCTCTAACACAAAAAAACTAATTTTTGATCTTACTTTTCAATTATTGTTGATTTTATTGGTTTATTTGCAATTACTAACCAAAATCATAACTCTAACACAAAAAAAAATATGTTTTTGATGTTATTTATCAATTATCACAACTCTAACACAAAAAAAATGATTTTTGATCTTAGTTTTCTTTTATTGTTGATTTTATTGGCTTATTTACAATTTATGAAAGATATCAGAACTCTAACACAAAAAAAACGATTTTTTGGTTCTGTTAATAGATTATTACATCTCTAACACAAAAAAATTACTTTTTGATTTTATCTTTTTAATATAATTGATTTTACTAACATTTATCAATTTATAATGATTCTAAAAAGTTCTACAAATTTTCAAAAATCTTATACATAAAACTTTTTTAAGTTTTTTTAGAGATAAATTAGATTACCCAAAAACTATCATTCAAGAAATTGTCATAATTTGTGTTAGAGGTAAATCCACATTTGTTAAAAAAGAGATTTATCAACATATTTTACGAGACACATAAAAAAGTCGATTTTGCTGGTTTTTTTAAATATTGCCCGTTTTGAGCACTATAATCATTATCTTGTGTAAGAGTTTACCCTTTTTGGTGCTAGAGATTCACTAGTTCAGTTAAATAAATATATTTTAAAATTATGAATGATCAAGAAGACGATAAAAAAAATTTAGATAACACATTATCAGACAGTGATAATAATAATCAATCAGAAGTTGATTCAAGTAATCAACCTCAGAGCGAAGAAAATAAAAACCAAAATACAGAAACTGATTCAGATAGTAAAAATCAATCTATAGTTGATTCAAGTAATCAAACTACGAATGAAAAGCAATATGAAAATCAACAAACTGATTTAAGTGAAGAAGTTAACAATCAAAAGATTGAAGAAAAAATAATTGTAGAAACTTCAGATGAAATAAAAAATGAAAATAACAAGTCATCTCATCAAGTTATTCATAAAAAAGAAGGTAGATTACATATTTATGTAAGGCAGGATAAATATAAAGGTGAACTCAAATCAAAAAATTGGGTTGGTAGGCTTTATATTAATGGTAAACAAAAAATTTCATCCTCAGGTACAGCAAACTTAGATGAAGCAATACAAATTTTAGAAAAATGGTTTGATGATGTCCATGAAGAAAGTGAAAGATTAAAAAATGAAAATAATTTAACTAAAAATATTAATCAAGTAGCAAATGAATCTTCACCAACTGATACTTTATCAAATAATCAAATTAACAATCAGGCTCAAGAACAAACAACTACTCAAGAACAAATAAAAAATAAATTATCAAATATTTTTGGAAAAATTAAAGAAATTAAAATTAAAAAACCAGATTTTGTAAAAAATTTAAATAAATCATCTTTTAATAAATCTAAAGTTGCTAATTATAAATCAAAACTAGAAAATTTCTTTAAATCTAAATTAGGTAAATCTAGTGTGCTAGGTGAAGAAATAATTGGTGTAGAACTTTCAAATAAAGAAATAAGAATAGCTCAGGTTTCAAGCAACAAAGCTAATCAATGGGTGTTAGAAAAATTACATATCCACCCAGTTGACATTACAGATGATAGTACACCAATTGATAATGCAGATAAATTTTCAGAGGAATTAATGTTAGCAGTTCAAAAATATAAAATAACTTCACCTAATGCAGCAATTGCTATTCCAGTAACTAGTGCAATCATAAGAGTGGTTACGGCACCTTTAATGAAAGATGAGGAATTAAATAAAGCAATCGAAACTAATTCATTATGGGAAAACTTAGTTCAGTTAACAGATAGTTTAGAAGATTATTCTATTTTTCATCAAGTCATTAATAGAAATGTTAAAGAAAATACAATGGATCTTTTATTCGTTGCATCAAAATTAACAGATATAAATAGTTATACCTCAATAATTAAAAATGCAGGTTTAAATCCTGTAATCATTGATGTTAAATGTTTTGCTTTAAAATCAGCAGTTGACCAGGTTAATCAAATAGCAAATAAAACTGAAGATGCTAATTTAACTGCCGTTCTAGAATTCGGATTAGATGAAAATTATTTGATGATTCTCTATGATAATAATCCAATAATAACTGATATTTTTATCAGGGGACAAGATAGAAAAATTTTACAAGATTCTCAAAATAATGAAGAGAAAGAGGGATTAGTTAGAAGATATGTTACTCAAGTTAAGCAAGCTATTCAAGATTTTGAGACTAAATATGAAAAGAGAATCAGAAATATTAAAGTTGTTTCAGATATCAAAAATGTAGATGAATATTTAGCAAGCTTTAGAAAAGCTTTAATGAATATTGGGTTTAATACTTTCGATCCTACAGAAGGACTAAAAATTCCAAGCCAAAACCAGCAAATTTTAGATAACAAGTTAAATAGATCCTATCTATCAACTTCTGTTGGATTAGCTTTTAGAAAACTTGATGTCTTTGGCTATTATAAATTCGTTACTGCAGTTAAAAATATAAATCTTCTTCCAGATAGATCAAATGTGATGAAGCAAAAAAAGATGAAAGCAATTTCAGGTTTTGCTTTCAAAGGAATTACCGCTGCTGTAGTTGCAATTTATGTTGCGTTATTTGGTTTATCTTTTTGGAACATTATTTCTTACAACAATGAATTAAAACAATATGAAGCTGTAAAAAAAGATCATATCAAGATTATAAAACAAAAAAAAATAGTTTCAAAAGAATTTAAAGTGATTAATACATCTTTAAAATTAAGCAAAACACTTAAATCAAATAAAGAATTAACTTATAGAATTCTAGCTCAAGTAGCCTCAAGTGTTCCCAATAGAGTAAAATTTGATCAAGTTGTGTTTAATGGATCTGACAGATTAACCATTCAAGGATTGGCTGCAACTGATCAAGATATATTAAGATTTATAGAAAATTTAAGTAAACAAAAATTGGTTGAACAAGCATCTTTATCATCAATGCGATTACCAAAATCCTCAGCAGGAGGCGCTACCATGAAAGGCTTTAGAGTGTTTGTAAAAATTAAAAGAAGTAGAATATAGCAATGGATATAGATTTAAAAAATATTAATATGTCTGATATTAAAGATCAGATCACTAAGCTTGCTGATAAAAAAACTCTTATAAAAATAGCAATAATTACTGGTGCAATTATTTTTTTCTTAATAATTTATTATGCAATTTTAAACCCAATGGCTAATTCTAGAAAAGCTAAATTGAATGATATGAATTTAAAAAAACAAGAAACTGAACAGTTTACTAGTGATATTTATTCGATGAAGGCAAAAATTAAAAAACTTAAACCTGAATACGAAAAATATTCTAAATTATTTCATTCCAAATCTGAAGTAGAAGGCCTTTTACAGACATTAAGTGAATATGCTGGACAAAATGATTTAGTGATTACAAGTATAGAAAAAAAAGAAATTAAAGAAGTTTTAAAAGCACAAGCTTTGGCTAAAGCAGATGGTAAAAAAGTAAAGAAAAAGAAAAAAACTCAAGTTAAAAATATTAAAAATATTGCCTACTACTTGATCCCTGTTGATTTTGAAATTGATGGTAATTTTTTAGGCTATATTAAATTTAAGAGATCTCTGTCGCTTTCTAACAAGATGTTAAATTTTGACAAAGAATCAATTCAGGTGGTAAAAGGCAATACATCTGGAGCGATAAAAGTAAAAGGAACATTAACTATAGTGGGGTTACCAGATGAATTTTTTTAAAATAATTATTATTTCCGTATTCTTTATATTGTTATCTAAGGTTTCTATGGCAGATAGTCATGATAAAGAGCAAAATATTATGGAAAAAGCAAAAGAGATAAATAAAAAGATTAAAGAAAAACAAGCAAATTCACAAAAAAATATTTCCTCAGAGATTAATGATGAGGAACCACTGCCACTAAATGATCCTTTTGTTGGAGATAGCTCTTTAAGTGGTGGAAACACAATTATAGCAAATGGCTCAGAAGAAGCTAAAAATGAAATGAGTTTATATAGGTTTAAATTAGCAGGAATAATGACTTCTGGAAATGATGATGGGTTTGTATCATTAATTAATTCAAGTGGAGATGTGACTACTTTAAGTTTGTTCGAGGAATTAAGCCCAGGGGTGAAATTCATTGGAGTGACTGATGATGAAGCAGTATTTGAAAAAAATGGAAATTCCTTTTTAGTGATAAATTTTAAAAACCAAATTACAGAAAGTACTAAATAATCATGAAATTTAAAAAAAATATATCATTATTAATTTTACCCTTATTATTAATTTTTCTTACAGGTTGTGCAAAGCAGCTTCCTAAAAAGAGTGGATCTTTTAAACACGATACCCCACTAATAAAAACTGATATTAAAAAACTTGGACAAAAAGAAGTAGATAAAAGTGTGGAGATGGGACCAACTCCTGTTGAAGGTGATGTTGTTAAGCTAAAAAAAAGAAAACAGATATCATCTGTTAAAGAGAGAAATTATTTATTAATTTCAGATGAATTCCAATCTTTAAAACAAAATGTTTCTTTTAGATTTCAAGCTTTAGATTTTAAAGAAGCAATGAAATTAATGTCTGAAATTGGAGAAATTAATATTTTAGTAAGTGAAGATGTTGCAGGAGCAATAACTGCAGAATTAGATAACGTACCTTGGGATAAAGCATTTAATGCATTATTAGATTTAAAAGGTTATGCAGCAGATATAGATGTAGCAAGTAATATTATTAGAATTTCAACTCCTGCTAATTTAACTTCACAGGAAGGTTATAAATCAGCTAGAGCATCGGCAGTTAAGAAGAAAGTTGAATTAGAAGATTCTGTTGAACCAATTATTTCAGAAATTTTTAGACTTTATTATATAACTCCTGCAGAAGCTAAAGCAACAATCACAGAATTATTTACAACTGTTGGAACTAGCGGAAATTATATACCAATACAAGTAACCGAAGAAACAACTACAAGATCAATTATTGTTAGAGGTAAAGAAAAAGATTTAGATATAGTTGATAAAGTAATTCGAGAAATTGATAAGAGAACTCAACAAGTTTTAATAGAAGCTTTTATAGTTGAGGCAACTTCAACTTTTGCACAAAATTTAGGAAAAAGACTTGGAGCTGCTTATACAAGAAAGGGTGTAAGAGTTGGTGGTACGCAAGGTGGAAGTAGCGTAGGAGCTGCGGATGGGACAGGTGCTGCATTATCAGATTCAACAGGAGCTTTTACAAGTGGTGCTGGAACAGATAATTTAGTAAATTTTGGCTCAGCTGCTGCAACAAGTGGAATTGGAATATTGAGAAAAACAGGTTCAGCTGTTTTAAAGCTTGAACTTGATTATTTAGAGTCTCAAGGTTTGTCAAAGACAGTATCTAACCCAAAATTATTCACATTAGATAATCATCAAGCAAGTATTAATCAAGGTGAAACAATTTATATTGACGGTGGAGATGGAGAAGATAAAGCAGTTGATGCATCATTAAAACTAATAGTAACACCAAATATTATAGGTGATGGAAACGTAATGCTTTCAATCCAGGTAAATAACGACACTCCAAATAGATCATCTCCAGGAACACCAGGTGTGAATAAAATGGAGATAAACACCAAACTATTAGTTGCGGATGGCGATATAGTTGTAATTGGTGGTATCAAAAAAAATAATATAGCGAATAATAGAGAGGGTGTACCGGGAACGAAAAAAATACCCGTTCTAGGAAAAGTATTGAGTGGAAAATCAAATTCTGACACAATGACTGAGTTGCTAGTATTTATCGCTCCAAGGGTTTTATAATGTTAAAAATTAGTAGAGAAAGTGAAATTAATTTAGTTAATGTCTTGATTGATAATGACATTATTTCAGGAAAAGATTTAATAAATATTAAAAAAATAAGTACTGAAAACAATAAGTCTCAAATTGATGCAATATTTGAGTTAAAACTCACTGATGAAAAAAAAATAATTGATTTATTAATTAAAGAACAAAATTTAGAAACAATTGATTTAAAGACAGTTAAAATTACAGATGAATTAAAAACAGTTTTACCATCAAACTATATAAAGATAAATTTTGTAGCACCATTTAAAATTGATGGAAAAATTTTGCACATGGCAATTCCAGATAGTTCAAAACTGGGATTGATGCGAAATCTAAAAGCTATCACAAAAAAAGACATTGAATTACATGCTGCAAAAATAACTGATATCTCTGAATATATCGAAAGATTATCAAATGAAGCAGATGAAGTAACAATTGCATCAATACGTAGTGATAATAGAAAAAAAACTAAAACTTTTGAAACAGACTTAGGAGATGCAGGAGAGGTTTTAGAAAATGCACTAGAAGAAGATATTGAAGCAATTGAAAACGAGTCAGAGGTAATCAAATTTAGTACAGCAGTTATAGCTGATGCAATAAAAATGGGTGTGAGTGATATTCATATTGAGCCTTACAGATTCAATTCAAGAGTAAGATATCGACTAGATGGTATGCTTCATGAGCAAGAAACTTATAGGCAGTTTTTACATGATAACTATGGGGCAGTGGTTACTCGATTTAAAATTATGGGCAAACTAGATATTGCTGAAAGAAGATTGCCACAAGATGGAGCCATTAATTTTAAAATTGGTAACAAAGTAGTTGATCTACGTTTGTCAATATTACCTACAGCAAATAATGAGAGAATTGTAATGCGTATTCTTAATAAGGACGCAGGGGATATCACTCTTGAACAATTAAATTTTGAAAAGCAAGATTTAGAAAGTTTAAGAAAAGGAATTCACAGTAGTCAGGGATTAATTTTGGTAACAGGGCCAACTGGATCAGGTAAGTCGACAACATTATATAGTATTTTAAAAGAAGTAAGTCGTCCTCATTTAAATATTTTAACAGCCGAAGATCCTGTGGAATATGAATTAGAAGGTGTAGGACAAGTGCAAATTAAAGATGATATTGGTTTTACTTTTGCTAAAGCCTTAAGATCTTTCTTAAGACAAGACCCAGAAATTATTCTAGTTGGTGAGATGAGAGATAAAGAAACAGTTGATATAGGCTTAAAAGCTGCTCTTACAGGTCACTTAGTGTTTAGTACGTTACACACTAATGATGCTCCAAGTACTATTACTAGATTACAAAACATGGGTACACCCGATTATTTAATAAGTGCTGCCTGCCGACTTGTTGTAGCTCAAAGACTAGCTAGAAAAAATTGTAAAGATTGTAGAGTACAAGATGATGATGTTAATCCCAAAGTTCTTAAAGATTTAGGCTTTAGTGAAGAAGAGGCATCTAAAGTTAAAGCTATAAAAGGTAAGGGTTGTGAAAAATGTAGCGACACCGGTTACAAAGGTCGACAAGGTATTTATGAAATTTTAGTGGTATCAAAACCAATCAAAGAAGCTATTTTAAACGAAGCAACCACTCCTGAATTAAGAGAAATAGCCATTAAAGAAGGATTTAGAACGATGCAAGATATGGGTAGAAGAATGATTGCATCCGGTGAACTTAATTTTAGAGAATATGAGAGAGTTCTTTCAGGCGAATAAAAATGGAAGCTTTTACTTACAAAGGAATATCTGAAGGTAAGTATATAGAAGGAGACATTGAGGCAATAAATCTTGATGAGGCTTCTCATCTATTAAAAGAAAAAAAAATAATAATCACCAACATAAACAAGTCTAAGAAAAAAAAAGAGGGTATAAAAAAGAAATCAAGTGGATCCTCTATCTTCGGGAAAAAAAAAGTTAAAGTACAAGAAATTCTTATATTCTCAAAACAATTTGCAACGATGGTTAAGGCAGGTTTGCCAATTTTACAGGTCTTAATAATGTTGAGAGACCAATTAGAAAGTCCTGCTATTAAGGAAATAATTGAAGATATAAGAAAAAGTTTAGAGGGAGGTGTAAACCTATCAAGATGTTTTGAAAAATATCCTCAATATTTTGATAACGTTTATGTAAACTTGATAAAGGCTGGTGAAGCAAGTGGTAAGCTAGATGTGTTCTTACTTAAAATAGTAGAGTCATTAGAGAAAAAAGAAAAGATTAAGAAAAAAATTAAAGGCGCTTTAATGTATCCAGCTATCATGTTTACAGTAGCGATTACAGTAAGTGCTTTTATGTTGATTAAAGTAGTTCCAGTATTTGCAAAAATGTATGATGGGATGGGCCTAGAATTACCAGCTGCAACAGCAACAATTATGGCAATGAGTGATTTTTTAAGTGGTACAGGTGGAAAGTTAATTTTTTTTGGAGGATTAGGAGGATATTTTGGGTTTAAATTTATCGTAAAAAGAAATGCTGCAATTCGTTATAAATGGCATAAACAAATTTTAAAATTACCAATTTTTGGAGATATGATTTTAAAATCTCTACTAGCAAGAATTTCATTAATTATGGGTAATTTAAGTGCGGCGGGTGTTAATTTATTAGAAAGTTTAGAAATTGCAAAATCAGTTAGTAATAATGATGTTGTTAGCGAGGCACTTGAGAATGTAAAAAAAGGTGTTTTCTCTGGTGATACATTAACTAAGCTTTTTTTAAAAGAACCATTATTCCCTCCAACTTTTAGTCAATTAATTTCTGTTGGTGAACAAACTGGTCAATTAGATGAAATGTTTAATTCAGTATCTGCTTATTATGAAGAAGAATTTGATACCTCGGTAGATAACATGTCTACTTTAATTGAGCCTATCATGATTGTTTTTATGGGAATAATGATTGGTGGTCTAATGATAGCCATGTATTCTCCAATATTTAACGTGGGTGCTTTAATTGGCTAATTTTTTTGTTAAAACTAAATTATTAATCCAGGGCTTTTTTCCTGGTTCAAATTTAATTGAATCCATTATTTCTTGAATAAAAAAAGTTCCTAATCCACCAGGTTTAATATCATCTATCGCTCTATGTTTAACTTTACTTTCTTCTACCGGTTTACCTTTATCAAAGAAAGAAATCTCTAGAACTTCATCATTACACGATATTCTTACTACCATTCTATCTTGAGTATTGGGAAAATCTTTATATGCATGTTTAACTATATTTTGTGCAGCTTCAGCAATAGCCAAAACTAACTCTTCTCTTAAATCTTCATCTATTTTAAATTTTTCAAAAACATCTCTGGAAAAAGCTCTAACGTCTTTTAAACTTGCTGAGCTAACTAAAAAATCTTTTTTCTCTGATTGATTTAAGTTTTCCATACTCATGATTTTTAATTATTCCAAGTTTAAAATTTGCTCTAATTTTGCCATCATGATTACTTTTAAAACTGATTTACTCACATCTTTAATAATAACCTTCGTTCCCTTCTCTAGGGCTTTTTGATGACTTTCTATTAAAACCGAAATACCTGAAGAGTCCATGTATTGAACGTTACTTAGATTTAAAGCAACATTTTTACCAGAGTCAATTATTGGAAAGATAACTTCCTTAACCTCTTCTGTTTTATCCATATCTATTTCACCATCTAAAAATATGGTACTTATATTATCTTCTTCTGTAATTTTGTATGTCATAGAAACTTTCTTGCCATTGCTAAAACTTTTTCAACAGGTTGACTAACTTCTTTAAGTTCAACTTTAGTATTTTTCTCTCGAGCTCTTTGATTGCTCTCTATAATTACTGATATACCAGACGAGTCCATGTATTGCACATCTTTTAAATTTAAATGAACTTCTTTGCCAGAATCAATTAAAGGAAAAACAATTTCTCTTACATCATCTGCAATATCCATATCTATTTCTCCATTAAGAAAAACAGTACTTACATTTTCATTTTCGATAACTTTAAATTTCATATTTTTTTTATTTATAACGTTATTAACAAAATTAAGTAACAAGAAAACCCACTTTGAGCAGCTATGTTTAATTATCGTTGATAATAAACGTATTCTTAGTTTACTTCACAAGGAATTATTATAAATTTTAATCATAACTAATTAATAAAAGAGGAAATTATGAAAAATAATAAAGGTTTTACACTTATTGAATTGCTAGTTGTTGTAGCAATTATAGGAATTTTAGCAGCTGTAGGAACTGTTGCGTACACAGGTTACACTGAAAGTGCAAAAAAAAATGCTGCTAAATCAAATCATGCCACAGTAGTTACGTATATTGCTGCTGAAGATCAAAAATGTAATATTGGAGAGACAGAAGCTATGAGTGGTAACTTGACTTGTGAAGGCAGAGGTGCAAGTGATGTGATTGATGCTGCAGTATTAGCACTGGCAGATTTTAAAAATTCATTTGCAAATACGAAAGCTGCAATTACAGATGGCGGAACCGCAACTGCATATACTGACAGAGGTTATGTGAGATTAAATAGTGATGGATCAATAATAACAGTAGAAACATGTTATGATAATAAAGATGGTGGTGAGAAAAAAGCTTGCACCACTGTAGCCGCTCCAGGTGTTGATGGAGGTGACGCTACAGAAGGTGACACTGTTTCAAATAATATAGAAGTAGGAAATTAATTCTATAAATAATTAAATTATGACAATTAGGAGTTCTAAAGGTTTTTCACTAGTAGAGCTCTTAGTTGTTGTAGCGATTATTGGAATTTTATCTGCTGTTGGAGTTGTTAGTTACAGTGGATATGTTTCAGGCGCTAAAGAAAAGTCTACAAAAAATGTGATGCTACAAATTTCTCTAGCTCAAACAGAAGAGTATTCAAATAGTGGAAGTTATTACACTCAAGCTGACAGTAGCTGCACGCCAAGTACAGAATATTCAAATGATATTGAAACAACCTTATTTGGTGGAGGGGATCAAATTCCTAAAGAGATGGGTTATGAAATTTGCATTGCGGACACAGGTTCATCAAACTTTAATATAATTGCTGATGAAATTACAGGTAATGATGATCCTTGCCAATTAACACTTAGTCGTAACGGTAATTTTACCAGAGGTGAGGATTGTTAAAAAATTAGCTAACCACCCATAATGGTTAGATTTATAGTTTTAAATTAAATATTCTTGTATAAATAAATATCGTGAAAAAAATTATTCTTATATTATTGCTGATGCCATTATTAAATAGTTGTGGTCCATTTTCTGCAGCAGTTGGGCCAAGCTTAACTCTAGTAAAATCTGGAAGTATTTTACAAGCTTCAGCATCTTATGCTGGCTCCTCAGTAATGAAAAAATTTAAAGAAGATTATACCATTGAATTAAATGTAGAAAAAATTTGTCCAACGGTACATTCTAGTGAGTTAAATGAAATTTTTTTTGAAACTATAGAGCATATGGATTGTTATTTTGACCCCATGAGTATTCATAGATAATATATGAATTATTTATGAATAAACTTGAAATTTTAGAATTAATTGAAAAGCTTCAGACAAAAATATATCAATTAGAACTCTTAAATAAAGGGGCTATAAATTCTTTAGAGTTTCGCCTAGATAAAATTTTTCAAGCAAATCTAGATATATTGTGGCTATTGATTTGTGCCATTCTTGTTTTTTTAATGCAAGCAGGTTTCATGTGTTTGGAAACAGGTTTATCTAGAAGCAAGAACAGTATTAATGTTGCTCTTAAAAATATTAGTGACTTTGGGATAGCTGTTGTTGTTTTTTGGGCGTTTGGATTTGCGTTGATGTATGGAACCAGTGTTTCAGGATTATTTGGTAATAAGTTTTTCTTCTTCACCACAAAAGTTGCCGGGTATCAGACATACTTTGTTTTTCAAGCTATGTTTGTTGCAACTGCAGCAACCATTATTTCTGGTGCAGTTGCTGAAAGGTTAAAGTTTGTCTCTTATTTAATTATCACATTTTTTACCTCTGGTTTGTTTTTTCCTATAGTAGGCCATTGGGCTTGGGCATTTAATTTTGACAATCCCTCTCAAAAATTTGGCTGGCTTGGTAAATTAGGATATTTAGATTTTGCTGGTTCTTCAGTAGTTCATTCTGTAGGTGGTTGGATAGCTTTATCTGTATTATTAATTATAGGTAATCGTACTGGAAGATTTAGAAAAGATAATTCACATAAACCTTTTCAAGGGAGCAATATACCCATGGCAGCACTAGGTGCATTAATTTTATGGTTTGGGTGGTTTGGCTTTAATGGAGGTGCCAATGGTGCCGTGGATTTAAAACTTCCATTAATTCTAATTAATACTTTTTTATCTGCATCATTCGGACTTATTTTTTCAAGTGCTATGGGAGCAATTATTTTAAAAAAACCAGAACCACTATTTATGATTACAGGTCCTCTTGCTGGATTAGTTTCCATAACTGCTTCTTGTGCTTATGTTGATCCTGGTGATGCAATTTTAATTGGAAGTATTGGTGGAATTATTTCAAGTGGAATGATTGTACTTTTAGAAAAACTTAAAATTGACGATGTTGTAAGTGCAATTCCAGTTCATTTGGCTGCTGGAATTTGGGGAACAATTGCAGTTGCTTTATTTGGAGATTTTCAAATGATGGGTGTTGAAAAAACAAGATTAGAGCAATTATATATTCAATTAATCGGGATTGTATCAATTGGTAGTTTCTGTTTCTTTGGCTCTTATATAATTTTTAAAACTATTAATTCATTCTTTCCATTAAGAGTTGGAAAAATTCAAGAAGAGCTTGGTCTTAACATTTCAGAACACAATGCATCAACAGATACCCATGAGTTATTAGAGGTATTAACTGAACAAGTTAAAACTGAAGATTATTCTTTAAGAGCCCCTCAAGATCCTTTTACTGACAGTGGAATCATTGGCACACAATATAATGTTTTAATGAACAAATTAGAACAAAGTGAAAAGCAAAAAAATAAATGGAAGAATAGAGTTTCTAACGAAATAAAACTCGCAATGAATGTTCAAAAACGTTTAATGCCAAAAAGAAATATCGAAAATTACCCAATATTTGGACTGAATATTCCTGCAAGAGAAATCTCTGGAGATTTTTATGATTTTTATCTTCATGATGATGAAGTTTATTTCACCCTATCAGATGTTTCAGGCAAAGGTGTTAATGCGGGAATGGTTATGGCAAAAGCTATCACGTTATTTAAAATTTTTGCCAAACAAAAATACAAGCCTAATGAAATTTTATTAGAAATGAATAATGATTTAAATGAGACTAATCCTGCTGGTACTTTCATTACCTCAATTGTTGGAAGATATAATTTAAAATCAGATTTAGTTGAAATTGCAAATGCTGGACACCTACCAGCTTTATTAAAAATTGGTAAAGACTTTAAAGAATATCCTTCAAGTGCAATGCCATTAGCAGTTGTTAAACATAAAGATGAAAATGTTTATAATTTAGAAAGTTTTAAGTTAAATAGTGGAAGAATTTACTGTTTCACGGATGGGTTTTCAGAATGTATGAATGAAAATAAAAAAGAAATAGGAATTGATGGTGTAAAAGAATTAATATTAAAACACACAAGCCCTTCATTACAAAAAGAATTAGAAAGTGCTACAGAGGAGATTCGGTTAAAAAGTTTGAAAAAAGGAACTTTAGAGGTAGGTGTTAAAGAAAATAATGATATTCTTGATGATGATTTAACAATTGTTGGAATTGGTAAATAAGAAATTATACCATTCGGTATTCATAAATAACACATAAGTTATTAAAGAAATTTTAAGAGTTATTATTAGTTTTAGCTAATGAATCAAATCTATAAAAATTGCTATAACCTTATTTTTGAGGATTTATCTTATCATATTTACAACTGACCAAAATGGGTTGACAACTGCTCATAATGGGTGGATGTTACTTTTAAATTCTAAATAAGATTAATGGAAATAGTAACTAACATCGCCCCAATCGCTTTAGCCATAATTATGCTTGGCCTAGGAGCTTCTTTAACGGTAGATGATTTTTTAAGAGTTATAAAAAACCCTAAAGATTTTTTTATTGGTTTTATTTGTCAGTTAATTGTTTTACCAATCGTTGCTTCTCTACTTATCATTACCTTAAGTGTGCCGATTGAAATGGCCTTAGGAGTAATGTTAATCGCAGCTGCTCCAGGGGGTGTAACCTCAAATGTTCTTACAAAATTTGCAAATGGTGATGTAGCATTATCAATATCACTCACAGCTGTTATGAGCTTATTAAGTATAATTACAGTCCCATTCATTGTGATCAATTCAATTAATCTATTTGATATCACCTATGTTGCAAAAGAAATAACAATGGTGGCTATAGCTTTAAAAATGTTTTTTGTGGTCACAGTTCCAGTAATAATTGGAATGACTATCAGACATTTTATGGGTGACCTAGTGATTAGAAATTTGAAATTAATTCAAAGATTTTCTATTGCATTATTTTTACTTGTTTTTGCAGCAATATATATTGAAGAATGGGATAAAATTGTAAGCTTTTTAACTCGAGCAGGTTTAATAGCCCTAATATTAAATCTAACTATGATGGTGATAGGATTTTATGTTGCTAAATTTTTTGCATCAGGTGTACCTCAGCAAAGAGCTATCTCTTTAGAGTGTGGTTTGCAAAATGGCACTTTAGCAGTTTTTGTTGCAACTCAATTGTTTGATAATATTATTTATATGGTGCCAACCGCTGCTTATGCTTTAGTAATGATGGCAACCTCTGTAATCTTTGTTTTTATTTTAAGAAAATCTAATTAGAATTTATCACTTTAATTTGGTTAAAAACCCTATACAAAAATTTACTTAAAGCATTCATATTGCTATCTTGTAATTTAGAAATCACTTTAAATTGTTTACTTTGCACACCTACACCGAAAGTATAAAGTTTTTTTTCATCAATATTTAGAAATTTGTTTTTAAGTAAAAATTCTAATTTTCTAACAACTGTTGCCCTTGGAATTCCTGTTATCTCAGCTATAGAAAATGCATTAATACCAATATGATCAGGTTTTTGAATTTCTTTAAGATATTTTTTTCTATCTAAACTTTTATTTTTAAAATCTCTATTTTGAACTGTATTAATCAGTACAATTAATCCCACACATATTGTTTCTAAATCTTGAGTTTTAGTACCTGCTTTCCAACTGTTAGTAAAAATGAATATAAACTTGTAAAATTGATACCAACAAAAAGAAAAGCTTTCTTTAATTGATTTTGAAATTTCTTCTGTATCAAAAAATTTATCGGTTATATTTTTATCTTTTAATATTTCACTAAATTTAGAAACTAAAACACTTAAATCATTTAAAGTTATATTGGGCTTTGCTTGTGAAAAACCAGATATTTTAACAAAGATTTTTTTCCCTTTTCTTTTAATAATACCTTTTTCTTCTAATTCAGATATTTTTCTTCTTACATTCTCTTTAGGTATTTGAAGATCTTTTGCGATATCAGAAATATTAATCTTTAGAATTTCTAATGATTTATCCTTATAAAACGTATCGTAATTAACCATTTCCTCATTTTTTCTCTTAGAAATTAAATCTTTATTAATTAGATAAATTAAAATTATAAACTTATCGATACCATTATAAACTTTGTAAGCATTTATAAGCCAACTACTAACTAACGTATAATATGCAGGGGCTAATAGACTAAAATTTTCATTAATAATTTTGAAGATCTTTTCTTCATCAATTTCACTAGATATGTTTGGAATATTTTTTATCATTTATTATTTAAGAATTATAAATTGGTATTTCCACCCATTTTGAGCAGTTGTCAATGGATCAAAATAAATCTTCAAAAACGAAGTTATAGCTAACAAATTTAATCTGATTTGAGCACCAACACACTTGTATTTATCCTAAATTCATTAGTCTGCAGAGGTGAAAAAAATTCTCAAGACATCATTTTTTGTATTTAGCTTTTTAGCTTTATTTTATTCTAATGCTTTTGCTTTTTTAGAATTTCAAAAAGAAAAAATACTATCCACAGATGTGCCTGGTGTTAGAGGAATAAACTTTAAACCAGACGGAAGCATAATGTATA
>Ga0307986_10001273_pt1 | contig 18360 bp, 12 predicted proteins | sample EllFjometageno82_FD_203170 | JGI IMG/M metagenome (GOLD analysis project Ga0307986, IMG submission 203170) | Marine microbial communities from Ellis Fjord, Antarctic Ocean - #82 | ecosystem: Environmental > Aquatic > Marine > Unclassified | place: Southern Ocean | collected 2014-10-09
GGTGTTACAAAAATAGTAACAACCTGCCCACACTGTTTTAATACTTTAAAAAACGAATACCCTGAACTAGGAGGTAACTATAAAGTTATTCACCATACCAAATTTCTAAAAGATTTATTAGAAGAAGGCATTCTTTCTATAGAAGGGGGTAGTTACAAAGGAAAACGTATTACTTATCATGATCCTTGTTATTTAGGACGTGCAAATGGTATTTATGAGGCTCCAAGAAATCTAATTAAAAAGTTAGAAGCCGAATTAGTAGAAATGAAATCCTGCAAATCAAAAGGACTTTGTTGTGGCGCTGGAGGAGCTCAAATGTTCAAAGATGCAGAAAATGGAGATAAAGAGATAAATATTGAACGAACCGAACAAGCGCTTGAAATAAAACCTGATATTATTGCGACAGCCTGCCCTTTTTGTAATACCATGATGACTGATGGAATCAAAAACAAAGAAAAGGAAGAACAAATTGAGGTTTTAGATGTTGCAGAGTTGATTGCCAATGCTAATGATCTATAACAGATGATAGTTGAATTTTCAGAACTTAAAGAGGATTCTCGAATATGGATTTATCCATCGAATAGACCTTTTACTCAAGATGAAATACCTTTGTTGCAAAAATTAACAACAGATTTTTTATCTAAATGGACTGCTCACAATAAAGAATTGGAGGCAGGCTATGAATTAACCTATAATCGTTTCATTGTCATCGGATTAAATCAAGAGGCTGTTTCAGCAAGTGGATGCTCAATAGATACCTCCGTAAGGTTCATTCAACAGCTAGAGCTGCAGTTTAATTTAGAATTGTTAGATAAAATGAATGTTACCTTTAGACAAGGAGATTATTTTGTGCACAAAACATTAAAAGATTTTAGAGAAATGGCAAAAGCAAAAGCTATTTCAAAAAATACTATTGTATTTAATAATTTGGTTGATACAAAGCAAGGATATAGAGAGTTTTGGGAAATTCCTGCGTCAGAAAGTTGGCATAACCGTTTTATTAAATAACTAACTTGAAAATTTCAATTACCATTAATCTTGATTTTTTTAGATTTATAAAAAATGTTTTTAAATGGTGCCTTCTTTGGTTGCCTCTTATCTTACATGGGCAAATTAATGACCCTCTTTTGGTTTATAATGAAAACAAATTTGTTGAAAGACTATTTCAAACTCATCAAACTCAATGGGTAGATAGTGTTTATAATAGTTTGAACTTAAAAGAAAAAATCGGTCAATTATTCATGTCGATGGTATTTAGTGAAAAGGACAGTATTCATTTTAACCAAACAATGGATTTGGTAAAGAATAACAAAGTAGGTGGATTAGTTTTTTCACTCGGTGGTCCAGTAGAACAAACAAATTGGTTAAATATTCTTCAGTCTAAAGCAAAAACTCCCTTAATGATTGCTATGGACGCAGAATGGGGGGTTGCTATGCGCTTGGATTCGGTAATGCCCTATCCTTGGCCCATGACTCTTGGAGCAATAAAAGACACTACTCTTTTACGCTCAATAGGGAAACGAATGGGTGAACAAGAAAGACGTTTGGGTGTTCATTACAGTTTTAGTCCGGTTCTAGATATTAATACTAATGCCAATAATCCAATTATTGGAAATCGATCTTATGGTTCTTCAAAGGAAAGAGTCACACGTCAAGCTCTAGCAATAATGAAAGGCCATCATGATGCAGGTGTTTTAACTTCAGGAAAACACTTTCCTGGACATGGAGATACCGCTCAAGATTCTCATAAAACCCTACCAACAGTTAAGTTTACTAAAAAACGTATTCTAGAAGTAGAATTAGCTCCATATAGAGAATTAATTAAAGGAGGTTTATCTTCTATTATGGTTGCACATCTAAATATACCTAGTATTACTGAGACTGGATTACCCACTTCTTTGTCTAAGGATGTTATTCAGGATTTATTAAAAAAAGAATTAGGTTTTAAAGGTTTAATTGTAACTGATGCTTTAAATATGAAGGGGGTTTCAGAGTATTCAAAAGCTGAAAATATTGATTTAAAAGCTTTTTTGGCAGGACATGATTTATTGCTTATTTCTAATAATATTCCTTCTGGAATATCAGCAATTCAAAAGGCTTATAACCAAAAAAAAGTTAGCGAAGAGCGTTTGGCTTTTTCGGTAAAAAAAATATTACGCGCAAAATATAAAGTTGGTTTAGCAAATTATAAATCCGTTAATACTGAAAATCTCATTCCTGATTTAAACACCATCTACGATGAAGTATTGTACTCTGAAGCCATTGGAAAATCATTAACATTATTAAAAAACACAAATAATGTATTACCATTAAAAGAGAAATCTAGATTTGCACATATTTCTCTAGGAGATGATACCAGTGACGCATTCCAAAATCAATTAAACAATTATCAAACAGTTCCTTTGTTAAAGAAAATTACTGCGGCAAATGTTTTAGAACGAACTCAAGAATACGACACTATAATTACAAGTTTTCACCGATCTAATTCAAGCCCATGGAAAGCATCCGGTTTAAATACTGAACAGAAAATAATAATAAAAAAATTAGCATCTTCAAAAACCCTTATTCTTGACCTTTTCGTAAAGCCTTATGCGCTGAAAGGTTTAGAGGGAATAAGTGGAATTAACGCTCTCTTGATGAGCTATCAAAATAGTGTTGTTTCTCAAAAAATCAGTGTAGATGCTTTATTTGGTGCACAAAAAATTGAAGGTAGTTTACCAGTAGATGTTTCAATATCTTTTAAAGAAGGGGATGGAATAAATATTAAAGGTGGTTTTAGATTGGGTTTTGCATCACCGAGAGAATTAGGTTTTGATGAAAAAAAATTAGCAGCGATTGATAAATTAGCTTTTAACGCAATTGATTCAATGATGACTCCTGGAATGCAGATAATAGTTGCTCGAAAGGGAAAAATAGTCTATGAAAAAAACTTTGGTCATCATACTTATAAAAAGAAACAACGGGTTAGATCAACTGACGTTTATGATTTAGCTTCAATTACAAAAATATCAGGAACATTGCCACTAGTTATGCAAGCTTTTGATCGAGGAGAACTTACCCTTGAAACTACTGTTTCGGATTTATTACCCGATTGGAAAAAATCAAATAAAGCAAACTTAACTATTAAAGAGATGTTATCTCATTATTCTCGCTTATGGCCTTGGATTCCATTTTATAAGTCAACTTTAAACAGAAAAGGACATCTTAAAAAATCATTTTACAAAGATAAGCCTTCGAAAAAATATGCTTTACCAGTAGCTAAAGACTTATTTCTAAAATCAAATTTTGAAGAATATATATATCAACAGATTAAAGAAAGTAAGTTGATTGACTCACTTGAATATAAATATTCAGATTTACCCTATTATATACTCAAAAAATATTTTGAAAATAAAACCAAAAAGAATTTTGATCAATTAGTTAAAAATGAAGTAATTGAGCCCTTAGGATTGAAGACTATTGGTTATAATCCTCTTCATAAATTTAACATTAATCAAATTGTTCCAAGTGAAATAGATACCTATTTTAGAAATCAAATATTAAATGGCTTTGTTCATGATATGGGAGCAGCAATGCAGAAAGGGGTTGGTGGACATGCAGGGTTATTCGGTAACGCTAATGACGTTGCTGCAATTATGCAAATGTATTTACAAAATGGCTACTATAACGGTGTTCAATTAATATCTCCTGAAACAATTTCTATTTTTAATACTTGTTATTTTTGTAATAAAGGAAATAGAAGAGGGTTAGGTTTTGATAAACCTCAAATTGAAGGTTTTCATAAATCTACTTGTGGCTGTGTTTCTAATCTTAGTTTTGGTCATTCAGGTTATACTGGAACCTATGCATGGGCAGATCCTGAAAAAGAAATTATTGTTGTAATTTTATCAAATCGTTCTTATCCGAATAATGATTTTACTTTTAGTAAAATGAACATTAGAACACGAATTCAAGAATTAGTGTATGAATCCCTCATAAATTAAGAACCATTGAATATAGCTATCGTTTGTTATCCTACCTTCGGAGGAAGTGGAGTTGTCGCAACAGAATTGGGAATTGCTCTTTCTAAAATTGGACATAACATTGATTTCATTACATATGATCAACCTGTTCGCTTGGAAACCATAAATTCGCCAAACATCCATTTTCATGAGGTACACGTTCCTGATTATGATTTATTTAAATACCAACCTTATGAATTGGCTCTTTCAAGTAGGTTTGTTGATGTTGTAAAGGCTTGTAAAATTGATATTCTTCATGTACATTATGCGATACCTCATGCTTATGCAGCCTATATGGCAAAAAAAATGTTGATGGATGAAGGTATCAATATTCCAATTGTTACTACCCTTCATGGAACAGACATTACTCTAGTAGGAAGCCATCCTTTTTATAGACCAGCCGTAACTTTTAGTATAAATCATTCTGATCGAATTACCGCAGTTTCTGAAAGTTTAAAACAAGACACTTTAAGGCTTTTCGAGATAACGAAAAAGATTGAGGTTATCCCTAATTTTATCAATCTTAAAAAAATTGAATCCCAAGAAAAGCCATGTGATCGAATTCTATTGGCAGAAAAAGAAGAAAAAATTATAACTCATATTAGTAATTTTAGACCCCTCAAAAGAATTATGGATGTAATCTCCATATATGAAAAATTAGCCCCTCGATTAAAATGTAAGTTACTTATGGTTGGAGAGGGGCCTGAAAAATCGAAAGCAGTTGATTATGTTAAAGAAAAAGGTTTATCAGAACATGTCCTCTTTCTTGGTTATAGTAATGAAATTGATAAAATTTTATGTTATTCTGATTTATTTTTACTCCCCTCAGAAAAAGAAAGCTTTGGTCTATCAGCATTAGAAGCTATGGCGCATGGTGTTCCCGTTGTGTCGTCAAATGCAGGAGGTATTTCAGAAGTAAATAAACAAGGCTATTCAGGTTATTTGTCTGAAGTAGGTGATGTTAAGGAGATGGCAGATAATGCATTTCGAATCCTTGTGGATGACAAGCAACATCAGAAATTTAAAAATCAAGCTTTAAAGCAAGCTCGTTTATTTGATATAGATGACATTATCACACAATACGAACAAGTTTATACAGATGTCCTTGCATCAATTCAATTTTAATGATTTTATTTATCTATTTGGGATTATAGACTTTCTTTGCATTTTCATATACAGTTTTCTTATTTAAAGTCATTTTTTTAGTTTTAAAATTAGCATATAGTTCCATTTGATCATTGAAATGAGGGGAATCTTTATGGTCAGAACTTCCATAAGAAATAATAGATTCTATCTCAGGAGGTCCATTATCTTTAAAGCGAACCAATTCAATATAGGATTCACCACTTACGACTTTGACTTTACCATCTTTATAGGGTTTTGCTGACATTGCTGTAATCACATCAGGAAGACCAAAGACGGGAATTTCTTTTCCTCTGACTAATTTTTGGTAATCACCTAGCTTTACTTCCAGAGTGTTAAAATGTTTCAGCATATATTTTTTTGTGCCTCTTAAAGCTGAAACTAATGCTATTATAGGGAAAATTTTAGGTTGAGGTAGTACACGATAAATAGGACGTAGTTGGTCATATAAAACAGCAAATATTCCTGCTCCTAAAGAATTTGCATCTGCTTTTCTATCCCACTTCTGTAGCCGATTAATAAGCGTTTCTATTTCGGGGTAATTTTTCGAATCGATTTTGTCTAAATAATTGATATCCATAAAATTAAAAGCATAAGGTTTTGGATATTGATTATCGTATTTAATAGTCTTGAAATCATTGTAATCTATGATTTCGTGTTGGTCAATCAATGTTTTTAATCGTGTAGAGCGATTATTGTCATAGGTTTCAAACCCCATATTGTTTTCAAAATTTCCTTGAATAGGGTTATCCTTCAAATCGCTTGAGCGAAAAGGGGTATGATTAGCATTATATACATAGCCCGATTTAGGTTGTATTACTTGCGGTAATTCTTCAATATCATAAGTTTCTGTCCATAAGGTTTTCCGAGTATTTCCCGGAACAACTCCTTCCCAATCATAGCCTTTAGCTCGTTTAGGGATTAAGCCATTTGAAATATAAAATATGGTGTCATTTTTATCTGCATATCCAATATTGTAACCAGGTAATGCCTTCATTTTAAGCGCTTTGTAAAATTCAGTAAAATTTTTAGCTTTATTCATATGCCACCATTGCTCTAAAGCTCTTATTTCAAATAATATAGGGGTTCTAACTGCATAATATCCAGATTTATTTTTTAGTGTTGGTCCATAAATACTTTGATAGAAAGTCTTTTTAATATTGATTGGTATTCCCAATACACGAAATTGAAGTTTAGCTTTTCGAATCTCTAAGCTCAAATATGAATCATCGACCTTATACTTAAATTTGTCTTTAGGATGCATTTGAAGTGCAAAAACGTCAGTTTTATCAGGTAGATTGACAGTATGTGACCATGCTAAATTTTCATTAGCACCGATAAGAATATTCGGACTTCCTGCAAATAAAGCACCAATAATATTTGTTCCCTCTTCACTACATAAATGCGCTTCATACCAAGAGACTGGACCATCTAAAGGTTGATGTGTATTTATAGCGAGATAAGTGCCCCCGTCTTTTGTAATGGCGCTATTAAAAGCGAAGGTGTTAGAGCCTCTTGGAGTTTCCTCCATTTTAAAGTCATAATTGATCTGATTATTGATAATTCGCTGAACCCATTGATCACCCTTAGAGGAGATGAAGAGTTGAAGTTGACCATACCGAATCATTTCTTTAGTGCCGATAGGAAATAGTTCATCCACAAGTACTTCCTCAGGATAGGTTGCTGCATATTTATTAAGTCCTTCAGCATAAGCTCTCATAATAGCTTTATATTCTGGACTAATATCTTTTTCAAATAGTTCCTCATATAATTCGTTTGAACCTATAAATTGTGAGAGGAAATCAGCACCAAGCCCCGAGTTTTTTAAATACTTTGACAATAAATTGTTACCTGCTAAATATCCTATCTGGATGGTTTTAAAATCATCCTCAGAGTGGGCCCAGGCCAATCCATATGCAACTTGAGCGTCAGTTTTGGCAAATATATGTGGAACACCATAATAATCTCTTACAATATCAATTTTAGAGGGATCTATTTGTGACCATATATTAAATGAAAATAGTATGCAAAAAAGTATTAATCTCATCAGTATTTTTTTTTAAAGATAATAGATTTAGAATTTTTTTTGACAATTAATTGGATCAAGTCTAATGATTTTTTTATATTCATTAAAAATTTAATTAGATGAGAATTCACACACTGTTATTAACCATTTTATTATACAGTCAATCTTTATTTGCACAAGAAACTATATTTAATGGAAACGATCTTGACGGATGGAACATTCACGGAACAGAACTGTGGTATGTAGAACATGGTTTTTTAGTTTGTGAAAGTGGACCAGACATGGCCTATGGATATTTATCTACTAAAAAACATTACGATGATTTTGATTTAACTTTAGATTTTAAACAAGAAGCAAATGGAAATAGTGGTGTTTTTATTCGCTCAACTATAGAAGGGATTAAAGTAAGTGGGTGGCAAGTAGAGGTTGCCCCTCCTGGAAATGATACCGGTGGTGTTTATGAATCTTACGGAAGAGGCTGGTTGATAAAACCCGAAAAAGAAAAGGATAAAGCTTTAAAAATGGGGGAGTGGAACACTATGCGTATTCGAGTAGTAGGAGATGAAATATCTTCTTGGCTAAACGGAACCCCAATGATCAACTTTAAAGATCAGAAAATAGGTGAAGGTAAAGGTTCCATAGCTTTACAAATCCATGATGGAGGAGGGATTAAAGTTCGTTGGAGAAATATTATTGTAATCCCCTTATAGTTTTAACTCATTAATGGCTTTTGCCAAATCAAAATCTTTTTGTGTAATGCCATTGGCATCGTGTGTATAAGTTTTTACACTCAGGTTATTATAATCATTTATAAAAGTAAGATGATGATTGTGTTTTTCGACAACTAAACAAAAGTCATTAAGAGCATCAATTACCTCTTTAAAATTAATAAAGTTATAGTTTCAGTAGATTTTTCTACCATCATATCTCCAAAAATCACCTAGTTCTTGGAGTTGATTTTCAATTTCATCTTTAGTGAAAGAATTCCATTTAGCTATAATAAATTCAATAACCAAGATAAGCCCCAGTTACTGTCCAAACCCACCATCTATTTTTTTTTCACAACCAAAACTTAAGAATAAGCAATATAAAAATTAAAACAGATTTCATTCTTTTTTGATAAAATTAAGTATTTGAAATTTCATTCATTGCTTTTATAAATAAATCAAGCTCCTGGACTGATGTAAATACATTGGGTGAAATTCGACATCCTTGAACATTTGCGTAATCTATTGCAACAGTGAAAATTTTAAATTCGTTATATAATCGTTTTGCCAATTCAGCGGGCTTAATATTTTTAAGTCCTACATTTCCAATACCACAACTTCTTTCTGATTCAAAAGGAGTATTAATCACGATATTTGGATTTTCTTTAAGTGCATTTATCCAATATTCTTTTAAATAACGAAGGCGTTTTTCTTTTCTTTCAATTTGTATCCAATCTAAGTAATTCATAGCTTCAACAATAGCCAAGTCTGTATGAACCGGATGTGTTCCTACATGACTTAGGCGATTGATATTTTGAGGATCCTTTTCGTAATCTGCAAGTAAAGGCCATATTTTGGGAATATGCTTATCATGAACATATAAAATTCCAGCCCCAAGTGGTGTTGCTAACCATTTATGAAGACTAGATCCATAGTAATCACAGTTCAAATCATTTATATTAAAATCAAAATGACCAACACAATGAGCTCCATCTACCAATACTTCCACATTATACTTATGGGCCATATCACAGATTTTTTTTACAGGAAGAATTTGACCAGTAATGTTTATCATATGACAAATCATTATCAACTTGGTGCGCTTAGTTATTTGTGACTCATATAAGTCAACAATTTCTTCATCGTTTTTTGGATGATTGGGTACCGATACTTTTTTCAAACCTATTTGATGACGTTTAGAAACCTGTTCTAACATATTTTGCATAGCTCCATAATCTTGAAAGGCATAAATAGCTTCATCTCCTTTTTCCCATGGATATCCGGCAATTATTAAGTCTAATGACTCTGTTGTATTTCGTGTTATAACAAGATTTTTACCATTACATCCTATCGATTGGGCGAGTTTGTGAGTAATTTTTTTCTTATCTTCAAAACGATAATTTCGCATATAAAAAGAACCTTCATGGTTTACACGTTTAATATGTTTTATGTAATGCTCCAGCGTCGTTTTAGGTATTATGTTGTAATAACCACTTTCTAAATTAATGAAATCAGGATTTAAGTCATATTGACTTCTAACCAATTCCCAAAAACCATTTTCACTCCTTAAATGATTGGGAAGCAATTCTATCTCAGAATTTATTTTTGGGATATTATTTTCTGAAAATTTGAGTAAAGGTGAGATACCTATTGCCCCCATGCTTTTTATAAAATCTCTTTTTTTCATAAGCTGAGTTATTTATTAAAAACAAATTTATTTTATGTAAAAGTTAACTATTTTAATTGATATAAATGAATTAGTAATTTTCATTTTTTTTATAAATATTTTTGAAATCCAATAAATATTTTTTTAATTGATTAGAAGGTTTTCGTTACATTTAAGAATATTAAAATAAACACAATGAAAAAATAATTAATAAATAAAAATAAGTATGTTTTTCTTTAGCAACTAAACCAACTATATCAGTGTTTTGATTTTTAACTTTAATAGAAGGTTTTTTAACCTTACCAAGTAGGCTCTCTCTTAAAACTGTAGCCTTCTCATTTATATACGGATTATCATCTATACTGAAGAGTCTCAACCTACTTAAATTGACCTCAGATTTATCTATTTTAAATAACTTTTGTTTATTTCCATATTTAAGTTTTCCTAAGTCATCGTAATATCAAAAAGTATTTTTTTAGCTTTTAGAATAGGAGTAGGAGCTAAGTGGATATGCTAATACCATACAAAACAATCCTACACCTATTTTATAGCCAATTGAGACACCTTTAAATACTTATGTAAAGGTGTCTAAGGAGTTTTTAATGAAGAATTAGCCTTGATATCGTCTAAAGAATTGCACCGGTTCTTATCAAGGTATTTTAGAACATCGGATTTGAAGAATAATCTTTTACCGTTGTTTGGTTTTGAATATGAAATTTTGCCATCCATACATAGTCGGTTTAAACTATCTCTGCCTATATGTAAAAGGTTTTCGACTTGACGACTATCTAGTATATCCGCCCAACTATTGTTTTCTTGCTCCGCGAGATTATTGGAGCTAATCGCATCATAATTACTCATAATATTTCTTGTATAAATTAATATTGAGAGCAACTTGATTAAGAAAAAAAAATACTTACTTTTGGAATGTATAGAAACGCAAATTTATATACGCCAAAAGGGTAATTGTTTTAAGTAATGGTTGCCCTTTTATTACATCAAAAATACAATGTTGTAAGGTAAATTGAAAGGATTGGTTTCCGCAAAGTGAAAAAGTTCACAACAATTTGTGGATATCTCATAAATCACACTTAAAAAAGAAGAATTGTTATATAAAAAGGTTCAGATAATTAGAACACAAAATCTTTGGCAAATACTATAACGACTGACTAGTATCAAATCGACTTTATTCAAAGTCTATAGAGCCGCCCGTCCCCATTTCACTACCTAATAGACCGGCTAAATATCTTTGAGTAGTAGATATATCTTTATGTTGAAGTGCTTTCATTAAATCGCCTATATATTTCCCCTCGTTAAACCTGTAATACATAACCGCAAAATTATTTTTTGCCGAATGAAGCGTTAAATTCTTTTGAATACCTACGCTTGCTATCCATTGCTTTAATTGTGTATTTGAGTAACCGGGTTTTAAGTGCGGAAATACTAGTTCATCATTATTTCGTTCCGGAAGAATAAAACTCATAGCAATGTCACTTACCTTTAATCTTGCTTCTTTTTTGGTCTTTTGTCTTGTTACTCGGACAAACCATTTGTTAGCTTCTTTATCTTTTGAAAAGTCAGCCCATTTCATTATTTGACATTCGGCAAGTGTAATAGCTGAATATGAGCCAAACAAATAATAACGCTTAATTACTTCCCAAGTACATTCGGATTTCTCTAATAGTTTTAGTTCTTCTTTTTCTAAAAACTCCTTAACCTTACTTTTTGCTGTTCCAACCACAATATGTTTAGCGGGATTCTTGTCTATTAGTTCTTCATTTTCTAAATGATATAAATAGAATTTAAAGGCACTAAAGTAGTTCTTGTAAGTTGCTTCCGATAGCCTTCCAGATACTGTATTAACGTTTTGAAGGTAAGTCCAAAAGCCGTTACAAGTTCTTTTGTCTAGAGCCTCCATAGGAATATCAGTTTTATTAAAGGCAAGAAAGTGCCTTCTAACGCTTATGTAACTGTCTAAACCACTTTTTGAGTAATTTTTCATATTTGTTGACCAATGAGTCATATAGTGCATAAGGTATTTAGAATCTTTGCTAAAGTTTCTTTTAAACTTACCCGTTCTTATGTCAACACGAATTGCTTCGGCTTCTTCTTCAACAATTTTTCTAACGTTTTTGTTTTGTAGCCTTTGAGAATCGTTTCTTGGAGTAGGGTGGATGGTTAAATCAGAAAAGTATCTTTCTTCTTTGTATGAAGTAGTTTTTACTTGTCCCTTTTCTTCATCCCATTCGGTTTCGCCTGTTACTTTATTAAGTAATGGTTTTTGGCCGTAATATATCCGGATATAGAAACCGCGCTTACCAACTTTTTGTGCATCTTTTGGATATACGTATACTTTTGTATTTTTGTCGTAATTACTCATAATTTGTCGTATGAAGATATGCTAAAGACAAATATACGACAATTAAGATACATTTCAATACATTAAATTAAAAGACAACTAACCCTATATTGCTTACTTTGTAGGTGTTTTACGGTAAAAGTACAACCGTTTAAAGCGTAAGCTATTTACCAATACAGAACTGTCCAAATATAGTGCCTAGTATATCATGATCAGTATCAATTTTTCCTGTAATAGTTCCTATATGATAAATGGCTTCTTTCAATTCGATGCTTAATAAATCACCTGGTAAATCGTTTTCCAAACCTTTAGTTATACTTTCTATAGCTATAAGGGCTTCTGTAAGTGCATGGAAATGTCTTGTATTATTTACGATAACATCACTTTGATTACCCATTTTCTTAATTGCATGAACTAATTCTTTTTTTAAGGGATCAATGCTTTGGTTTTCTAAAGTGGAAATACCTAATGATTGAGACTTGAATTCATTTTGTATTTCAAAAGTAATTTTTTTATTAAATTCTTGATTATAGCCGTTACTATATTGATCAATTTTATTTTCAACTAGTATGATTTTCAGCCCCTTATGGTGCAATGATTTTAATTCTATAGCGAGCTCTTTAGGGTCGCTAATTCGCTCGTACAGGTAAATAAGTAGTGTTGCTTGAGTAACCTTGTCTCTTGCTTTTTGAACGCCAATAGCTTCAATAACGTCATCTGTTTCTCTTAAACCTGCGGTATCGATAAAGCGAAAAAGAATTCCTTCAATTATTAATGTGTCTTCTATAGTATCTCTAGTAGTTCCTGGGAATTTAGAAACAATAGCTTTTTCTTCCATGAATAATGCATTCAATAGAGAAGATTTACCTGCATTAGGTTTTCCAGCAATAGCAACAGGAACACCATTTTTAATTACATTTCCATAGGCAAATGAACTTTTTAAGTTGTAAATCTCTTTGTGTAGTTCAAACAATAAACTTTTTAATTGTTTTTTATTAGTAAAACTTACATCTTCCTCAATAAAGTCGAGCTCAAGTTCTATCAATGCTTTAAACTGAATTAATTGTTTTCTAAGAATTTTCATTTTTTTTGAAAACCCTCCTCGCATTTGTTTTATTGCAATCTCATGTGATGCTTTGCTTTCAGATGCAATTATATCTGAAACAGCCTCAGCTTGACTCAAATCCATTTTTTTATTTAGATAAGCACGAAGGGTGAACTCTCCTGCTTTTGCAGGTTGAATACCCAGAGTCATATAGCTTGATATTATTTTTTGTTGTATGTAAGATGAACCATGGCATGCTATTTCTACAACATCTTCACCAGTGTATGAGTTAGGATTATTGAAACGTGTAATTAAAACTTCATCAATTAATTGTTTATTAACTACAAAATCTCCTAAAACAGTTGTGTTCGACGGAATATCTAACCATCTTTTATTTGATTTTGGATAAAAGAAAACAGCAGTTTTTTTAAAAGATAATGGTCCTGAAAGTCTTATGACACCGATAGCACCTTTACCTTGTGGTGTTGCTAAAGCAATTATGGTTCCTTCGCTTAACATCGATTATATAGTTTTTGTAAATGTAGCTCTCCGCTTATGAAGTCTGTTTTCATAATTTTTCCATAATTTTTGAATTGATTTATTCTCTTCTAATTCAGGATTGGTCTCTACAATATTAATTTTTTTCTTATTAAAAAGTTTCTGAAGTTCATTAAAAAGAATTGCTGTAACTCCTTTATTTTGATAATCAGGATGTACTCCAATTAAGTATAAAGAGGCTCGGTTGTTAAACCACATTGCTTTTAAAAGGTATAAGGAATTCCATATTGTAATCTTACCATTTATTTTTTTCAATGCACTTTCAAAAGAAGGCATTGTAATTGCAAATGCAATTAATTTATCGTTTTTATCGGCTATGCATTTGATGTAATCAGGATGAATATATTTAATAAACCGCTTTCTATAGTGATCAATTTGATATTGTTGAATTGGAACATAGGTTTGAAGTTTATTATAAGTTTTGTCTAATAATTGAAACATTTCATCAACATAAGGAAGAATATCTTTGTTTTTTTTAAAGTATAATAACTTCAGACTATAGCGATCCATAATTAAAGTGGAAAATCGTTTTATTTTCTCTGGTGAAGAATCGAAGTCAGCAATTTTTATTTCATACTCAACCCATTGAGCTAATTGCTTAAAACCTAATTCTTCTAGATGTTTAGAATAATAAGGCGCATTATAAAGTGTAATCATGGTATTACGTTCATTAAAACCTTCAATGAGTAAACCCGCCTTATCTAAATTTGAAAATCCAACAGGCCCTTCTATGATTTCTAATTGATGCTCCTTTCCAAAAGAAATAACCTCTTGAATTAATAAACGAGAAACATTTAAATCATCTATAACATCATACCAGCCAAAGCGAACTTTTCTTTTTTTTATTTTGTTTACTTCAATCCAATTCACCAGAGCTGCTATGCGTCCAACTATTTTCGCGTCTTTAAAAGCAAGAAAAAAATTAGCTTCAGCATTACGGTAAACAGGATTTATGTCAGGATGAATATTTTCTATTTCCTCTTTTATAATAGGTGGTACCCAATAAGTGTTGTCTTTGTAAAGTTTAAATGGAAAGGTTATAAAGTCACGATAATCTTCCTGAGTTTTTACTTCTTTAATAAAAATATCGTTTTCCATAAAAGTTAATTTTTTTTTGCTTTTTTGTTTCTTTTTCTTTCAATTTTAGAATTTTTCTTAAAAGTTTTTTTTAATTGCTTCTCTTGCCTTTTGTTTGATTTTGACTCAAGTTCTTCAGCAGATGTAAAGTCTTTGTGAAAATCCAAACGATAGGATATTCCAATATTTGCCAAAAATTGATGTGGTGTATCTTTTAAGCTTGTCCCAAGTGTTGCTTCAATTTGAACGTTATTAGAATATAAATGTGCTAAACCCAAACGAAACAAATTATCACTAAATAAATCACTTTTCGAACCTTGGTGTTCAATATAAACAGACCACAGTTGATCAAGGGTATGTGTTAGGGTAAGAATATAACTTCTTTCTGGATAGTCAGAAAAATAGCGATTATAGCTAAAATTAGTGATAAAAACCCAAGAACCTAAAAAATGGGATTGAGTAGAGATAGTTCCTCTTAAATTAAGAAAGGGTTCTTTCTCAGCAGAGGCTCCAATATTTTGATAAAGAATTGGTCGATAAATTACACCAAAAACGTTATTGTATGGGAAGGGATTGTTTTTTTCAAAACTTACATTGGTGCCCAGAGTTAAAGAAACTGCAGGAATGAGTTCCCTTAGTTTAAAACCATTATTAGCTTTCCAGCTATATCTATTAACTTCTTTTTCTTTCTTAAAAGGATCGTATATTAAATACTTTAAACCTATAAAGTTTTGTAAAAAACCTTTTTTATAATAATTTTTAGGAGTGGAGGATATTTTTGAATTTAGAGTTCCTTTTAGATAGCTGCCTTCATAAGTCAATTCTATGGTTTCTTTTAAAACCCCCCACCTAATAGACAGAAAACTAATTCCACCATTAAAAGTAGAGTTGTTATAGCCACTATGTCCATAACGTCTAAAGGCGAACCCAGCTTCTGCTTGTATAACATTTTTGCCAACTGAAAATGCTCCTATAGATGCCCCAGGACGATTCGAATTTATCTGTTCTGTGTACTGAGCAATTAGTAGGAAAGGACTTATTAAAAGGACAGCAATAAAATTGATGCGAATCATAGCTCAAATATAATACAAGCCATACGGATAACAGTATATCATTTCTATTAATGAATGATAATTTTATTAGATTAAACACGAAATGGTTACTTTTGGAATTAATATAATACCATTGGGCGTTCTTTTCAAATTCTTACTTATTTTCTTTGGAGTAATTTATTTACTTCGAATGGTTTTTCCTTTCCTATTTAAATTTTTAATTACTAGCTGGTTAAAGAAATCTAGTCAGGTAAAGGGCAAAGAACCAAAAAAAAATTATTCAAAGACCGAAAAATCAAAACCCGCCTCTGGATCAATAGGAGAATATATTGATTATGAAGAAGTTGAGTAGAAATAAGCTCAAGTCTGTTTTTTTCCCACATAGTATCATAATACTTGGTTTGGCTCTAATTTCCTTACTGTTTTATTTTCCTTTACTTTCAGGAAAAACCATGATTCAATCTGACATAATTCAATACGAAGGAATGTCTCGTCAATTGAAAAATTATCGAGTTGATACTGGAAAAGAAACTTATTGGGTAGATAATGCCTTTGGAGGAATGCCAACGTATCAATTGGGAGCAAAATATCCTGCTGATTTCTTATCTCCTGTTTATTCTTTTTTTAGGATTTTACCCCGACCTGCACATATTCTATTTCTCTATTTTCTAGGAGCTTATTCATTGTTATTAATTCTTAAAAAACGATGGTATATAGCTCTATTTGGAGCTTTAGCTTTTGGTTTTTCCACTTATCTTTTGATTATCTTACAAGTTGGACATAATACCAAAGCCTTAGCGGTAAGTTTCTTTCCTTTCGTTTTTGGTGGGTTAGTGCTATTATTTCAAAAAAGATTGCTTTGGGGCTTTTTGCTTTTAACAATTGCTTTAGGAATGCAAATTAGGGCGAATCATTATCAAATGACCTATTATCTTTTGCTGTTAATGAGTGTTTTTATAATTGTATTTGCAATTCAATCAATTAAAGACAAAAAGATCAGATCTTTTATCAGGCCTTTTTTTTTATTGTTGATTTCTGGGGTTTTAGCTGTTGGTTTTAATAGTACACCAATTTTGGCAACTTTAGAATATTCAGATTTTAGTACTAGAGGTGAAAGTGAATTAAAATTAAATTCTGATGGAAGCCCTAAAGAACAAAGTAGCGGATTGGATTATAACTATATAACAGAATATAGTTACGGTATTTTTGAAAGCTTAAACCTTATTGCTCCAAGAATTCAAGGTGGAGGTTCAAGTGAAAATTTAGGTAAAAAACATGGTGTTTATGATTTTTTAAGAGGTCGTGGAGTTGGTCCTGAACAAGCAACTCAATTTTCTAAAAACACACCAACTTATTGGGGCTCACAACCTATACTAGAAGCGCCTGCTTATATTGGAATAAGCGTATTCTTTTTTGGCTTTTTGGCTTTATTTTTTGTTAAAGGTAGATTAATAAATACTTTAGGAATTGGAATTTTATTTTCTTTATTACTCTCATGGGGCAAAAATTTTGCACCCTTAACTCAGTTTTTCATAGATTATATTCCTTTATACAATAAGTTTAGAGCTGTATCATCAATTCAAATAATTTTAGAGTTTTGTTTTCCAATACTTGCAGCTTATGGAGTTCAGTGGGCTTTTGAAGCTAAAGATAAGTTTGAATTAAAAAAGTTTATTAAAGCAGCAATATTACCAATAATGCTCTTAGGAGCCCTTTATTTATTTCATGGTGTATTAAATTTTTCTGGACCTAACGACGAATACTTTCAGGAAATTTATGGTTTAGAATTAGTTGCTCAAATTAAAGTAGCACGAATATCTATTTTTAAGGCAGATGTTTTAAGAGGAATTATTTTTTGTACTGTTTTAACGGGAATTATTTTAGCTTTTAAATATCAAAAACTAAAAAGAAATGCTGCTTTGATTGCTGTAATTTTAATATTACTAATTGATTTGTTAGGTATTTCAAATCGTTATGTCAGTAGAGATAAATTTGTTTCTCCTCGACTTGCGTCTGTTCCATTCCAAATTTCAGTAGCTGATCGGGCGATACAAAAGGATACTTCTCGCTATCGTGTTTTCGAACCTCGCCTTGGACTAACTGGATCTAGAACTGCCTATTTCCATAATACTATTGGCGGTTATCACGGTGCCAAACCTAGAAGATTAGAAGAGCTTTTTGATTATTACAATTCCAATCAAATTCCAAGTATTTTAGACATTTTAAATGTCAAATACGTGCTTTTCGAAAATAAAGAGACTGGAAACTTAGAACCTTTATTGAATTCAAATGCTTTAGGCCCCGTGTGGACTGTAAATAATTTAAAAGAATTTTCCTCTGCAGATGCCATTTTGGATGAGGTTAAAGTGAATGATTTCAAAAAGAATGCTTTGATTATTTCAAATATGATTCCCAATGGTATTCCAAGACATTATTCTACAGACTCATTGTCTTCAATACGTTTGATTAAATCTTATCCAAATAGTTTGACTTATTCTGTTAAAAACACGAAAGAACAGTTTGCGGTTTTTTCGGAAATGTATTACCCTAAGGGATGGACAGCAAAAGTTGATGGTAAAACATCGACTATTTATAATGTAAATTATGTTTTACGAGGTGTGTTAATACCGGCTGGTACTTCTGAGATTGTTTTTTCATTTTCTCCACTATTAGTTAAGTACGGAACAATTCTCAGGTGGATTACTTTGTTCTTATTTTTAGGAATT
>Ga0307986_10001275_pt1 | contig 18345 bp, 17 predicted proteins | sample EllFjometageno82_FD_203170 | JGI IMG/M metagenome (GOLD analysis project Ga0307986, IMG submission 203170) | Marine microbial communities from Ellis Fjord, Antarctic Ocean - #82 | ecosystem: Environmental > Aquatic > Marine > Unclassified | place: Southern Ocean | collected 2014-10-09
AGTAATTTCTTGGATGGCAGGTCTTTTATATTTACCCAGAATTTTTGTTTATCATGTTGAAAATTTAAAAGATCAAAACATTTCTTCAATCTTTAAAACAATGGAAAGAAAATTATATTTTTATATCATGACACCAGCAATGATTTTATCTTGGGTATTTGGCTTAATTTTAATTTCTTCTTTAGGTTTTGAGATTCTCTCTGAAACTTGGATTAAACTAAAATTGTTGTTAGTAATTTTATTAACTCTATACCATTTTTATTTATTCAAACTTCTTCGTAGTTTTAAATTGGACCAAAATACTAAATCTTCAAAGTTTTTTAGAATAATTAATGAAGTGCCAACAATATTGCTTATTTTCATTGTTTTTGCTGCTGTTTACAAGCCCATCTAGACTTGTAAAATTTTAAAGAGTATATATATCTAATGTATCTAATAAACCACTAACCACCTCCCCTTCATGAATATTCAAGAACTTAAATTAAAATCATCTGAACAATTAATTACGCAAGCTGAAAAACTTGGTATTGAAAATGCTAGCACATTAAGAAAACAAGAAATTTTATTTGCGATATTAAAAAAAGTTGCCGAGAAAGAAGAGATAACAGGTGCGGGAGTTTTACAATTACTTCAAGATGGTTTTGGTTTTTTAAGAGCAATGGAATCTAATTATTTACCAGGGCCTGACGATATCTACGTAAGCCCAAGCCAGATAAGAAAGTTTGGTTTAAGAACTGGTGATACAGTCGAGGGACCAGTTAGAGCACCCAAAGAAGGTGAAAGATACTTTGCCTTGTTACAGGTAAGTAAGATTAATTTTGAAGAACCTGAAAAGGCGCGCCATAAAATTGCGTTTGATAATTTAACCCCACTTTATCCAGATAAACAAATGGTAATGGAAGTTGAGACAACTACTATTGAAAAAAAACCAGATTTAACTCCAAGACTAATAGATCTTGTAAGTCCGATTGGTAAAGGACAAAGGTCAATAATCATCTCACCCCCTAAGGCTGGTAAGACTATGATTTTACAAAGTATTGCAAACTCAATTGCCAAAAATTATCCTGAAAGTTATTTAATGGTTTTGTTAATTGATGAAAGACCTGAAGAGGTAACAGATATGCAAAGAACTGTTAAAGGAGAAGTTATAAGCTCTACATTTGACGAACCAGCCACAAGGCATGTTGCAGTTGCCGAAATGGTAATTGAAAAGGCTAAGAGATTAACTGAACATAAAAAAGACGTTGTAATTCTACTAGACTCAATTACAAGATTGGGTAGAGCCTATAATGCTGTTATTCCAAGTTCAGGAAAAGTTTTAACAGGTGGTGTTGACGCAAACGCCCTACAAAGACCAAAAAGGTTTTTTGGTGCAGCCAGAAATATTGAAGAAGGGGGTTCTTTAACAATTATATCTACAGCGTTGATTGATACTGGATCAAGAATGGATGAAGTTATTTTTGAAGAATTTAAAGGAACTGGAAATAGTGAAACTGTGCTTGATAGAAAAATTGCAGAAAAAAGAATCTATCCAGCAATAGACATAACAAAATCAGGCACAAGAAGAGAAGAGCTCTTGTTTGACAAAGACGACCTATCTAAAATGAATGTTCTTAGAAGAATCATCGGTCCAATGGGAACAATGGATGCAATCGAATTTATAAATTCAAAACTTAAAGAAACAAAAAGTAATGCAGACTTTTTTAACTCAATGAACAAACCAGCTTAAGGCAGACCCTCCCACTTATCAATTTAAGTCTTACAGTACCTCAAAATAAAAGTTATAATATTTTTATGACAATTTATGCTCTTTCAACAGGTCCTGGAATTTCTGGAATAGCTATTATTAGAGTTTCAGGGGAAGATACAAAAAAAGTAATTCAATTATTAACAAATGCAGAATTGCCAAAGCCAAGAGTTGCAACGCTAAGAAATATCAATAAAATCAACACTTCTGAGCTTATAGATGAGGGCTTAGTATTATGGTTTCCTGGCCCTGAGAGCTATACAGGTGAAGATATGGCGGAATTCCATATCCATGGGAGTAAGGCGGTAATTGAAGCTCTACACGCCTCTATTTCAGAAGTTGAAAATTGTCGTTTAGCTGAACCCGGAGAATTTACAAAGTTAGCATTTCAACATGGAAAAATAAACTTACTCAAAGCAGAAAGTATCGCCGATTTAATTTCAGCAGAAACAGAAATTCAGAGACAGCAAGCAATAAGAATAATGAAAGGAAAATCTGCTGATAAATTTAATCAGTTAAGAGAACAATTATTAAAAATTTTATCACACATAGAAGCCAAAATAGATTTTCCAGATGAGGATTTACCAGAAGACATTTTAAGAAATATAAAAAAAAATTCTAACGAAGTTTATTTAAGTATAAAAAAAATTTTAGAAGACCAAAAAGTTGGAGAAAGAATTCGAGAAGGTTTTAAAGTTGCAATCATAGGGCCAACTAACGCTGGAAAGTCTAGTTTGTTAAATCATCTTTCAAATCGTGAAGTTGCAATTGTTTCAGAAATAGCTGGAACGACGAGAGATGTAATTGAAACACATTTAAATATAGATGGGTATCCAGTAGTAGTTTCTGACACTGCAGGAATTAGAGAGTCTAAAAATGAAATAGAAAAAAAAGGAATAAAATTAGCACTAAAGAAAGCTGAAGATGCAGATTTAAAACTTATTGTTGTAGATGCTAAAAACCTTGATTTTAAAGGCATTTTAAAGGAATTAATGGATGAAAATTCAATCCTTGTAATTAATAAATCTGACCTTTTAACTAATGGTTTAAATTCAGAGTTAAAACATCTCGAGCATGTTTTAATCTCAGTAAAAAATAATCTTAATTTAGAAGATTTAATTTTGAAGATTAAAAATAAATTAAAAAATAAATTTATCACAGGTGAAGATATTTTGATAACTCGTGAAAGACACAGACAACATCTTGAACAAAGTTTAAATTATTTAAAAAATTTTGAAGAAAAAAGTAACGTAGAAGATTTTGATAAGGCTGCAGAAGACCTTAGATTAGCAACAAAACACCTTGGAATGATAGTTGGAAAAGTTGATGTCGAAGAAATTTTAGGCAGTATTTTTAATGATTTTTGTATTGGAAAATAAATAATTTTATTTTATTGACTAGTTTTGCTTAAATAAGTCAATACTATCAAGAAATTTTATGTTTATGTAAAGATCTCTTTTTACTTGAGTTTTTAGCCCAATTTCGACACTTATCGTTGATGAATAACAGTTATTTGTCATGTTTTTTATTTTGTTGTATTTTTTTATAAATTAATAACAAATATAAATTCTGACTCATATCTTGTAATATTTTTCATCGGCTATAAATTTAAGTTATGAAAAATGATTTGTCATTTGATGTGGTTGTAATTGGAGGTGGTCATGCAGGATGTGAAGCTGCAGCAGCTTCCGCACGTCTTGGGGTTAATACAGCCCTGTTCACTCATAAAATTGAAACCATAGGGGAGATGTCTTGTAACCCTGCGATAGGTGGTCTCGGTAAGGGTCACCTTGTAAGAGAGATAGATGGTGTAATGGGAGAGGTCGCAGACAAGTCAGGTATACAATTTAGATTGTTAAATAGAAGCAGGGGTCCTGCTGTTCAAGGACCAAGAACTCAATCTGATAGATCATTATACCGTAAATATATGCAAGAAAAACTTTTAAACTATTGTAATTTAACAGTTTTTTCAGATCCTATAATAAAATTTATTTTTAGTAAAAACACAATAAGTGCTATCGAAACAAAGTCTGGTAAAAAAATCTTATGTGGTAAATTAATCTTAACTACTGGTACTTTTTTAAATGGTTTAATTCATATAGGTGATGAAAGAACTCCAGCTGGAAGGTTTGATGAAAAACCTTCAACAGGATTAAGTGAGCAACTTGAAAAATATGACTTCAAAGTAGGTCGATTAAAAACAGGAACACCACCTAGGTTAGATGCTAGAACAATTAATTATGTAAATCTGGAAGAACAGTTTGCAGATGACGATCCTTATTTCTTTTCCTTCCTAACTAAAAAAAATCTAAACAAACAAGTTTCATGTCGTATGACTTACACGAATGAAAAGGTTCATAAAATTATTCAAAAGAATTTAAAAAGAAGCGCCATGTACTCTGGTAGCATTCAGGGAGTCGGACCAAGATACTGTCCATCAATAGAGGATAAGATAGTAAAATTTGCTGATAAGGACCGACATCAGATATATTTAGAGCCTGAGGGGTTAAATGACAATACAATTTACCCAAACGGAATATCAACCTCGCTTCCTGAGGAAGTACAACAAGAAATATGTAATAATATCAAAGGTTTAGAAAATGTTAGGATAATTAGGCCAGGTTATGCAATTGAATATGACTATATAGATCCTAGAGAGCTATTTTTAACTCTTGAAAGTAAAAAAATACAAAATTTATATCTTGCAGGGCAGATAAATGGGACTACTGGTTACGAAGAAGCAGCAGCACAAGGATTAATTGCAGGAATAAATGCTGCTTTAGCTTTTAAAAAAGAAGAGCCATTTATTTTAGATAGATCCGATGCTTATATAGGAGTCATGATTGATGATTTGGTAACTAAAGGTGTTGCTGAACCATATAGAATGTTTACTTCAAGAGCTGAGTATAGATTAAGCTTAAGGGCTGACAACGCTGATTTAAGACTAACAAATAAGGGTATTGCTATTGGATTAATATTCAAAAACAGAGAAGATTTGTTCAAAGATAAGGAGCACAAAATAAAAATAATATCAAAAAAAATGCTAGAATCTTCTATATCTCCATCAAAAATCAAAGAATTTGATATAAAAATTGCTAAAGATGGCGTATTAAGAAGGTCTGATGAAATATTAACTCAAAAAGGAGTTGATATGAATAAAATTAGAGAAATTTGGCCCGATATACCTTTTTTCGATAAAAAAATAGATGAACAGGTAGAAATAAATGCTCATTACAGAGGATATCTTAAAAAGCAAAATGCTGATATATTAGCATTTAAAAGAGACGAAAATTTAATTATCCCAGATGGGATTAATTATAACGACCTTTCAGGACTTTCAAACGAGGTAAAGGCTAAATTTAATCAAATAAAACCACAAACCATGGGGCAAGCGCTCAGAATAGACGGTATAACACCGGCTGCAGTTTATATTTTGTTGTCACATGTAAAAAGAAGGTCTATTAAGCTTATAGCTTAATGGAAGAAAATTTTAAAAAATATTCAATACTTAAAGATCACAATGTTTCACGTGAAACGCTAATTGATTTTGAAAACTTTGTATCAATGCTTGTTAAAAAGAATGAAGAAATAAACTTAATAAGCAAAGAAACAGCAAAAGAAAACCAAATTAGAGATAGACACATAATTGATTCTGCACAAATCATTGATTTAATTGATTTAAATAGTATGAACGTAACAGATATAGGTACAGGAGGTGGGATGCCCGGCATAATTATATCAATTATGGCAAAAAATATGAAAAATAATGTCAAAGTTAATCTTTATGAAAAAAGTCATCATAAGAGCTCTTTCTTGAGAAAAGTATCTAGAGAATTAAAATTAAATACAGAAGTGATAAAAAAGAATATTTTTGAAGAACAAAATATTGAATCTGGAACAATAATAGCAAGAGCATTTAAGCCATTACCAGTAGTCTTGGATTTAGTCCTTAGAAACTTCAAAAGTTATAAAAATTTGATTTTATTCATGGGAAAAAATGGAGAACAGACTTTAGAAGAAACATTAAATTATTGGAATTTTGATTTCGAAAAGAAGAAAAGTATTACAAGCGAAAATTCATTTTTATTAAATATAAAAAATATTAAAAAAAAGATTATAAATTAGCATGCAAATTATTTCTGTAATAAATCAAAAGGGTGGAGTGGGGAAAACAACCACAGTAATAAATCTAGCGGCAGGATTAGCCCAACAAGAGAAAAAAATTTTAGTAATTGATCTTGATCCACAAGGAAATGCAACAACAGGACTTGGTCTTTCTAATTCAGAGGACTCAAGTAACACTATATATGGAGTGCTTAATGGTACAAAATCAGTAACAGATGTGATTAAAAAAACAGAATTTAATAACTTGGATATTATAACTTCAAATGTTGATTTATCAGGACTAGAAGTGGAAACAGCTGCAGATAGTAAAAGGGCCTTTATTTTAAAAGACGAACTAACGAGGTATTTTAATGATTCTGGAGAATTTTACGACTATATATTAATAGACTGTCCACCATCTTTGAGTTTACTTACGGTTATGGCGTTAGTAAGTTCTCACTCACTCTTAGTGCCATTACAGGCAGAGTTTTTTGCTCTGGAGGGCCTTACACAGCTTATGAAGACAATTGAAAGAATAAAGGCAAGTTTAAACCCAGATTTAAAGATAAGAGGAATTCTTTTAACTATGTACGACAAAAGAAATAAACTCTCATCACAAGTTGAAAAAGAAGCACGAGACCACTTTAGTGATAAAGTGTATTTAACAGTAATACCTAGAAATGTTAGATTATCGGAGGCACCCTCGCATGGAATGCCAGTTTTAAATTATGATAAATCCTGTGTTGGCAGTAAGTCATATTTTAACTTTACAGATGAATTTATTAATCAAGAGACAACATTAGGAAGTGGCGTGTAATGGATTCGAATAAAATTAAAAAAGGATTAGGAAGGGGCTTATCTTCATTAATAGGAGAAACAAAAATAGATAAAGAGGTTAATAAGTTATTAATCGGGGATTTAGTTAGTAATAAATTTCAGCCAAGAAAGATTTTTGATGAAGAAAATCTACAAGAATTAACCAACTCAATAAAAGAACGAGGCATTATACAGCCAATCATTGTTCGAAGATCGAGTGATGAAAAATTAAAATATGAAATAATTGCTGGAGAAAGAAGATGGCTTGCCGCACAAAATGCTGGCTTGCATCATGTGCCCGTAGTTATCATTGAGGCAAATGATTTAAAATCTTTAGAATTTGCTATTATAGAAAATGTTCAAAGAAAAGACCTAAATGCTATTGAAGAAGCTCGTGGTTATCAACGACTAATTAAAGAATTTAAGTACGACCAAGAAAAGGTAGCACAATTTGTTGGAAAGAGTCGAAGCCACATTTCAAATTTTTTAAGATTATTAGGACTGCCAGGTAATGTTTTAGAATTAATTGAATCTAAAAAATTATCACCAGGACATGCTAAAATTTTAGTTGGATTAATAAATGCAGAAAATATAGCAAGAAAAATTATTGAAAAAAAATTGTCAGTTAGACAGGCAGAAAATCTTGTTAAGATTTTTAAGATTAAAAAACAATTACCGAATAATTCAAAAGATGTAAATTTAAAAGCTCTTGAAAATTCGATTATAGAAAAAATAGGTCTAAATGTTTTAATAAAAAACAAAAAGAATAATACAGGTTTACTAACTTTCGAGTATAAGGATCTTGATCAGTTAAATAGAATTGTTGAAATTATTAAATCTAATTATTAGCTAAAGTAGCTTGCTCTATTATAAAGTTAGAGAGAATATTGATTGAATTATTAGAATTTTTTTTAATTAAAAGTTCAGTTATATTAATTTTATATATAAGATTTTCAGTATTATCATAAGACCAAAGCTGCATCTGTTTTTTCAAAATATCTTTATCTTTCCAAAAAATAGGTGGTTTACAAGAGGAAATAACCGCATCAATATTTTTATCATCGCTAGTCTCTCTGACGAGTCTTAAAAGTCTTTTTGCTTTTAGTAAAAAAGTTCTGATAATCAAAATACAGTCTTCAACCGAGTAGTTATTCTCATTTAAAATATTAATTGTTTTTTTTTGGTTTTTAGCCAAACAATTATCAACTAATTCCGAAACTGAATAATTTTCAGCTAAATTTGTGAGTTTTAAAAGATCATCAAGATTAATTTTATTTTTTTTAAGAGTAAAACTTTTTATTTTTTCAAGCTCATTATTTAGATTTTGTCTGTCACCCCTACATCTTTGGACAACTAAATTAATTAATTGTTGTGACATCAAAATCTTGTTGTCCCTGAAATATTTATTTACTATGGAGCTTAAAGTTTGTTCATTATCTTCATAAAATGGAATACAGATAGTTTTTTTGTCTTTTTCAAATAAAACTCTTAACTTAGATTTTTTTTCTAAAGCTCCTGCATTTAAAATTACAACAACTTCTTCTATATTTTTTTCCAATACTTCTTTAATAATACTATTAATCTTATCTGTTACTCTTGAGATGATAATTAATTTTTCATTCTCAAAGAATGATTTTGATAAAATGTTATTAAAAAATTTTTCTTCATTTTTTAATATTTCGCTCTCTTCGTAAGCATAAATGTTATCAGCATAAGAGTTTTTGAATCGTGCTTGTATTACTTCTTTTTTGTGCCCCTCATTTTCTCCATATAATAAAAAAAAATGATTTTCTTTTAAGTTAATTTTTGAGAGTTCAAATGACTTAATAATCATTCGTTAGATGCTTAAAAAAACTACAATATTTTCTGTAATCTCATTAATTAAATTCAACTCAATGTCTTTCTGGTACTGAGAGAGATCAAATTTATTTTCTAAATCATTGTAGGTAAAGTCTACATTAAATAATTTTTCTTTAAAAATTTTATCATTATTTAGTAAAGTAACCAGCACAGAAATTTTTGTTTTGTAAACAGCAGTGTTGCCGGTTGCATCTCTTGATACAGTTTCAATTTCTTTATTACTCTTAATTATTAAGTTATATCCTTTTTTTTTATTTTGTTTTTTTAAATTTAAATTAGAAATGATTTTTTTATTTATCTTTTTATCCCCATCTAATTGGAAACTTTGTATAATATTATTTAAGTTGTTTTTGTTTAACAACATTGGTTCATACCCACAAGCAACCAAAGTAAGAAGTAGTATGCATAAAAAAGTTTTTTTAATCATTGGTGTTTTATAATTAGGTTAATTAGCCTATCTTTTATAAATATACTTTTAATAATATTATTACCAATTAAAAATTTTTGTAATTCTTTAGTTTGTTTAATTTTTTCTATCAAATCTTTTTCGTTGAGACTTTTTTCAGTTGAAATTAAAGCTCTTTTTTTGCCATTAATTTGAACCACTATGTCAAAAATTTTATTTTGAAGGTATTTATTATCTATTTTTGGCCAAGTATAATTATTTTTGTTAGAAATTTCGTTTAAACATTCACACGCAAGATGAGGCACTATTGGAATCATTATTGTTAAAATCTTTGTATAATTTTTCATTAAATTTTTACAATTTAAATTTGAATTTATATTTTTATTAAAAAAATTATAAATTTCATGTAAATTTGCAATAATGACGTTATAGCTAAATTTATCTAAGCTTTGATTAATTTTATTTAACATTTGATTTGTGAATTCTTCGATAGTTTCATCAAACGATTCACCCCCTTTTTTGACCGATTGAAATTTTTCTAAAATTCTTTTGTGCATTATCCAAAACTTTTGTATAAATTTGTATGATGCAATCATCCCTTGTTCCGACCACTGCACATCTTTTTCTGGGGGACTGTCAGATAAAATAAACAATCTTACAGCGTCTGCTCCATAATTCTTTATCATTTGTTCAGGATCTACTGTATTTTTTTTCGATTTAGACATAGACTCTGAGGGTCCTACAATAATTTTTTCTGAAGTATTTTCTTTTCTATAATAATTCTTGCCATCTTCTGAGAAAATTTCATCAGGACTTAACCATTTGTTATCTTTATCTTTATATGTTTCGTGACAAACCATTCCTTGTGTGAATAGACCTTTAAATGGTTCATTAGATTTAATATTTTCATTCTTATAATTTAAGGCTCTTGTAAAAAACCTTGAATAGAGAAGGTGTAATATTGCATGCTCAACACCCCCAATATATTGATCTACTGGCATCCAATAATTTACATCTTCAATGTCAAAGCCACTTATTTCGTGTTTTGGTGAGCAAAATCTTAAAAAGTACCAAGAAGAATCCACAAAAGTGTCTAAAGTATCAGTTTCCATAACACATTCTTCACCATTAATAATAATTTTTTTCCACTCTACTTGATGGTCTAGAGGGTTGCCTTTTGTATTTAGATTTATATTTTGAGGAAGTTCAATAGGAAGTTGTTCTAGAGGGATTTTTATAATTTCATTATTTTTATTATAGGCAATTGGAATAGGACAACCCCAATATCTTTGTCTAGAAATCCCCCAATCTTTTAATCTGAAGTTAATTTTTTTTAATCCAATTTTCTTTTTTTCAATTATTTTTATAGCTTCAGAAATAGATTGTTCTGGAGCTTGTAGGCCATCTAGAAATTGTGAATTAAAAATAATCCCAGGGCCAGTATAAGCTTCATTTTTAATAGTAAAATCTTTTTGTTCAGAAGATGGTTTAACTACTGGAGTTACATTCAAATTATATTTTAAGGCAAAATCCAAATCTCTTTGATCGTGAGCAGGACAACCAAATACAGCTCCAAAGCCGTAGTCCATTAAAACAAAATTTGCAAAATATACAGGAACTTTTTGAGATTCATCAAATGGGTTGATTGCAATTAGATCGGTCTTAAATCCAATTTTTTCTGCTTGTGCTATTGATTCCTCAGTTGTACCAGATTTTGAGCATTTGTTTTTAAATGAATTAAATTTATCATCCTCATCGTACAATTTAGATAAAGGGTGATCAATAGATATTGCCAAAAAAGAAAGCCCAAACAAAGTGTCAGGTCTAGTTGTGAAGCATGTGATATCTTTTACAGATGAATTACCTTCAATTTGAAAATTTATTTCACAACCATAAGATTTACCTATCCAATTCTTTTGCATAACCTTAACTTTATTGGGCCATTCTTTAAGTTGATCTAAGCCCTTAAGGAGGTCATCAGAAAATTTTGATATTTTAAAAAACCATTGATTCAATTTTTTTCTTTCTACGGGAGCACCTGATCTCCATCCCTTTCCATCAATTACTTGCTCATTAGCCAATACTGTCTCATCGATAGGATCCCAATTAACATAGTTTTCTTTTCTATAAATTAACCCTTTATCATAAAGGTCTAAAAAAAATTGTTGTTGATATTTGTAATAATCTAAAGAACATGTAGATATTTCTCTACTCCAATCAATCGAGAGACCCAGCTGTTTGAGTTGATTTTTCATTGAAGAAATATTTTTTTCAGTCCACTCTTTAGGATCTAAGTTATTTTGACGGGCAGCATTTTCAGCGGGCATACCAAATGAATCCCAGCCCATTGGATGTAATACATTATAGCCCTGCAAATGTTTATAACGTGCTAAAACATCACCAATAGTATAATTTCTTACGTGCCCCATATGAATTTTACCAGATGGATACGGGAACATTTCTAGACAATAAAATTTTTTTCTCTCTTTTAATATTTTTGCTTCAAAACTCTTGTTTATAGTCCAATAATTTTGCCACTTTTTTTCTATAGTTTTAAAATTATATCTTTCGGGTTCCATTTAAAATATTTAGTTTATTAATTACTTAATAATTTTTGGGAAGCTTGTATGGTTTGCTGTCCTTTTTAATTTTCGCAATATCATTATTTTTAATTTGAGCAGCTTTCTTAAGAATAGCAAATTTTATTTCAGCATTCAAAGAGGATTCAGTTTTATTAATTTTACACTTATTTTGGCTAGTACAATTTTTTTTATGAATTATAATATCAATTGCATCGGATCTAATTTCATTAGTTAAAAATCTAACTGTAATTTTTATTTGTTCAGTTGTATTATTTTCACCAAACCAATCTGTAACAATAATACCTCCAGCATAATCTACGTTTTGCATAGGAGCAAAATCTAATTTTTTCAAAGCTGCTCTCCAGAGAGGATTAGCAGAAGCAAATTGAAAGTCCCCACCTGATTTTTTGCCAAAATTACTAAGTCTAAAGCCTCTTCCTTCATCCATATTTTTTTTAACTCTATCAGACGCATTTGTGGGATTAGTTCTCGCATCAGTTTTTTTATAAATTCCACAAGAGTTCAAAGAAAAAAGACAAAATAAAACAATAGGTAAAAATTTCTTATAACTGGTGATCATAATTCTAGAATTGATATATAGTTTTTTTTTAATATAATATCTCTTCTACACTAAAAATGAGTTAACATTGAAAAAATAGACACAAATAAGTGACATTTGGGCAACATAATAGCAAAAAAAGCTTCTTATCGGAGAAATATTTGAAGAGATTACAAAACAAAGAGTAGGTTGTGAGCATTCATATATGAAAACAATAACAAAAGGAAAAAACATGAATAACTTAAAAAAAATAGGGTTAACAGCTTTAGCTGGATCTCTAGCAGCTATTTCAGCTAATGCAGCTGAGATGACTGTAAATGGTGCAACTGTATTAACTTATACAAGTGCAGATGCTACTGAAACAACTGGTAATGCTTACGGTATGAAAACTAACCTAGGCTTCACAGCTTCAGGAGAAGTTAACGGATACACTGTATCTTACATGCAAACATCTAAAGATCAATTTGCTGGTATGTCATCAGCTAGATTATCTGTTGATATGGGTGATTTAGGAACTTTAGCATTTGACCAAGGTTCTGGATCAGGATTATCTACAATCGATGATAAAACACCTACTGCTGCTGAAGAAATCTGGGATGGTTTAGATGCTGCAGCAACAGGCGAAGCTAACGGAAGAGTTGGTACTGCTGGAAGTTCAGGAGTATTTAACTACATCAAATCTATATACGGTGTTAATTTAAATGCTGCATACAGAAATGGTGCTGGTTCTACTAGTGCTGACGGTGGGAATGGTGGTTCTGCTAAAGACAATGGTACAGCTTGGGATCTTGCACTGACTGCTGGTGACGATGTAACGAATGTTGCTGGTTTATCAATGGGTGCTGGTTACGGTGAAGCTGGTAATGGAGATCAAACTGGTTCAAATGAAGGTGATGATGAGCATATGACTGCTTTTGCTAACTATTCATATGGTCCTGCAACTTTTGGTGCTCAATTATCACACTTAGGTATCAACGGTAAGTCTTCTGGATCAACTAACGAATATGTTCAAGCTTGGGGACTAGCTGTAAATATAAACGAAAATCTTTCTCTATCTTACGGTGAGAGAGAAATCGAATATAAAAAAGCTGGTGCAACACATATCACTGAAGAAGGTGAAGGTATTGCTGTAGCATACACTATGGGATCTATCAAAATTGCTGGTAACAGAAATGAAGTTGCTAACAATGGTGGTACTGCCAACTCTACTGATCAAATGACAGAAATTGCTGTTTCATTTGCATTCTAGTAGATTAGATATTATAGAAAAGCCCCGATTTATCGGGGCTTTTTTTTGTCCAAAATTAAATATTATCGTTTAATTCTTTAAGAAAAGAAGAAAATTTCTCGTAAGAGTTTATAGAACTTTTATAAATTGGTTTTCTTGCCTGAGCAGTACTCATCGTTTTAATGGGTGTTTTATTTTTATGAAACTCTAAACAATTCTCTTCCCAAGATAACTGACAAAAATCTATTATTTTTTTAATCTCATATTGTGGGTTATCAATTATTTTTTCATATTTTACCTCATGAATTGAATCTTCAAATTTACCTAACCAAAAATTCATCAGATCGAGGTATAGTTTATAGTATTGAGCAAGTTCTTTTTGATTGTAACTAAAATTTAAACCACCCTCAAAAAAATTTTTATATAAGGAGAAACAGTTATCTTTAGCGTTTCGAGTGCAGTGTATTATTTTTGCTTGTGGAAAAAGTATTTTAATAAACCCAATCCATCTAAAGTTCAAAGGGGCCTTATCCGTAATAAAATTTTTATTTGTATTAAATCTTTTTAGATATGTATGATATTCATTTCTTAAGTGATTATAAAAGATTTCGTTATTAATTAGGTTATTAACCATTTCACCAGATATAGAATTTCTGATTATAAAGTTTTCTTTTATAATTTTTGATAATTGAGGAAGCTCACCAGCGCCAAAAACCTCTGAATGAGAAGTAATTATTTGCTCTACTAGTGAAGTCCCAGATCTTGGCATACCTAAAATAAATATAATTTTTTTATTTAAAGTATCATTGAGTGAAGTTTTATTTATATTAATATTGGTAAACACATCTTTGATTTCATTAAAGAGCATAACTTCTTTTTTGATATCAAATTTTATTAAATTTCTCTTAGTTTGATTACCAAGCTCTAGGTTATCAAATGATTTTTTAAGTTGCCCCATATCTTCATCAGCTTTTGCAAGTGCAAAAAGAAGATTAACCTTTTGATCTTTATTTAATTCTGTGGTTTTAATTTTGTTATTCATATCCTTGTAGTGCTCATTTTCATCTTTATATCTAACTGATTGACTAATTAATAAGTCTGCTTGTGTAAAAGTGGGATCAAGATTAAGTGTTTTATGTGCATGTTCTATTGCTGAATTAAATTCACCTATACCCTGATATGCTAAAGCCAATGAATAAAATATAATAGGATTTTTGTCGTTAATTTTTAATGCCTCTTTGTACAAACCAATAGCAGTCATAAAATCATTATTGTCTCTTTCTAAATTCCCAAGATTTATATACGCGTTAATATAATTAGGTTGTTTTTGAATAATTTTTTGAAACAAGGTTTTAGCTAAATCAATATCACCCATGTTTTTATAAACATTTCCTAAATTGTTCATCACTGAAATGTTGTTAGGGTCTAATTTAAGTGCTTTCTTGAACACTTCTTTTGCCAAGTTTAGTTTACCAGTATTTTGATATGCGGAACCTAGGATATTAAATAATATTAAATATTCAGGAAATTCACGTATGAGTTTTTTTGATTTTGTTATAACAGTATCGAATTTTGCCCCATTGAATAGATTTATTAAAATTTTAATATTATCTGCAATATTTGTCATTTTATATTTCTACCTTGTTACATTCTTTAAAATAAGAAATTCCTGCAAATCCATAGGATTTAGTCATTCTTATTTGTTTTAAATTTTTTACAGTAATACCACCAAGTGCAATAATATTCTGAGTTGTTTTTAGTGCAAGTAGATTAAATTTTACTAAGCTTAAAAAGCTTTTATTTTTTTTTGTTTTAAATAATGGAGCAATAAAAATAGCTTTTACCCCCTGTTTCTCCTTAATTTTTATTTCTTGAATTGAGTGAGCTGAACCAATAATCATGAATTCTTTCTTCATATTTGTTGTAAAAAGATTCAAGTTTTTATTAAATGCAGGTAGGTACACTCCATCTAAAGATAAATTTTTTGCTAATTTTACATTATTTGAAATAAAAAATTTTCTACCATCTTTTCTACACGAATCTTTTATTTCTAAGATGAGTTTCTTGTCATATTTTATGGTGTAGTTTCTGTATATTATAGCAATTTTTTTATCTAATTTTCTGATATGTTCTTTTTTATAGATATCAATAAATAAGAAAAATTTAGGTAATTTATAATGCATAGTACTCTAGTTAATTTAATTGAAATTAAAAAAAAAATACAATTAAAAATTAACAATCAGGCAAATATACTTAGTTCACCAAAAATTATTGCCGTCACGAAGACAAATCCTATGTCTAATATTTTGCCCTTAATAAACGATGGTCACGTAGATTATGGTGAAAATAAAGTGCAAGAAGCAATAGAAAAATGGAGTGAAATAAAAAATCAAAATAAAACAATTAAATTACATCTAATTGGTAAGCTTCAATCTAATAAAGCTAAAATAGCAGTAAAAATTTTTGATTATATTCATTCAGTTGATAATGAAAAATTAGCTGCCAAAATTGCAGATGAGGAGATCAAGCAAAATAGAAAAATTAAAATATTTATACAAATAAATATAGGTAATGAAGATCAGAAATCAGGTGTTAAAAAAAAAGATATTTTAGAATTTTACAAATTTTGCAAAAATTTGAATCTAAATATAATCGGTATAATGTGTATTCCCCCCAAAGAAGGTAACCCTAATGATTATTATAAAGAAATGTATCAAATTAATAATAAATTAAATTTAACAGAATTAAGTATGGGCATGTCAGAAGATTATCTGCAAGCTATTGAAAATAACTCTACTTATATTAGGATTGGTTCAAAAATCTTTGGTAAAAGGAATTAACCAATTTTTATTTTAGTTTTTTGATTAATTAATCTTAACATTATCTGAAAATCTTTTTTTTTGAGTGCTATACAGCCTGCAGTTGGTCTATAGTCTTTAGTTAAATGTATAAAAATAGCACTCCCCATAAACGGAGTTTTTTTATTATTATGATCAATTGTAATTAAATAATCATACCTAAAATCTTTTCGATAAAAATTTTCTCTATTTCTTTTGTTAAAAATTTTAATTTCTTCATTATATTTCTTGTGATAAGGATCGTCACACCATGCAGTATTTTTTGTAATAATTTTTTTTTTGATATTACATTTTATAAAACTGACTCTATCTTTTCTATAATATAATTTTTTTAATAAAAAAAGACCTTTGGGTGTTGAATAATCGCCCTCTCTTTTGTTGTAATTTAAACCATTTTTGCCAACGCAACATTTTAGATAAAAATCATCTATAATAAGGGTGTTTTTATTTTTTACATGAATTATCATAGTTTTTTAACTAAATGATTAAGCAAAATATTTATATTATTAATTCTAATCCATTATATGAAATCCTAGATGAGATTAAAGAAAATTTATCTTTTGAGATTATAAAATATAAGAATGAAGAAGCTTTTTTTAAAGATGATCACTTAAATATAAAAAATTCATTAATAATTATAAATTCTAAAAAAAAATTATTTTTAAATGAAAATATTAGTAAAAAAAACTACATGGATTTTAAAAACTTTCCACTATCTATTAATAAGTTAATTCAATTAATAAATATACAACTAATTAAATTGCGATTTAACTTTCAATCTAAAATTAATATCAAAAATTATAAATTAGATTTAAATTCTAAATTTATTTCAAAACATAATACCAGCTTAAAATTAACTGAAAAAGAAATAGAAGTAATTTTGTATTTAAATGAAAACAAATCAAAACATAATGTTTTAGATTTACAAAATAATATTTGGGGATATTCTGCAGGAATGGAAACTCACACAGTTGAAACACATATTTATAGACTTAGAAAAAAGATAAGTGAGAAATTCAAAGATAGTAATTTTATTTTAAGCCACCCAAAAGGTTATTTTATTGAATAAAATTGAATTAATTAAGCCTAGCTCCAATTTTTTGAATTATTTTTGAAGACATTTCTGTGCCCTCAGTCAAACTTTTTTCAATTGGGAAATTATTTATATAACCATGTAAAAAACCTGAAGCAAATAAATCACCTGCACCAGTTAAATCAATGATTTTTAAGTTTTTTTGGCTTTCGTGTTCAATAACTTTACCATTAATTATAGCAACACTTCCCTTTGCACCACGAGTTATAACAAGTAGTTTTTTTAATTGTTTTCCAAACTTAACAACATCTTCAAAATTTTTAGCGTTAATTAGGGATTTGATTTCTTGCTCATTAGCAAAAGTAATATCAAGTTTATTCTTAACTAAGTCTAAAAAACTACTCTTATGTCTTTCAACACAAAATTGATCTGATAAAGACATTGCTGTTTTATTTGCAAGAGCCATTGCTTTATTAAATGCAGATTTAGGTTCACCCTCGTCCCATAAATATCCTTCTAAGAAAATCATTTCACTTTTTTTTATGGCATCTTCATCGATATCTTTTTCGTTAATTTTTCCAGCAATTCCTAAAAATGTAACCATTGTTCTTTCAGAATCTGAGGTAATTAGTATTAGACAAGTTCCTGTTGGTAAGTCTTCTTTTTTTTTAGAATAGAAGTAATCAACATTTTCTTCATTTAAACCATCTTCATATTTTTGACCTAAATTATCATCGCTAATTTTGCCTATAAACCCCGTATGATTTCCTAATTGTGATAATCCAACAATTGAATTTGCAACAGATCCACCTGATATTGTCTCTTCAATATCTAAGGTTGTTAACAATTTTTTAAATTCAGCTTCATCAACAAGCTTCATTGTTCCTTTTGTCAATCCATTGTCCGATAAATATTTATCATCAACTTTACAAATGACATCAACAATTGCATTTCCTATTCCTAGAATTCTCATATTAAGCTTTTTTAATAATAAATGGATTTATACGATTAGGATAACAAGTCTTACAAATTTTACAAGTTAAACCATAACAACTTCTTGCCTGACAATATTCTCTCCCATAATAAATTATTTGTAGATGAAGTTTACTCCATATCTTTTTAGGAAATAATTTTTTTAAGTCTTTCTCAGTT
>Ga0307986_10001276_pt1 | contig 18342 bp, 22 predicted proteins | sample EllFjometageno82_FD_203170 | JGI IMG/M metagenome (GOLD analysis project Ga0307986, IMG submission 203170) | Marine microbial communities from Ellis Fjord, Antarctic Ocean - #82 | ecosystem: Environmental > Aquatic > Marine > Unclassified | place: Southern Ocean | collected 2014-10-09
TTTTTTTAATATGAACCTTTAATATTGCTTCTCTTCCAAGTATATCAGGATTTCCTACAACAACTTGTCTATCAAATCTACCTGGTCTTAATAAAGCGGGGTCTAGTACGTCAGGTCTGTTCGTTGCTGCAATTAATATAATACCTTCATTGGTCTCGAAACCATCCATTTCTACTAATAATTGATTAAGCGTTTGTTCTCTTTCGTCATTTCCACCACCAAGACCAGCACCTCTACTTCTACCAACTGCATCAATCTCATCAATAAATATGATACAAGGAGAGTGTTTTTTTCCTTGTTCGAACATGTCTCGAACTCTAGAAGCTCCTACACCTACAAACATTTCTACAAAATCAGAACCAGATATAGAAAAAAACGGAACATTAGCTTCGCCTGCAATTGCTTTTGCTAATAATGTTTTCCCAGTTCCTGGAGGGCCGATTAGTAAAGCGCCTTTTGGAATTTTTCCTCCAAGTCTACTAAACTTTTTAGGGTCTCTTAAAAATTCTACAATTTCTTCAACTTCTTCTTTAGCTTCTTCAACGCCAGCAACATCATTAAAGGTGACCTTACCCTGTGCTTCTGTTAAAAGTTTTGCTTTTGATTTACCAAACCCCATGGCTCCACCTTTTCCACCCTGCATCTGACGCATGAAGAAAACCCAAACTGCAATAAGAAGTAACATTGGAAACCAAGATAGCAATACACCTAAAAGAGAAGGCATTTTAGCATCAAGAGGAGCGGCCTCGATGTTTACTCCTTTGTTAGATAGTTTTTCAACTAGATTGGGATAATTAGGGGAGTAAGTTGTAAAAGCTGAGCCATCACTTTTCACGCCAGTAATGTTATTGCCTTGAATCTTAACTTTAATAATTCTTCCCTCATCAACTTCAGATAAAAATTTTGAAAAAGCCACTTTCGAATTAGGCGTATCCATTCGATTTGGATTTTGAAACATATTGAACAGACCAATTGAAAGAAGAACTATAATTCCCCACATGGCTAGATTTTTGAAATTCATATAATATATAAATAGTTATTATTTGTTAATTAACAAGTATAATACAAAAATATTTAACTTGTAAATGTGACAAATTTATTAAAAATTTAAATTTTTAAGGCCTTTTTTAATTCTTCTTTGCAAATAACCAAATTATTGTTGGTTTTTCGTATTAAACAGCCTCCTAATGTAGTTTTTAGATCTTTGTCATATTTTACCCTATTGAGTAAATTCATGATTTTTTTAGCTCTTGGCGGGTAGTAGCTTTTAGAAATATTTTTAATAGAATTGCTAAAAATTTTTAATTGAATTTCTTGATTTTCCAATAAAAAATTCTTTAAATTAATATTTATTTCTTTTTTTTTTTTTGTGATACAGCTTTTTTCAACTTTGGATATATAGTTATTTAATGTGTCTCTTGTTTCTCCTAAATTATTAATCGAGCTAATAATTTTATCATGTTTAATTCCACTTTTCTCAAACGATTTGATCAACTCTCTAATTTTAGTTCTTAAATATTTTTTATTAATATTGCTAGGATCTTTAAAAATTTTTCCAAAATATTTTTTTCCAAGAAGAGAGAGGTCTTTTTTTTTTTCGTCTAATAATGGCCTGATAAGTTTTATTTTGTTGTTTAAATTGCTTATTTTTTTCATAGATGACAGTCCTTGTATCCCACTGCCCCTAGATAGTCTTATTAGAAAAGTCTCAATTTGATCGTCTCTATGATGACCGGTTAATATAAATTTAATTTTTTTTTTAATACAAAAATTTAATAATAATTTATAGCGAACATTCCGAGCATTACTCTGAATGTTTTTGTATATTTTATCCTTGTTCTTTAAAATGGTAAGATTAATTTTTTTTTTCTTTAAAAGTGATTTAACGGCTTTCGCTTCTTTTGCTGATTCAGGTCTTATTCCGTGGTCAATCAAAACAAAAAAAATGTCTCTTTTTTTTTCAATTGAGTATATTTTACTTAGTGCAGTTAATGCTAGGCTATCTGAGCCACCTGATACAGCAACAAGAAAACTTTTCTCTTTGATGGACCTGTCTAAATATGTTTTAAAATTAGAGTAAATTAAAAAAGTTTTATTGTTTAAGTTAAACTTTTCGTGTTTAAGAACACTTAAATCTTTTTTGCTCATATTGAGCTTTTTGTAACACAGACTGTGATGCTTTTGGATATTGTTTTTTTAATCCTTTAATCATTTTACAACCTTGGTCTTTTTCTCCTAACTGAACCATGGTTGAGCCAAGTTTTAAAAGATTTTCAGGTGCCTTGGAACTTTTAGGATAGTTTTGATAACCATCTAAGTATGCAGTAGCTGCATCCGAATAAAGTTGTCTAATTCTAAAAGTTTCACCATACCAATACTGAGCATTACCAGCTAGTGGGTTGGTTTTATTTTTATCTATAAACTCTCTTAACGCTAACTCTGCTGTTTCGTAATCACCTACTTTCATAAAACTTACGGCAAAGTCATACTGTTCTTTAGGAGGTTTATTTGGCAGTAATGAAGTTACGGGTATTCTTTCCTCTGAAAAAACTGCTCCCTTTGCTTCTATTGACTGTGTTGCCTGAATTTTTTCTTCTGTATCTAAACTGTATGCTGTTGCAGCACCAAAATCTTGAGCTTTTTCAGTTCCTGGCAACTTAGATTTTTTTTTATTTTTTGCTTTAGTTTTGCCTGTTACACTTCCAGACTCTAAATCAGAAAAACGCATTTGAGAATCTGACTGAATTTTAGTTACACGAGTAGATAAGTTATCTAATTTAAAATTTACCTCTTCGAATCTATTGGTTAGTTTTCGAAATTCTTCCTCTATTTCATTTAGTTTTAATAAATGTCTAGTTAATATTTCTTCATTTAAACCGTCTGTAGAAATAGATCCTGTTGAACTTGTAACTTCAGCAGTTTTATAGAATGCTTTTTCTAATGTTTTTAAATCTTGTGTAATAACTTGTAATTGATCAACTACTGAAAAAGCCTTTTCATCTTCTGCGTTTACAATAATGTTGTTTGAAAAAAGTAATAAAATAAAGAATAAAAGTAAATTTTTTAAATTAATATTAAATAGGTTCATTATATGTATTTATTAATTATACATCGTGGCAAAAAAAAGACCCTAGGACTTTCGTCGTAGGGTCTAAATTTTAAAATTTTTAAACTATTTGACTTTTATAGTTACCGCTCGTCTATTTTGAGACCAAGCTAAAGGTGTTGAAGCTGAATTTACTGGCTTCTCTTTACCGTAACTGATTACAGAAATTCTTTTTCCTGATATTCCATAGGTCATTAAATAATCTTTTGCAGAATTTGCTCTTTTTTCTCCTAGAGCTAAGTTAAATTCTCTAGTTCCTCTTTCATCTGCGTGCCCCTCTAGAACAACATTAAGTTTTTTATTTTTTCTTAAATAATTTGCTTGCTTTCTTAGAGTGTCTCTAGAAGCTGTTGTTAAAGCCGAACTGTTTGTTGCGTAAAAAACTCTGTCTTTTACTCCAGTAGCTAAGTATTCAACTGTCGCGTTACCAGTGTAAACATCACCCGATCCTACTCCAGATTTCTTTGCTGTTGAACAGGCGCTTAGTGCAAGTGTCGATAGCACCACTATTAATAGATTCTTAATATTTTTTTTAAATTTCATTTTTTCTCCTCAAGTGTGATTGAACGATTTATCTCAAATTTTATTGATTTATTCAAGCTTTAATTACATTATAATCCTTATTTTAGATAGTTTACTTAGATAGTAGAGATGACCAAGATGGGTCGGAGGCATCTGTTTCTGTTTTAAGCTCCCTTTCATTGTATCCTGTGATATCAATTGACCATAGCTTTGCGGTAAAGCCAGTGCCATCTTTACCAGATTTTGTTTCTCTGTAAAAAACCAAAAGCCTGCCGTTGGGTGACCAAGATGGAGCTTCTTGGTAATAATTTTCAGTTAATAATCTTTCTCCAGTTCCATCTGATCTCATGACACCGATATAAAATTTTCCCGACTTCATTTTAGTGAAGGCAATCAAATCTCCTCTCGGAGACCAAACTGGAGTTCCATAAATACCATTTCCAAAACTAATTCTCTTAACGTTGCTTCCGTCAGCTCTCATAGTATAGATTTGTTGAAGACCGCTTCTGTCGGAATTAAAGCAAATATATTTTCCGTCTGGCGAAAAAGAAGGGGATGTATCAATAGAAGAATCTTCAGTAATTTTTTCAACCAATCTAGTTTCAATATCCATTGTATAAATATCTGAGTTACCGTCTTTAGCAAAACTCATGATTATTTTTTTCCCATCGGGTGAAAATCTTGGTGCAAAAGTCATTCCTGGAAAATTACCAACTACTTCCTGAATGCCAGTTTCTATATCCAACAAATAAACCCTGGGAAGATTTCTGAAATAAGACATGTAGGTGACTAATTGATTTGTTGGATTAAATCTTGGAGTTAAAACTAATTCATTACCTAGTGTTAAATATTTAGTATTCGCACCATCTTGATCCATAATTGCTAATTTTTTTACTCTTTGTGTTTTTGGCCCTGTTTCACTTACATAAATTATTCTAGTATCAAAATATCCTGTTTCTCCTGTTAGTCTTTCATAAATTTTATCAGAAATAATATGAGCTACCCTTCTCCAGTTCGAAGGTGTAGTCGTAAATGCAAGTGCTGTCATTTCTTGAGAAGCTGCGAGATCCCAGAGTCTAAACTCCACTTTAAGTTTGTTGTCTTTTATTAGGAGCTTACCGGTAACTAAGGCTTGTGCTGTTATTAGTCTCCAGTCTTCAAATCTTGGTTTTAAGTGTGCGATGTCTGGTTTCTGAATAAACGCATCCTTATTAAGAGGATTAAACAAACCTGTAGATTTAAAATTTTTTTCTATAACTGAGGATATAAGAATACCTAGTTCTTTTATTTTTATATTTTCATATTTTTCAGATTCAACATCTACATGCAAAGGGGAAACCGCTATGGGTAATGGGTCTAAATTTCCTCGGGTTATATCTACCTCAATTAAACTGTGAGCTACGTTGAATTTGAGAAATATTACTACAAAAATATATAAAAAAAATTTCATTTATTATCCTTTTAACATCTCTGTAGGGTTAAAATTTAATTGAATAGTTTTCCATTTATCATATCCTGTTTGTGGCACTCTAAGAGGTTGGCATATTCTAACTGCTCTGAGTGCGCTTTCTGCTAATACTTTGTAAAATTTTTGTCCTGGTCTATTCATTCTTTCGTGGTCTAAAATTTCTGACTTACTGATAGTTCCGTCTTGTTTTAGTTCTAGCTTAATTCTAACTAAAAGATCAACGTCATAAGGTAGCCCCAAAGGTACCGTCCAACAACCAAATATTTGTGCTCTCAGGGCATCTTCTTCGGATAAAGTCAGCCCCTTTGCAAAGGAGTTCTTTACGCTACTTTGAGTAAGTTTTTTTTCAATTTTTTCTACCTCAGCACTCTCCTCTTTGGCTTTGTCAATCAAAGCAGCTATTTGATTGGTATCTATAATTTCTTTTTTTTCAAATTCAGAGGCCTGTCTTATTTCTGGCTTAACTTCCTTTGGATTTTGTTTTTTTTTTACTAATTCTTTTTTTTCATCTTGTTTTTTGGGCAGTGGTATTCTGTCTGGTTTTTCTTTAGCTTTTGCTGAAGGTGGAGCTTGTTCTGACACAACTCTTTCTTTTTCTTTTTCTTTTTCTTTTTCTTTTTCTTTTTCTTTTACTTTTTCAATTACTTTTCTAGCTTTTGGAGCGTACGGTATATTTGTTTTGTCTGAAATTTGAATTAATTCAACTGAAATAATAGGAGGTAAATCAACTGGTTCTCTAATCATGAAAGGCAGGCTCAGTACTGTTAGTAAAATCATCGACACGTGAAATGCTAAAGAATAAATTAAACTTTTTGTCATTTTTCATTTAACTCTTATACGGCTCAGAAATTAATGCTACTTTTGAAAATCCAGCACCTGATAATGTTCCCATTATTTCTAAAACCCTACCATAATTTATATTTTTATCCCCTCTTACATAAATTCTTGTATCTGTTCTGTTTTTGGCAATAGCTAATAACTTTGGAATAACTGTTTCTGCTGAAACTTTATTCTCTTGTATAAAAATTTCTCCTTTTGAATTAATACTTACGGTCAAAGGTTCTTGATCATCAGGCAAGGAATCTGCAGAAGACTCCGGTAAATCAACTTGAACACCAACAGTTAGTAAAGGAGCAGTAACCATAAAAATGATCAAGAGCACCAACATGACATCTACAAATGGAGTTACATTTATTTCACTCATCGGTTCGTTCCTTGAGCGATTCAATTTAAAAGCCATAATTTAAATTATTGATAAAAATCTCTTACAAAAATTTTCAATTCTTGCGGTGTATCTTTTAGAGTCACTATTAAACTTGTTGTAAGCTACTACCGCAGGTATTGCTGCAAGTAACCCTAAAGCAGTTGCAAATAAAGCCTCGGCTATCCCAGGTGCTACGATGGCTAAACTTGTATTTCTTGATATGGCAATAGATTGGAATGAATTCATAATTCCCCAAACAGTTCCAAATAAACCTATGAATGGAGCTGTAGATCCTACCGTTGCTAAAAATGTAAAGTTTTTTTCAATATTTTTTATTTGATTATCTGTAGAAATTTCAAGGACTCGCTCAACTCTTGCGCTTTGAACTGCACTTGATTTTGATTTTGTTTTAATAAGTTCTCCCATTGCATCCTTAAATACTTGAGTTAAAGGATCTTGAGTTTTTATTGGTAAATTATTGTTTAAACTTTCAGCTGATCTAGCTTTCCAAAATTTGTCTTCAAAATCAGAAGTAGACAGGTTAATTTTTTTAAATAATTTATATTTATCGAATATTAGTGCCCAAGAATAAATTGAGCTAGCTAATAGAAGTATAATTACAGATTTAACTATAAAGTCCGCACGTATAAAAAGTTGCCAAAGAGAAAAATCGTTTGCCCCACCTAATCCTACTACTTGAGCTGCTATTTCTTGTTCCATAATAGTGAAGTACTTGCAGAATGTGTCATGAATTTGTCGTTTTTAATATTCTTTATGTGATATTCATTTTTTTTAATCTTCTTCTTTGAACCTTGTTTCGCTGTAATATCTAGCAATTAGTATGGCATCTGACTTGTTTACATCTTTTTTTTTTGACAATTTTTCAGAAATTGAAGGGTACATCTCAATAGCTTTTGTTCTACTTGCATCCTTAGATGAGTTAATTAACTCAAAATGTTTTTTCCATTTAGCAGGTCTGACAAAAAAAATAGGTAACCCTAAGGCAGCACAAATGCCTTTGATTGCTCCAAAAGTTTGGCCAAAATTGAACATACTAGTTACACCTTGACCTGGCATAGCATTAACTTGCTCTACTACCATTATTGTATCTTCTAAATTTTTGATATTATCTTTAATTAATTTTACTAAAAGAGCGCTATTTAACTGTCTCTTATTTTTTTTACCATCGGGCATGACTGGCATATCAAATAGTTCTTTAATTTTGTTGTCTTCTAGTATGGCAATAGCCCCGCTTAAACCTGGATCAACACCTATTATTCTCATAAACTAATTTGAATGAATATTACAGTTTACAAATGTATTCTGAACATCATCATCTTCTTCTAGGGTTTCAAGCGTTTTAATAATAGCATCACTTTGTTCTTTGGAAATATTTAAATATGTTTGTGGCCTCCATTCTATGCCAGAATAAATAAAACTGCCTACATTTTTTTCTATTTCATTTTTGATTTTATAAAAATCTTCTCTTTCTGTTAAAATTTCATGGTATTCAGGGATACTTATACAGTCTTTGGCTCCAGCATTTATTGAGATTTCAAGGATTTTTTCATCAGAAAATTTATCTTTCATGACCTGTAATACCCCACATATAAAAAAGTAATGTGCTGTGGACCCTGTTTCTCCTAATCTTCCTCCACTTTTTTGCAGAATGGTCCTTATGTTCGAAGCTGTTCTATTCTTGTTATCTGTCAATGTTTCAATGATCATAGCAATATTATGCGGTCCAAAACCCTCGTATCTTAAATTTTCATAATTTTTATTTAAATCCACCTCTGATTTACTAATTGCTCTTGTGATATTTTCTTTAGGCATGTTTGCTTCTCTAGAAGCTTGTATAGCCGCTCTAAGTCTTGGATTACTATCAGGATCTTTTGCTCCAAGTTTTGCGGCAACTGTAATCTCTCTTGATAGTTTAGCAAAAATTTTAGATCTGACTTTGTCTTGTTTTCCTTTTTTATGCTTAATTCCAGCCCAATGTGAATGACCCGCCATATTAATTGTTTAGAACTCCCCCGTATAAAAATCTCTCAATTTTTTTTGCTAGTCCAGTTTCGTTATCACCTTCGATTATTATTCCTGATAGTGTTGACTGTCCTACTGCTGGAAAATGTCGTTGAGCTTTAACGTCATTTAAAAATTTCATAATTGAATTTTCTTTATTCATTCCAATAACCGAGTTGTAGTCACCGCACATTCCTATATCTGTTTGATAACCAGTTCCATTGTCTAAAATCCTTGTGTCAGCAGTAGGTACATGAGTGTGTGTGCCAACTACGGCTGTGGCTTTACCATCATAATAATGTCCCATAGCCATTTTTTCACTAGTGATCTCGCCGTGAAGATCAACGACAATAAAGTCTGCATTTTTTTTCAATTGAATTTTATTTTGCAGTTTTTTTGCAGCAGTAAATAAGTCTTCTGTTTTTTTCATAAAAATATTTCCCATTAAGTTGATTACAGCTACTTTGTATTTTTTATCTTTAGATAAGAAAATACCAAATCCATTTCCTGGTGATCCTTCTGCTAAATTTTGAGGCCTTAGTAGACGAGGTTCATCAGATATAAATTCTATAATTCCACTTTTGTCCCAAATATGATTTCCTGAGGTTATAACATCTACTCCCAAACTAAATAATTTTTCAGCAATGTCCCTGCTAATACCCTTACCGTCTTCAGCAGCGTTCTCTCCGTTTACAATAGTAAAGTCAATTTTTTTATCTTTTATAATCTTGCTTAAACTTTCCTGTAACTGCTCACAACCAGAATTACCCATGATATCACCAAGAATAAGTATTTTCATTTTTGTAGTCCTTTTTCAGTTAGAATATAATCTAATTTTATATCTAGTTTCGACGTTGGAAGTTTATTATATTTTTGAAAAGAAAATGCAACGCCTATAGTTGTTATATATTTTTTTTTTTTTAAAAATTTGCTTAAATATTTATCATAAAAACCTTTTCCATAACCAAGTCTATTATTTTTTGTGTCATAAGCTAAAAGTGGAATTAACATAACATCGGGTATTAAAAAATTTTTCTGTAAATAGGGATCTAGTATTCCAAAATCATTTACTTTTAAAGGGTCTAAATTTTGCCACTCCACAAAGTTCATTTCATTTACACCTTTAGTAGTTGGAAGAAGAGTTTTTATTTTTTTTATTTTAATTAACTCCAACAATTTTAAAACATTGACCTCATAGTTTGTGGGATAGTAAAGGGAAAGAAAAATTATTTTATTTTTTTTTTGTTTTTTTAATAATGTTATTACAGGTTTAAAAAATTTTTTAGAAACTTCAAAATACTTACTTTTTCTGTTAATGAATGCTTTTTTTCTAATAGCGGTTTTTTGTTGCATTACTGAAGGTCAGGTTTAGATTCAGTATTTTTAATTATCTTCTGCAGGGAATTTGTAGTTTTGTCTAATATCAACTCATATTGTTTGTTAGTCTCATCAATCATAACTTGAAATTTATCTATTTCAGAATTTAAATTATTTATTTCAGCATCTTTTGATTCTTTATATTGAACAGTTAAAGATTTCATTTCTAGAAATTTTTTAGATAAATCATCTAATTTATTTTTTTGTAACGTAACTTTTTGTTTTAAATTAAAGTAATCATCAATAATTTTAATTGTAGTTATAAGAAGTAACTTATTTTCACCAATATTGCCTAGTTGGTCTTTTAATTCGTTGTGTTTTTTATCTAAAAAACTAGTAAGTTTTTTTAAAGACTCTTCCTGCCCATCATCACAAGATAACAAATAATCTTTATTATTAAATTTTATACTTACATTTGCCATTTGTCTATTTCCTCAACTAATTCTTCTGTTTCTTGACTAAGGTCTTCAATTTCTTTGCTGAATTTTTCTTGTAACTCAGATTTTTTGCTCAGTTCTTCTTCCAGGTTTATAAGCTTATTTTTTAAATACTTCTGTTCTCTTAAAAGCTCTGTGTGTTTTTTTTCTATCTCATTTTTTTCATTCAGAAAATAATCTCTTTCTTTCTTCAATTCTTCTGTTTTTAATTCATCATGTGAATAACTATTGGACAAATTGCTTAATTTTTGGATCAAGCTGTTTAAATTTTTTTCTTTATTTTCTAAATTACTCATTTAAATCATATTAATATCTCGTATAAATAATTCTACAAGGAATTTAAAACAGTGACTACAAATTTAAAACAACTAGCAAATGCAGTGAGGTTTTTGTCTATAGATGCAGTGCAAAAAGCTAACTCTGGCCACCCTGGAATGCCTATGGGTATGGCTGATGTTGCAACAGTTTTATTCAAAGAACACTTGAAGTTTAACCCTCAAAATCCAAGTTGGATTAATCGTGATAGATTTATTTTATCTGCAGGGCATGGTTCGATGTTACTTTATTCTTTGCTCTATCTAACTGGTTATAAAAATTTTACGATTGATGCACTTAAAAATTTTAGACAAATGAATTCTATTTGTGCTGGCCATCCTGAGTATAAAAAAAATTCTGGCATTGAAACTACAACGGGTCCTCTTGGTCAGGGCTTAGGCAATGCTGTTGGGTTAGCAATAGGCGAGGAAATATATAAAAAAAAATTTAGTGCAAGCATTGTTGATCATAAAACATATGCTATCGTTAGTGATGGTGACTTGATGGAAGGTATCAGTCATGAAGCAATGAGTTTAGCAGGACATTTAAAATTAAAAAATTTAATTATTTTTTTTGATAATAACAAAATTTCTATAGACGGGCCTACATCCTTAAGTGTTTCTGATAACTATAAAAAAAGATTTGAATCATATGGTTGGAATTTTATCGATATAAACGGACATAACTACAAACAAATTTCTAACGCTATTAAAAAAGCCTCTAAGTCAAAAAAGCCAACTATTATTTCTTGTAAAACAGTTATTGGTTTTGGTTCGCCTAATAAATCTGGTAAATCTTCTTCTCACGGTTCACCTTTGGGTGATGAAGAAATAGAGCTGGTTAGAAAAAAATTGAAATGGCCACATTCTTCTTTTGAAATACCTAAAGATATTTTAAATACTTGGAGAAAAATTGGAGAAAAAGGAAATGGCTTAGAAAAAAAATGGTCTTCAAATTTAAATAAAAAAAATTTTAAAATAAAAAAGAAATTAGAATTAGTTCAGAAAAATACAAATTTAAAAAATCTTGACTCTTTAATAAATAATGAAAAAGAAAAATATTTTAAAGAAAAGCCTAGTAAGGCTACTAGAGAATGTTCTTCTATGACTATTGAAGCTGTAACAAAACTACTTCCAGAAATTATAGGTGGTTCAGCAGATTTAAGTGGTTCTAACAATACCAAAACTAAAAACTCAAAAGTTATTACCTCAAAAGACTTTAACGGTAATTATATACATTATGGAATAAGAGAGCATGGCATGTCAGCGGCGATGAATGGTTTGGCATTATATGGTGGGCTAATTCCCTACGGAGGAACCTTTTTAATCTTTTCTGATTATTGTAAGCCTTCAATAAGACTATCTGCATTAATGGGATTGAAAGTTATCTATATATTTTCCCATGACTCGATTGGTTTGGGAGAAGACGGCCCCACACACCAGCCTATTGAACAGCTTGCAGGATTAAGAGCTATTCCAAATTTAAACGTCTTTAGGCCTGCGGATATAAATGAAACTTTAGAGTGCTGGCAAATAGCTTTGAAAAGTAAAGACACACCTAGTGCTATAGCTTTATCAAGACAAAAATTACCTTATATTAACCCTTCTCATACAAAAGAAAATAAGAGTGAACTTGGTGCTTATGTAGTGAATGCCACTTCACAAAATTATATGATAACGTTAATAGCTTCGGGTTCAGAAGTCGAGTTGGCTCTACAAGCACAAAAAGAATTAAAAGAGATAAACATAGATGCAAAAGTAGTTTCTATGCCCTGCCAAGAATTATTTGATCAACAAAGTATCAGTTATAAGAATGATATTATTAATAAAGATATTCCTGCAATTACTATTGAAGCAAGTAGTATAAGTAGTTGGGAAAAATATTCAAAAAATAATATGGGCATAAAAACTTTTGGTGAAAGTGCTCCTTTCAAAGAAGTTTATAACCACTTTAACTTAACTAGTTCTAAGATAGTTGAGCTTACTAAGAAAATAATTAAAAAATAGTTTTTAAAATTACTATGTCGGAAATAAAATACTTTCCTCCAGATCTCAATGTTAAAGGGAAAAAAATAATAGTTAGGTTAGACCTGAATGTTCCTTTAAAAGATAAAAGAATACAAGATACTACTAGGATTTTACAGGCACTGCCTTTCTTGGAAGACTTAATTAAAAGAAAATCAAAAATTATTTTAATTTCTCACTTGGGAAGACCGCAAGGTATTAGAAATAGTAATTTATCTTTGTTGCCTATTTACAAATATTTAAAAGAAAAACTTAATACAAATATGTATTTTTATACAGGAGAAATTAATGATGAGGCTAAAACAAAGTGTTCGTACTTGAAAGAAAGTGAAGTTATTTTAATAGAAAATATAAGATTTTTTAAAGAGGAAACTGAAAATGATAAAAACTTTTCAAAAAAATTAGCAGAACTTGGTGAAATATATGTCAACGATGCTTTTTCGTGTTCTCACCGAAAACAATCGTCTATTTATAATATTACAAAATTTGTAAAAGAAATTTACGCAGGTCCTCTTCTAAAAAAAGAAATAACTGCCATCAACTCAGTGGTTAAAAATAAAAAAGATCCAGTTACTTGTATTATTGGAGGATCAAAAGTTTCAACTAAAATAGGTGTTATTTCTAATCTAATTAAAATTGCAAGTAACATTATTATCATTGGTGCGATGGCTAACAATTTTTTAGCATACAAAAAATATGAAATCGGTAAATCTTTAAAAGAAGAAAACTCAGAAGATATAATTAAGAAAATTTTAGAAGAAGCAAAAAAAAACAAATGTAAAATTTTAATTCCAGAAGATTGTTTGGTGTCAAAAAGTTTTGAAGGTGAGTCTGTTTTAAGAGAAATAAAATCTGTTGAAAAAGACGAAATTATCTTAGATATTGGGCCCAAAACTGTAAAAATTATTGAAGAAATTATAGATAATTCAAATACAGTTATGTGGAATGGTCCCGCAGGCTACTTTGAGAATAAAAACTTTGCATTAGGAACCAATGCTATTGCTCAAAAGGTTTCTAAAAACACCAAAAATAAATCTCTAATTTCTGTCCTTGGTGGAGGTGATACGGTGTCTGCAATAAAAAAAAGTGGCTTTAATTTATCTTTTACTCACTTATCAACAGCAGGTGGTGCATTTTTAGAATATCTCGAAGGAAAAGACTTGCCTGGCCTAAGTGTTTTAAAATAAATCTTATTTGATGACTCTAGAAGAAATAGCAAAAAAAATGTGTGCCAAAGGAAAAGGCATATTAGCAGCTGACGAAAGTACTGGCACAATGGATAAAAGATTAACCAGTGTTGGTGTCGAGTGCACGGATAAAAATAGATTAAATTTTAGAGAAACTCTTTTTACCTCGGATGCTATGAAAAGTTATATTGGTGGTGTTATTCTTTTCGACACAACAATCAGGGAGAGGACGAGTACAGGTGTCTCTATTCCGGAATTACTTGAAAAAAATAATTCTGTTGTAGGCATCAAAGTAGACAAAGGAGCAAAAAAATTAGCTGGGTCAACTGAAGAAACAGTCACTGAAGGATTAGATGGGTTAAGAGAAAGATTAAGTGAATATTATAAGCTTGGTGCAAGATTTACCAAGTGGAGGGCCGTTTACAATATTGGAACAAATTTCCCATCAGTTCAAAGTATAAAGTCCAATGCACAGACATTGGCTAGATATTCTGCGCTAGTTCAAGAAGCTAATATGGTTCCAATTGTTGAACCAGAAGTTTTAATGGATGGAGAACATGATATTGACACTTGCTACAAAGTAACAACAGATGTTTTAAACGAATGCTTCAATGAGTTAGCAACTCAAAAAGTTTTGCTAAATGGTATTGTGTTAAAACCAAATATGATTGTGCCTGGTTTTAAAAGTTCCAAAAAAGCAACAACAGAAGAAATAGCTAATAAAACATTAGACTGCCTAAAAAAAAATGTCCCAAGCCATGTGCCGGGAATAGCCTTCTTGTCAGGTGGCCAGTCAGAACAGGAGGCAACAAATAATTTAGATGCAATTAATAAAATAAATGATACTAATTTTCTTATCACCTACTCTTATGGCAGGGCTTTACAACAAAGTGCCTTGAAAACATGGTCGAAAGAAATGAGTAATACAAAAGCTGTTCACGATATTTTTAATCACAGAGCAAAAATGAATGCTCTAGCCTCTAAAGGTGAGTGGTCTCAAGCGTTAGAAGTTTGAAACGATTAGTTTATTTAATATCGCCTAATAAAATTTATCCAAATTTCTATAAAGATTTAGAAAAAGTCTTGTCTTCTAAAAGAGTTTTCTTTTTTCAATTAAGACTAAAAAATATACCTAAAAATTTAATTATAAAAATATCAAAAAAAATAATAAAAATTACAAAAAAAAATAAAGTAAAATTTATAATTAATGACGATTCTAAATTAGCACAAAAAGTTAATGCTGACGGATGCCATATAGGTCAATTTGATAATACGGTGAGCTTGGCAAGAAAAGATATTAAAGAAAAAACTATAGGTGTTACCTGTCATAATTCTAAGAAACTTGCTTTAAAAGCATCCAAAGACAAAGCTGATTATCTTGCTTTTGGATCTTTTTTTAAATCAAGGCTTAAGCCAAAAGCTAAAAAAGCAGATTTAAAAATATTATTTTGGGCTAAAAAAAATATAAAAAAACCAATTGTTGTAATAGGTGGTATTACTGATAAAAATTATGAAAAGTTAATTAAAGCTGGAGCGAATTATATTGCAATATCAACTTTTATTTGGAATAACCCATTTTTAAAGCCAGAAGTTGCAATTAAAAAATTTAAATAAATGAAAATATCAGCGGTAGAAGTTAAGCCCGGAATGATCATTGAACATAAAAATGATTATTGGAATGTTTTAAAAGCACAACACGTAAAACCAGGCAAAGGTGGTGCGTTTAATCAAGTTGAGCTTAAAAGTATTACCAAAGGTACAAAGCTGAATGAGAGATTTCGTTCAAGTGAGACTGTCGAAAAAGCAGAAATAGAAGAAAAAAAATTTAACTTTTTATATACAGATGGAGACAATTGTCATTTTATGGACAATAAGACATTTGAACAAATATCAATTACAAAAACCTTGATAGAAGAAAAATATAAACTTTTAAAGGAAAATTTAGAAGTTTCAATTTCATTTATGGATGAAAAGCCTTTGTCGATCGAACTTCCAAATAACGTAGAGTGCATTATAGATGTTACTGATGCAGCGATTAAAGGTCAGACAGCAGCGTCATCATATAAGCCTGCTACGCTAGACAATGGTTTAAAAATTAATGTTCCTCCTTTTGTTGAGGCGGGTGATAAAATTATTCTTGATACTAGAACTCTTGAGTACGTAAAAAAAATTAATTAATGAGACTAAATTCTCCTCGTATGACTGTAATTTATAATGCCTGCATGAAGGCATCAAAATCTTTAATTAGAGATTTTGGCGAGATTGAAAAATTACAAGTTTCTAGCAAAGGTCCTGCAGATTTTGTAACTGCCGCAGACAAAAGAACAGAAAAAATAATAATAGAAGAATTGCTAAAAGCTCATCCCGACTATGGAATATTAAGCGAAGAAATAGGTGAAATTAATAAAGAGAATAAAGATCATAGGTGGATTATTGACCCAATAGATGGAACTCTTAATTTTTTAAATGGTATTCCCCATTTTGCTATTTCGGTTGCCTATGAAGAAAAAGGTGAAATAGTTTGTGGTTTAATATTTGACCCGATTAAAGATGAATTGTTTTTTGCCGAGAAAGGATCAGGTTCTTTTTTTAACAACTCTAGAATAAGAGTTACAAAAAAGAACAAGCTAAAAAACTCTATTCTAGTAACTGGAGGGCCTAAATTTAATAGCCCCAGAAAAAATAATATCTTTCAAGAATACATTGAAGTCTCCAATTTAACTGAGGCAAATATCAGAAAATTTGGTAGTGCCGCTCTTAATGTTAGCTATGTAGCAGCTGGCAGGTTTGATGCCTATTGGGAATGGGAACTTAACTTGTGGGATATTGCTGCTGGTGTAGTAATTTTAAAAGAAGCTGGAGGATTTATCGAATTTATAGAACCAGAGGCTTCCAATTCATTTAAAAGGAATATTATTGCTTCAAACTCAAGTGTTCACGAAGAACTAAAAGAGGTTTTGTTAAAAAAAAATATTGAGAAAGTTGATCTTATGCGATAAAAGACCATCCATGAAAAAAGAAATTCACCCAAAATACCATAAAATTAAAGTTGTAATGACTGACGGAACTGAGTTTGAAACAAAGTCAACTTGGGGTAAAGAAAACGATGTCTTAAAACTAGATATTGACCCGAAGTCTCACTCTGCCTGGACAGGTGGAACACAAAAAATTCTAGATAAGGGAAGAGTGAGTAAATATAATAAAAAATTTGCAGATCTTAGAAGTAAAAAATAATTTATGTCTGAAACACCTTTTATGCCAAAGGCTACGGCTGTTTGGCTTGTAGAAAATACAACACTAACATTTAAGCAGATTGCTAGTTTTTGCAACCTACACGAACTTGAGGTTAAGGGAATAGCTGATGGTGATGTTGCAAAGGGAATCAAAGCTTATAATCCAATACTTGCTGGTCAATTAACAAGGAATGAAATTGACGTGTGTTCAAAAGACGCTAATCGTAATTTAAATTTAGTTGAGCGTGCTGAGGAAGTTCAGGTAAAAGAAAGAAAGAAACCAAAATATACCCCTCTTTCTAAAAGACAAGATAGGCCGGATGCTGCTTTGTGGCTTTTAAAAAATTACCCAGAATTTACTGATGGGCAAGTTTCTAAAATTGTTGGCAGCACTAAAGGAACAGTCTCCTTAATTAGAAAAAGAAGCTACTGGAATTTTTCAAACTTAAGAGCCAAAGACCCTGTAATTTTAGGATTGTGTTCACAGGATATGTTTGAAAAGTCTTTAGAAAAAGCCAAAAAAAGAGTTGAGAGAGAGAAGAAAGCTAAGATAAAAGAAGAAAAATTAAAAGCCTCTAAAGAGATAGCTGTAGATCAATCTTCATAAAACCTTTAAAATCTAACATAATTCAAACTAGACAATCTATAACTAAGATGTTACGAACCGATCTTAATTTAACAGGAGTATTTTATTAAAATAGAAGTAAAAGATAACAATATTGAGCAAGCTTTAAGAGTTTTAAAAAGAAAACTTCAAAAAGAAGGTTTCTTTAAAGTGATAAAAATGAAAAGTACTTACGAAAAACCCTCTGAGAGAAAAAAAAGAATTACCGATGAAAATGTAAAGAGGGTAAAGAAGCTTCAAAAACTAAAAAACAGACTTTAGCTTAATTCAGAAATTAGAGGGTTTTATATGCCGACAGGTAAGGTTAAATGGTTTAATTCTAAAAAAGGATATGGTTTCATTACAGAAAACGGAACAGAAAAAGACATTTTTTTACATGTTTCAGTTTTAGAGGAATCTAAATTAAGAATCCTAAAAGAAGAACAGGAACTTGAGTTTGAGATAAAGGAAGAAAATAATAAACTACAAGCTATAAACTTAAAAAAAGCTTAAGTTTTTATCGCGGGGTGGAGCAGTCTGGTAGCTCGTCAGGCTCATAACCTGAAGGTCGTAGGTTCAAATCCTACCCCCGCAACCAAAGATTAATAAATTATAAAAATAAGATAATAAAAAATGACAAAAGATATAAGAAACATAACAATTATTGCTCACGTTGATCATGGTAAAACTACTATGATTGATAATTTAATGAAACAAAGTGGCTCATTTAGAGAAAATGAAGTTGTAGAAGAAAGAGTAATGGATTCTGGTGAACTTGAAAAAGAAAGAGGAATAACAATTTTAGCAAAACCAGCTTCTGTTGATTGGAAAGATTCTAGAATT
>Ga0307986_10001277_pt1 | contig 18327 bp, 18 predicted proteins | sample EllFjometageno82_FD_203170 | JGI IMG/M metagenome (GOLD analysis project Ga0307986, IMG submission 203170) | Marine microbial communities from Ellis Fjord, Antarctic Ocean - #82 | ecosystem: Environmental > Aquatic > Marine > Unclassified | place: Southern Ocean | collected 2014-10-09
TTTTTGCAACTAAAGAAGAATTTAAAAGATCAATGCCAGGTCGTATTATTGGTGTTTCAGTAGACCGTTACGGAAAGAAAGCCTATAGATTATCTCTTCAAACTCGTGAGCAACACATCAGAAGAGGCAAAGCAACGAGCAATATTTGTACCGCCCAAGCTTTACTTGCAATTATTTCTGCTGCATACGCCATTTATCATGGACCTAAAGGTATTTTACAAATAGCAAATAGAACCTCTAAGTTAGCAAAATTATTTTCCGAAGGAGTTAAAGCTACCGGGTTTGAGATATTAAGCGATCATTTTTTCGATACAGTAACTATAAAAACTAAAGATAAAACAAAAGAAATATACGAGAAAGCTTTAATTAAAAAAATTAATTTAAGAAATGTAAACAATGAAATGATTTCAGTTGCATTTGATGAAGCAAAAAAATTAGAAGATGTAAATACTTTATTAAAAATATTTGGATCAAATAAAAAATACGATCAAGAAGTCAAAGTTGAATTAAATAATATTCCAAGTCAATTAAAAAGAACTTCTAAGTATTTAACTCACCCAGTTTTCAACAAATATCAATCAGAAACTGAAATGCTTAGGTATTTAAAAAAATTAGAAGATTGTGATATTGCGCTTAACCGTTCCATGATAGCACTTGGTTCTTGCACAATGAAATTAAACGCTACCGCAGAACTTATTCCAATAACCTGGAAAGAATTTTCATTACCTCATCCATTTGTGCCAACAGAACAAATGAAAGGATATAAGCATTTATTTAATGACTTAATAAATGATTTAAAAGAAATTACAGGTTTTGATGCTGTTTCATTACAACCCAATTCCGGTGCACAAGGCGAATACGCTGGGCTAATGACTATTCGAAAATACCACAAACAAAACAAACAAGAAAATAGAAATATTTGCCTAATCCCAGATTCTGCGCATGGAACAAATCCTGCGAGTGCTCAGATGAGTGGCATGAAAGTTGTTGTTGTTAATTGTGACAATGATGGAAATGTTGACATTAAGGACTTGGAAGAAAAAGCAGAAAAATATTCAAAAGATTTAGCAGCCTTAATGGTAACCTATCCTTCAACGCACGGTGTATTTGAAGAACAAATCATAGAAATATGTGAAATTATTCACAAAAAAGGTGGCCAAGTTTACATGGATGGTGCCAATCTTAACGCACTCGTTGGTGTAGCAAAGCCTGGTAAGTTTGGACCTGACGTATGTCATATTAACTTACATAAAACTTTTTGTATTCCACATGGAGGAGGAGGGCCAGGAATGGGACCTATAGCCTGTGCCAAACATTTAAAAGATTTTTTACCTAATCATAATATCATCAAAGAATGTGGCCCAATCAATGGGATGGGATCTGTTTCTGCAGCGCCCTGGGGAAGTTCAAGTATTTTACCTATTTCTTGGATGTATATAAAAATGATGGGAGCGGAAGGACTTAAGAAAGCCTCACAAGTTTCAATTTTGAACGCTAATTATATTGCTAAAAAACTATCGTCTGATTTTAAAGTTTTATATACGGGGAAAAATGGAAATGTTGCACATGAATGTATTATCGATATCAGACCTATTAAAGCTAAGTCAGGTATTTCTGAGGAAGATTTAGCAAAAAGATTAATCGATTATGGGTATCATTCTCCAACAATGTCATGGCCAGTAGCAGGAACAATTATGATTGAGCCCACTGAAAGTGAAAATCTAGAAGAGATGGATAGATTTTGTAACGCACTTATCGCTATTAAAAAAGAAATAGATAAAGTGGAACAAGGAGAGTTAGATAAAATTGATAATCCATTAAAGAACGCACCCCATACTTTTCTAGAGGTTGCAGCAAATGAATGGACACATAAGTACACTAGGGAGCAAGCAGCTTTCCCAAATGAATATCTGAGAAACAATAAATACTGGGCTCCAGTGGGCAGAGTAGACAATGTTTACGGTGATCGAAATCTGGTTTGTTCTTGCCCTTCTATGGATGAATACAAAGACGAAGCAGCTTAGACAAAATGAAAGTTGCAGTTATTGGGTCAGGAATCTCAGGTCTCTCAGCGGCATATCATCTATCAAAAAAATATAAAGTAGACCTATTCGAACAAGATGATCACTTTGGAGGCCATTCCTATACTTACGATATTACTACTAACACTGGAACTGAGGTTTCAGTAGACTTAGGTTTTATCGTTTTCAATGAACTTACTTATCCTAATTTATTTAAATTTTTTGACGACCTAGAGGTTGCGTATGAAAAAAGTGATATGTCATTTGCTGTCTCTGTTAAGAATTCAATGGTAGAATATGGAGGTAAAGGGTTAAAGGCTCTTTTTGCAAATAAATTAAATATTTTTAATCCTAAATTTATAAAAATGGTATCAGAAATTATGTCATTTTATAAAAATGCCCCTCTCTTACTTAATGACAATATAGACAATGAAACGTTAGGTAGTTACTTGGAAAAATCTAAAAAATCAAAATACTTTATAAATTTTCACATTATTCCAATGGTAGCTGCAATTTGGTCCATGCCTTTTTCAAAAGCTAAAGACATGCCACTTAAATTATTCCTTAATTTTTTTGTAAATCATGGATTATTTCGATTAAAAAATAGACCTCAATGGTACACGGTCACAAGCAGAAGTAGAACGTATGTAAGTAAAGTTTTACAAAAAATTAGCGGTGAATATTTCAAAAACTCTAAAGTGAATAAAATTTCCAGAAATGCAGAGAATGTACGAATTTCAATCGGAAATAATAATGAATATTTAAATTACGATCATGTCGTACTGGCTTCTCATGCCGACCAAAGTTTGAACCTATTAGAGGACCCCACAGATGCGGAAGTTAGTATATTAAAAGAATTTAAATACGTAGACAACGTTGCTTATCTACATACCGACGAGAGTCTTATGCCAAAAAGAAAGATAGCTTGGTCAAGCTGGAACTCTATTTCTAGAAAGGACCTAAGTAGCACATGTATTACCTATTGGCTGAACAACCTTCAAAATTTAGAAACAAAAAAAAATTATTATTTAACACTGAATCCAATTCATGAAATTAAGTCTGAGAAAATAATTAAAAAAGTTAATTTTACTCACCCTTATTTTAACTCCAAAACATCTGTACTTCAAAAAGATCTCTATAAACTTCAAGGCAAAAAAAGAACTTGGTTTTGCGGAAGTTATTTTGGTTATGGTTTTCATGAAGATGGTTTAAAATCATCTTTAGAAATGTTGAAATATTTTAAAAGCTAAATGGAAACTTGTATATACAAAGGATTTGTAACTCATAGAAGATTTAAACCATTGAGACATTATTTTTCTTACAAAACCTTTTCTATTTTATTTGATTTAACCGAACTAGAAAAAATTCATAAAAAAATAAGTATATTTTCATTTAATAAATTTAATATTTTTAGTTTTTACAACAAAGATCATGGTTCTCGCGACGGAAGTGATTTGACAGAATGGGTAAAAAAAAATCTTAAAAAATATAATTTAAATTTTAATGTTTCAAAAATAAAATTACTTTGTTTTCCGAGAGTATTTGGCTATGTATTTAATCCATTAAGTATTTTTTATTGTTATGACGGAACCGTACTTAAAGCAATTTTATATGAAGTTAAGAATACTTTTAACGAACAGCATACTTATGTTTTTCCTGTAAGCAGCAGCTCAAAAATTATTACGCAACAGTGTAATAAAAAATTTTACGTATCACCTTTCATTGGAATGGATACATTTTATAATTTTCGATTATCAGAGCCTGAAAAAAGTTTAAAAATACTTATTAAACAAACAGATAGTGCAGAAAAAATTCTAGTAGCATGCCAGATAGGAACAAGACAAATTATGTCTCTTAATCAACTCTTAATAAATCTATTTACACATCCTATGATGACTTTTAAAATCATGATATCGATACACTATGAAGCATTACGACTATGGAAAAAAGGAGCTATATTTAGAAAAAGACAAGTTAAAATTAAAAATAATATATCTTTGGAAAAATGAAATTTACCCCCTCAAAAATAGCTGAAACCTTTATACTTAACAAGCTAGAATCTATTAAAGGTGGAAGTTTAAATTTAAAAAACTACAACCAAGAAGTAAAACTTTTCGGCGAACCAAATGGTATCGTTAAAGCTGATATTGTTGTTAATAACCCAAAATTTTATATTAACATTTTAAAAGGTGGAAGCAGTGGTCTGGCTGAGTGCTATGTAAGAGATGAGTTTTCTACTTCAGATCTTACTTCTTTAATCGAGCTTACTGCTAGAAACATTAATTTAACTCATAGATTTTCTGGTATATTGAGAATAAAATTTTTAAAGAATTTATTCAAAAATACTTTTGCTTCCAACACAAAAAATAAAAGTAAAGAATACATATCCAAACATTATGATCTTGGTAATGAATTTTTTTCTATCTGGCTGGATAAAACTCTCACATATTCAAGTGGTATTTACGATAAGCCTACTGATGATTTATCCAATGCACAAATTAATAAATATAATAAACTAATTCAATTCATAAAACCAAAATCTGGAGATAAAATTTTAGAAGTAGGGTGTGGTTGGGGAGGTTTTGCGGAACATCTAGCTAAAAATTTTGATGTTAAATTAGACTGTATTACAATTTCAAAGAAACAATTAGATTTTGCAAAAAAACGTATTTTTAATGCAGGATTGAGTGAAAAAGTAGATATTAAATTTTTAGATTACAGAGAAGTAAAAGATAAGTACGATTCTATAGCTTCTATTGAGATGATTGAAGCTGTTGGGGAAAAATATCTTAATAAATATTTTTCTATGATTAAAAATAATTTAAAATATGGCGGTATTGGTGCAATACAAGCTATTATTATTAAAGATGAATTATTTGATCAATATAGAAAAAGTGAAGATTTTATACAAAAATATATATTTCCAGGAGGCTTTCTACCATCACTCCGATCTATTAAAGAGCACACTAAAAGCTCCGGTTTACAATTAACAGAATATAACTCCTATGGAATACATTATTCGAATACTTTAAAAAATTGGAGAGAAAATTTTATTAATTCCTGGAGTGATATTTCCAAGCAAGGTTTTGATAAATCGTTTAAAAAAATATGGGAATTTTATTTTTCTTATTGTGAAGCGGGTTTTAAATCTAAAAATATTGATTTGATACAATTCTCTTTATGTAATAAGTAACTACTTATGAAAATCTTATTTACATTATTAACTACTATTTTATTAACAAACTGCGCGGGGAATCAAATGAAACCAACAGATTTTAAAGATCAAAAACCAAGATTAATTATTGAAGATTATTTATCAGGTAACGTTAAAGCTTGGGGAATACTTCAGGATAGATCTGGGAAAGTTACAAGACAATTTTCGGCCGATCTAAATGGTAAATGGGATGGCAAAAATTTAATATTAGACGAAAAATTTAATTGGTCAGATGGAGAAGTTCAAAAACGTCAATGGCAGATTATTAAGCTAGACGAACATAATTACGAAGGAACAGCAGGTGACGTAGTTGGTAAAGCTAAAGGATATTCTTATGGTCCAGCTTTTAAATTTGAATATGTATTATTGGTACCCATTAAAGGTAAGGAAATAAAAATTACTTTTGATGACTGGATTTTTAAACAAGACGATAGAGTTGCAATCAATAGAGCTACTATGACCAAATTTGGCTTTAAAGTAGCGGAGCTTACTGTTATGTTCGTTAAAGATTAGTTCTATGGAGAAAGAAAGAAACAATTTTTTTTTAGACACAGTAGTTAAAGAAGATTGTGATTATATTTTAAAAAAAGTTAAAACAAATAAATTAAAAAATTCTAAAGTATTAATATTAGGTGGAAACGGATTCATAGCCACTTATATCCAGGCAGTTTTAGTATCAATTAATTGCAATATAACGTCGGTATCTTTAAATAAGCCAAAGGGTCTATTCAAGGCAATATATAAAAAAAATAAAATTAAATTTATTCAAATGGACTTAACTAATGAAAAAAAATTTCAAAAATTATTAAAAAATAAATATGATTTTATTTTCCATTGTGCGAGCTATGGCCAACCAAAAAAATGGCAATATAACCAGTTAAGTACAATTAATTTAAATACAAATACATTAAAGTTTATTTTAGATCATTCAGTTAAATATAAATCAAGAGTTTTATACTTAAGTTCAGCCGCTGTGTACGAAACAACAAAAAATCAAAAAACTATAAATGAAAGTTCTCCATTAGGAATAGGCAAGTTTACAGGTGAAATAATATATGCAAATTCTAAAATAATCGGAGAACAGTTATGTAAAATGTATAAAAAAAAATACAAAATACCAGTATATATAATCAGGTTAGCCCATACTTTTGGACCTGGCCAAGATTTTAAAGATCCTAGATTTATCCCACAAGTTTTAAGAAGAGCACTATTAGAAAAAAAAATTTACATTTATGATAAAGGAAAATCTATTAGAACTTGGGGTTACATCGCGGACATGACTATAATGTTATTGAATATAATACAATATGGTAAATCATTAACCTACAATGTGTCTGGTAAAAATCATAAATCTTTTTTTGAAATTGCGAAATCTATTTCAAAATTTTTTAGTAACATGTCTGTAAAAATTAAAAAAAAAAAACTAAGTTTTACAAGCCCTAAACCTAGTGTGTTAAAAATATCTTCTAAAAAATACCATCAAGAATTCATTAATACTGATCAAGTTAATTTATTAAGTGCTTTGAGTAAAATGATCTATTATAATAAACAATGGCAAAAATTAAATTAGCAGATTACGTAATAGATTTTTATGCTAAAATCGGTGTTGATAAGATCTTTGTAGTTTATGGTGCAGCAAATGCTGATTTAGTAGACGCTTTCTCACGTAATAAAAAAACAGATTATGTGGCTGTTCTTCACGAGCAAGCCGGTGGTTTTGCTGCAGAAGGATACGCTAAAGTAAAAGGTAATAAAATTCCAGGCGTAGCAATTGCTACTAGTGGTCCTGGAGGCATGAACTTTGTAACGCCAGCTGGTAATTGCTTTTATGATTCTGTTCCAACAGTCTTTATTACCGGCCAAGTTAATTCAAATTTTCTAAGACCGGATCCTTCAGTAAGACAAATAGGTTTTCAAGAAGCTGACATGTGTTCAATTTTTAAATCAATTACAAAATATACAAAACTTATACTTGATCCTAACTCAATTAAATATGAGCTAGAGTATTCATTGTATTTAGCAACTAGCGGAAGACCTGGTCCAATTTTGTTAGACATACCTATAGACGTACAAAAAGCAGAGATTGACACGGAAAAATTAAAGGGTTTCATACAGCCCAAGTCAGATATTAATTCAATTAATTTAGATGAGTTAGATAAAGAACTAGAGCAACTTCATACAGACATACAAAAATCTTCAAGACCAGTATTTTTAATTGGGGGAGGAGTACAAAGTGCTAAAGCTATCGATGACTTACAAGAACTAGGTAATATTTTAGAAATACCCATGTACCCTACATGGAATGCATTAGATATAGTTACAAGTGATTATAAGTATTACTGCGGAAGAATTGGAACTTATGGTGGAGCAGGCCGAAATTTTGGAATTCAAAATTCTGATTTACTTATTTCAATTGGATCAAGAATTTCTGGAAGAATAACTGGTGGAAACCCCAAAACTTTCGCAAGAGCAGCAAAAAAATATATGGTCGATGTAGATCCTGCTGTTTTAAAAAAAGAATTTCAACAAGTGCCATTTGATGAAAATATAAATTGTGATGCCAAAAATTTTATAAACACATTTAAAAATTTTTTAATTAAAAAAAAATACAAAACTGATTTAAAAAAAAATAACTGGTTAAAAAAATGTATTGAATGGAAAGAAACTTACGACCCTGTAAAATCAGATTTTTACAAAAATACAAACACAGTTCAACCTTACGCATTTATTAGAGAACTCTCAAAAAAAATGAAAAAAGATGATATATTTGTAGCAGACTGTGGAGGCAATATTGTTACTTGTAATCACTCCTTTGAAACTAAAAAAGGCCAAAGATACTTTACTAATAATGGTAATTCTCCAATGGGCTTTTCATTTTCAGGTGCAATAGGGGCTTTTTTTGCAGACCCAAAAAAAAGGATAGTTTGCGTAATCGGAGACGGTGGAATGAACATGAACATTCAAGAACTACAAACAATCAAAAATTATAAAATTAACATAAAAACAATTATCTTAAATAATCACATTTATGGAATTACTAAAGCTTTTCAAGAAACTAATTTTGAAGGTAAATCCGAAGCATGTGGACCACTAGGGTATTCCCCACCTAATTTTATTGAGATATCTAAAGCATATAAAATAAAAACTTTAGAAGTTAAAAATAATTCAGAAATTAATGAAAAAATTGATGAGTTACTGGAGTCAAACGAATCTATAGTTGTAGACGTTAATTGTCACGAATATCACACTTATGAGCCAAGGGTAGTAGGGTGGAAAACTCCTATAGAGCAAATGTACCCTTATTTGAATAAGGAAGAATTTAAAAAAAATATGTATATAGATCCTGTCGATGATTGGGAAAATCCAACTATGCCTAAAAATAATAAGTCGGATAGTAGTGGTAGTGCTTAAAATCACTTAAGTGATTGAGCAAAAGTTTTTAGTATAATTATTATTTAGTAATTACTGTTATTTATCTCTCTGAGACAAAATAGGTTTTTTTATTGGCCATTTAAAATTTACCCTTGGGTCATTCCATTTAACCGATATTTGTTCATTTGAATCTACATATTTACCTTTAAAAGCCCATTTATACGCATACAAAGCATCTGAAGATAAGCACAACCAGGAATTTAAAAACATAGGAGGTATAAGCACCGACATTTTATTTTTATCATTTAATTTAAAAGCAACATGTTTTAAATAATTTTTAGAGCTAAACCTGTAATCTACCACAACACATAGAACTTCGCCCTTAAGACACGTAATTAATTTCCAAGATTTTTTATCACCATGAAATCCTCTAAGAACATTTTTTTTTGAAGTCGTAAATTTATCAAGGTTAAAAGTTAAATTTTTAAAATATTTTTTTTCCCATGATGTCCAAATCTCTCCTCTAAAATCTTTAAATGTACTTATTTTAAAGAATTTTATTTCTTTTAATTTTTTGTGTGAATTTATATTCATAATTACTATATTTTAATACTGTTAATAATTTTACATAGTTTAATAATTTTATTTTTTTCAAGACCTGGATAATTACCAATATATAATGAATAAAAATGCATATGTTCTGTGTTAGTAAAGTTTTTCAAGTTATATTTTTTTTTAATTTTTCTTAAATATGGTTGTCTTAATTGATTGCCACCTCCAACACTTCCAATTCTATATTCAATTAAGCTAGACTCTAATATTTTTATAATTTTTTTAAATAAGTTTTCATTTTTTTCTTTTAATATTAGGTGTAATCCATAATTACTAGATCCTTTCATGTCAAAATCTGTAAAAAAAATATCTTTTCTAATGTTTTTTAAAAATAGTTTATGATTTTGATTTCTAATTTTTATATTTTGATTAAGTCTCTTAATTTGTTCAATACCTATGACTGCAGATAATTCATTATTTCTAAGATTAAATCCTTCAGTAAAAAAAATAAAATCACTATTTAGATCTTCGTACGAAGATTTAACTTTATTAATTAGTTTTTGATTCTGAGAGTCTCTAAGCAAACCATGTCCCCGTTTCATTTTAGCCAAACTATCAATTTCTTTTGAGTTAGTACTTATCATACCTCCTTCTATGGTCGACATATGATGTGCGTAATAAAAAGAAAAATTAGATATTCCACCTAGTGTTCCAGCTTTTTTTCCATCTAACTCAACTCCGTGAGATTCACAAGTATCCTCTATAAGAAAAATTTTTTTTTTATTTATAAAGTTTAGAAATTTTTTTGATATCCCCAAGAATCCCATGGCATGTGTTAAAAAAATTGCAGCTGTTTTTTTTGTTATTTTTTTCTTAACTAATTCTTCATCTAATGCTAAATTTTTTAATTTAATGTCTACAAATATAGGCTTGAATCCTGAGTTAATTACAGACACGACATCTGAACTCCAGGTAAAAGCAGGTAAGATTACTTCACTTTTATTTTTTTTTATTTCTTTTAGTATATTTAGAGAGATTAAATTTGCTGAAGCCCCAGAATTTACAAAAGTACTATATTTAACACCTAACCATTTTGACCATTTTTTTTCAAAATTTTTAACTTTTATTCCGTTTGTGAATTTGTCTGTAGAATTAATGAATTTTATGAGAGTTTTTTTGTCTAAATGATTGATGTTATTGTTCATTAATGGCCAGTTAAATTTTTTCATATTTTTTTCAATAAATTAATAAAAGTTTTTTAATACAAATTATAGTATAAATAATTTTTAACGTTAAAATAAATTATATAACAAAAAATGAAACTTTTATCTGTTGTTTTTTCATTTAGAAATGAAGATGGTAATATCAAAGAATTGGTAGAAAGAGTCGATCTTAGTATAAAAAAATCAATAAATTGGAACTATGAACTTATTTTTGTAAATGATGATTCGACCGATAGTTCAGAAAAAATTTTAATTGAATTACAGAAAATATATCCCATCAGAATAATAAACATGAGTAGAAATTTTGGGGTTGATCCTTGCGTACTTGCAGGATTTAGAGACGCTAAAGGTGACGCGATAGTATACCTTCATACAGATTTACAAGACCCACCAGAATTAATTCCTGAGTTAATTAAAAAACATGAAGAAGGATTTGATGTTGTACATACCGTCAGAACAAAAAGACATGGAGAATCAAAATTTAGAATGATGGTTACTAAAATTGCTTATCGTATAATTAATATTTTATCTGATATAAATTTGCCAATAGAGGCTGGTGATTACAAACTTATTTCAAGAAAAGCATTAGATAAAATATTAAATCAAAAAGAATTTAGACCATATGTTAGAGGTTTATCAGTGTGGGTCGGATTTAAACAAACTTTCTGCAAGTATGAAAGACAAGCACGAGGAGCTGGCGAATCTAAAATGCCATTATTATCTGCAGGACCTGCTGGAGATTTTATAAATGGTGTAACAAGTTATTCTCTAAAACCACTTTATGTTGGAATTTATTTAGGTTTTTTTTCACTGTTTATTTCAATGCTTTTAATTGTCTATGCATTATTTTTGAAATTTAATAATCTTGCCGTTCCTGGTTCTACCAGCATAATAATTGCTATATCTTTTTTTTCTGGAATGTTGTTGTTCACTCTAGGAGTAATTGGAATTTATCTAGCAAGAATCTTTGAACAAACAAAAGGAAGAGATCAATACGTAATTAAAGACATAAAAAATTATAAGTAATTTTTTAATGAAAAAATATTTACCCGCAATTTTATCTTTGTCATTACTAATAGTCGTAGGCTTATTCTGGGATAATATTAAGTTACCATACGATGAAAATAATAAAATTATTGGAGATTATTTTTATAAAAAATTTAACCCACAAAACGAACTATTAAGATTTACCTTATTTATCGTAATACCATGCTTTGTATATTTAATAAGTTACTTAAAAATTAACAAAGACGTATATACACTTAGCCCAAGTGATGATTATTATTTTCTTAAAAATGAAAAAATAAATAATGAAAGTAATTATTTAAACAACTATATAATTTTATTTGTAATTTTAATTTTAGTAGAGTTTTTTGCAATTGATTTTCAAAGATTTTTAAACATTGATACCTTCCATGATACAGTATTCTTAGTTCCTCCAATTAATCACATAAACAGCAATGATTTTTTTAAATCTACATTATATGATTATGGATTTATTGGTAATAATTTAGGCTTAATATTTAACAAATTTTTTAATTTTTACACCTTAGGATCAATAAATTTTTTAAAACTAATTTTAATTTTAATAGTAAAGTTTTTTCTAATTTTTATTTCAAAAAAAATAGTATCTAATTTAAATTATGGTAAATTTTTAAAAATAATTTTCTTTATTATATTTACTTTTTTAATTATTAGTCTGCCGAATTATTATGATTTTAATTCTTATTTTTCCGTAAGATCAGCTTTATACTTACTTTTTATCTATATAATAGGCTCTGCAATATGCGACGAAAAATTTAAAGAGTTAAAATTTTTAATAGCAGGTGCTTTTTCTTTAATCTCCTTACTTTGGTGGTTTGACGTAGGCCTATACACTAACTTACTTTTAATTTTAGCTGGAATTTATTTGATAGTACATTCACAAAAAAAAAATTTATTTTTTTTACTTTTAGGAATGTCAATTATATGGCTTTCATTTCTTGCAATTATGCCTTTTAATGAAATTAAAGAATTTTATAATAATCTTAAATTTATCATCTTAACTTCAGATTATTTAATTGGTTTGGAATATTTAAAACCTTTTAGTGAAAACAGTGGTAGATGGACTAAAGCATTATTGTTAATTTATACAACAAGCTTAATTCTAGTAAATATAAATTTTAGTAAAAAAATTGCTATAAATTTTAAAACAAAAATATTTATAAACATAATATTTATTAGTGGCTTGATAAACTTTAAAACTGCTTTATTGAGATCAGACTCTTACCACCTTAAGTCTTCATCAGGACTTTATACTATAATTTTTATTTTTGTTTCCTTGTTTTTTTTGTTTAAATTTATAAGCGGAAATCAAAAGATTAATTTTTTTATCTCTAATCTTAAGACCTCTTTACAAAAAAAAATCTATATTTATTTATTCTTTATATTTTCGTTAATTTTTATCTCTGGTATTAATAATAAAAATGACAACATCAGTACAATAAATAAAATTAAAAATTTAATAAATACAAAAGCAAATATTACAAAACTTATTTTAACCGAAGATATGCATTATTTAAAAGGAGAGAACTTATTAATTTATGAAAAATATAAAATTTTAAGTAAAAATGATACATGTATTCAACTGTTTTCAGATGATAACTTTTTTCCTTATTTTTTAAAAAAACCAACGTGCACTAAATTTTATCTGACTAATCAAATTTTAGATGGTATTACCTCTAAAACATTTATAAAGGAATTAGAAAAATCTTCACCAAGTTATATTTTATACAAATCTCCAAAAAGTATAATATTAAATTTTGATAACTTTCCAACTGTAATAAAATATATTGATAAAAATTACGAATTTGACGAAGATTTCAAAGGATATATTTTTTATAAAAAAAAGCAGACAAATTAAGTACAATTTCTAAAAAAACTAACTATAAAATAATTTTATCTCTTAACAAATTTATCAATTAAAAATAAATATATTCGATAAGGCAAAATCCTTAAAAGTTTTACAAATAATGTTAATTCTTTTGGGAAGTGAGTTTCAAAAGAATTACTTTTTACTAGTCCATTAAATATTTTATTAGCTGCAAATTCTGGTGTTTTAATAAAAGGCATATTAAATTTATTTTTATTAGTTAGTGGTGTTTTGATAAATCCTGGCGATATTAATGAAACTCTCACATTATATTTTTTGAAATCAAAGTATAAACTCTCAGTTAAGTTTGTTAACGCTGCTTTTGAAGGTCCATAACCACTTGAATTAGGTAATCCTCTATACGCGGCAATTGATGAGACTATAGATATGTGCCCACTTTTTTTATTTTTGAAATAATCTTCAACTGTTTTAATACAATTTAAAACACCAAAAAAATTAATATTCATGATTTTTTTTATTTGTTTTTTGTTGATTTCCTGTTCTAATGTTGGGTCATATGCACCACTACAAAAAATACATAAATCTAAATTATTAAATTTTTTTAGTATTTCTGAAAATTGTTCTTCAACTCTATTTTCATCTGTTACATCTAATGGAAAAGAGTATATATTTTCATCTTGAGCAAGTTGGTCTAATAGTTCGTTTCTTCGAGCAGACACTGCTACCTTCCAATTTTCCTTTGCAAACTTTAAAGCTAATGCCTTACCAATTCCGCTACTAGCTCCTGTAATCCAAATTTTTTTGTGATTTTTTGACATGATTTGTTTATATATCACTACATGACAAAAAATAAATATTTATCTTTATTCTTGATATTAGCCTTTACTTTTATCGCATCAGGTATTGGAGGTTTTATTACTGCGTCTTTTAAAGAACCCTGGTATTCAGCAATAATACTACCAGCCTTTAACCCACCCAGCTGGGTTTTTGCTCCTGTATGGACAACGTTGTATTTTTTAATGTCCATTGCAATTTGGAGAGTTTGGATAAACTTTTTTGATCAAAAAATATTAAATATTTACTTTATTCATTTATTTTTTAACGCAACGTGGAGTGTTGTTTTTTTTGGATTTCATCAAATTGAATTAGCTTTATTAAATCTGATTATTATTTTAATTTTTATTTTTGTTTTAACCAAAATTTATTTTAAAAAAGATAAAATAAGCTTCCTTCTTATGCTGCCTTATTTTTTTTGGTCCTCTTACGCTTTAGTTTTGAACTTTTCAATCGTACTTTTGAATTAGATATTTTTTTTAATGTTGGTCTGCCCAAAATATATGTATTAATAAGATAAGCTAATACAATTAAGACTACACTACCAGATACCACGGGAAATAATATAAAATCGTAAGACACATCTGCAAACAAAGCTATAAGTGGATTTGCTGCAGCAGGTGGATGAACTATTTTTAAATACATCATTATCGTTACACATAGGCCAACAGACAAACCTAATGTGACAAATGAAATGCCAAAAAATTGATTAAATAAAATACCAATAACGATTGAGATTAAATGGCCAAAAAAAACATTTTTTGGATTTGCAAATTCGCTATCATAAAAAACAAATAAAATTAGAGCTGTAGAGCCGAATGAAAACATGAGCCAAACACCATAAGGAGATTCAAATGTTAATAGAGCTAAAACACCAACAACAAAAGCAGCTGATATTCCTGTAAAAATTGGTTCTGATAAATTCATTTCAATACTTTTTAATTTACGTTATACATAGATCTAATTAAGTCTCATATACTAATTATTAAAAAAATTGAACAATACATGACAATGACATCATTATTTTTTACTAGAATCTACCGATCTGTCAAAATTGATCCTGAAGTTTTTAACGAAGTTCAAAAAGATAAAAGCGCAACTATATCAGCAGCTATTGTAGTTATACTATCAAGTTCTGCAGCTGGCATTGGCGCTGCATCGTTAGGAGCTGGTAATTTTATATTAGCGCCCATTTTTTCATTAATAAGTTGGTTTGTCTGGGCATACATTGTTTATTTTGTTGGTGTTAAATTATTTCCAGATACAAAAACTAAAACTACGCAGTTTGCTCTTTTGAGAGCTATTGGATTTTCAAGTGCCCCAGGAATAATAAGAATTTTTGGTTTTAATGAAGAATTAATGACTGTCACATTTATAGGGTCTGCATTTTGGATGTTGGCTTGCATGGTTGTAGCTGTCAAAGAGACTCTTAATTATAAAAGTTTGTGGAAAGCTCTTGGCGTAGTAATTATTTCTTGGTTTGTTCAAGCTTTCGTTCTTATAACTATTGTAGCTATGACTAGAAATATTTAAATAGGAAATAAAGTTTTAGATGTTTTGCAACTATCGCAAAGTTTGTAGCCATGCATAACTAGGTTTGATTTAACATTTTTATCTTCTTTATTACACTCTTCACAAATATTATTAATTTCTATGTAATTTAAAACTTCATTTGATTTAACCGAATCTTTTTCAAGATGCTTTAATTGATAACAATCTGTACAAAGAAATTTTATATCAGCACAGTTACTAACTTGAGTAAGAATAGTTTCACTTTCTCCACAATCATCACAGCTTGGTAGTTTTTTCATAAATAAAATATTACCTTTAATTTAAAGAAAACTATATAATTAATATATGACAAAAGTTATTTTTTTTATTATTGTTCTAATTAATCTAAATACACTCAATTCTTTAGCAGGCACAGTTACTGTGACAGCTGGTGATAATAAGAATGAATATAAAAAAGCTTATTTTGCAGGTGGTTGCTTTTGGTGCATGGAAGAATCATTTGACAAAGTAAAAGGAGTTATAAAATCAATATCTGGGTACTCAGGAGGACATGTTAAAAACCCAACTTACAAACAAGTAATTTATAAAGATACAGGGCACGTAGAAGCTATTGCAGTTTATTACGATCCTGAATTAATTAGTTACGAAGAGTTACTAAAAGTGTTTTGGGTAAACATAGATCCTTTTGATGCCAATGGACAATTCTGTGATAAAGGAAAAAGTTATAGATCGGTAGCATTTTATCAAAACATAAAACAAAAAAAACTTATAGAAAATTCAATAAGTAGTATTGAAAAAAAATTTAATAAGAAAAAAATTGTAACTCTAGTTTGGAAATTTAAAAAATTCTACCCTGCGGAAGATTATCATCAAAACTACTATCAAAATAATTTCTTAAGATATCTGGCGTACAAGTCTGGCTGTCAAAGAGAGGAAATATTGAAAAAAATATGGAATTAAAAAAATATCTAATACTTATTATGATACTTAGTTTTACAAATTTTTTGCATGCAGATATTATTAAACCTGCAGAAAATTTAACTGCGTACGACGTAGTAAAAATTCAATTAAATGCATTAAAAAACAACAACAAACCAAATAAAAATGCTGGAATTAAACAAACATGGGTTTTCGCACATCCAGAGAATAAAAAAATTACGGGTCCTTACGAAAGATTTGAAAAAATGTTATTTGGAAATCAATATAGTTTTTTATTAAACCATGAATCTCATAAAATTAAATTAATTATGAATTCAAAAAATTTATATATATATAATGTTGAATTAATTTCTAGTGATAAAAAAATGTATTTTTACGAATGGCACCTAGAAAAAAATTCTACTGATGAATGCAGTAGTTGTTGGTTTACAACAATTGTTTCACCGCCAACTAATAAAGGTAATATAATCTAATGAAAAGACCATCTTATACAACTAGACTTCTTATAATAATGTTTATTCTTACTGTTATTCCAATTGGTGCAACACATTTCGGCATTATCTATATGGGTATGGAAGACGGAATACTTCTTGGTTTTTGTGTTTCAATACCTTGTGTTACATTTGCATGCTGGAAACTATATATTGATGGTTGGAGAAATGAGGATGATGAATGAAATTTTATACCACAAGAGAAAAAGCATTAAAATCGTTAGAGATTTTTATAGATAAAGATATTATTAATTATTCATCAAAAAGAAACTTTGATTTTGGTCCGATAGATAGAAAAAATGTTTCGTGCTTATCTCCCTATATTTCACATAGACTTATTAATGAGTATGAAATTTCAAAAAAAGTTTTAAGTAAACATCCATATCAAAAAGTTGAAAAATATATCCAAGAAATTTATTGGAGAGTTTATTGGAAGGGCTGGCTGGAGCTTAGGCCAAAAGTATGGGCTGACTTTATAGAAGATTTAAATATAATTGAGGAGAGCGAAAACTATCACCTGGCAATTAATGGAAAAACTAAAATTGAATGTTTTAATGATTGGGTTAAAGAAATTAAAGAATATAATTATTTACACAACCATACACGTATGTGGTTTGCAAGTATTTGGGTTTTTACTTTAGGTTTACCTTGGCAAAAAGGTGCGGAATTCTTTATGAAATATTTACTTGATGGCGACGCTGCATCTAACACTTTAAGCTGGAGGTGGGTTGGGGGCTTACAAACAAAAGGAAAACATTACCTTGCACAATCTTGGAATATTAGTAAATTTTTAAATAAAAAATATCAAAATATTGAGCTTAAAGAAAATGCCCTCCCCTTAATTGATAGTAGAGAATATAAAATATCACCAATAGAAATAATAAAAAATGATAGTAAAAATGAATATTTAATTGTTTTTGAAAATGACCTGAGCACAGAAAACCTAAAAATAAAAAATTATAAAAAAATATATTTTGTTTTGCTCGACAATAAAAGCAGATTATTAAAGCTGGATTTAAAAGTTCTAAATTATAAAAAAAATATTATGAAAGATAAATTAAATGAAATTAATGATAATTTTGAATTAATTAATGAAAATGAGATAGAACAATTATTAGAAAATATAAAAAATTTTGATATCATTTATCCATCAATAGGTGAAAATATGACTTTTTTAAAAAAAATGGTTAAAGAAAAAAATTTGGTTATAAATTTTGTTGCTAGAGATGAAGATATATTCTGTTGGAATTTTTCTAATAAGGATTATTTTAATTTCAAATCAAACATACCTAAAATA
>Ga0307986_10001278_pt1 | contig 18326 bp, 16 predicted proteins | sample EllFjometageno82_FD_203170 | JGI IMG/M metagenome (GOLD analysis project Ga0307986, IMG submission 203170) | Marine microbial communities from Ellis Fjord, Antarctic Ocean - #82 | ecosystem: Environmental > Aquatic > Marine > Unclassified | place: Southern Ocean | collected 2014-10-09
GCAAAACCACAATCGATTAATCCTTTATCAACTGCATCTAAAGTTTCTTTTACACCTACTACAGATCCAGCTGGCATAATTTCAAACTTAAGTGAACCTTGTGTTAGTTCAGTTACCGTGTCAGTGAAATCTTTTAACATTATCACTTCATCAGCTTTTGCACTAATTACAGTTTGGCACTTAAGAGTTTGTGCAGAATTTGCTCCTGAAACTGTCATAACAGTTAAAAGAAGAGTTCCTACAAATAATGATATGATTTTTTTCATATTGTTTATTTTCCTCTGTTGTGTTTTTATAAAAAAGAACCCTTTCAAAAAATTAAATTTAAAACAAGAGCTAATATATTAATATATTGCTCTATAATTGGCCTAAGACTAGCATTTTAAATTTTACACATTATAAACTCTCTAAACTAATGGATAATTTTAATTTTATTATAATAGGAGCTGGTTCAGCAGGATGTGTTTTGGCTAACAGGCTTTCAGAAAATCCTAATAATAAAATTCTCTTGATTGAAGCTGGTGGAAGGGACTCTTATCCATGGATTCATATTCCAGTTGGTTATTACAAAACAATGCATAATCCTAAAACTGACTGGTGCTACAAAACAGAGCCAGATGAAACAATGGAAAACAGATCAATACCCTACCCTAGAGGAAAAACTCTTGGAGGCAGTTCATCTATTAATGGTTTGTTGTACATAAGAGGTCAAGAACAAGACTATGATATTTGGAGACAGTTAGGAAATAAAGGTTGGGGTTGGAATGATGTTTTACCCTATTTTTTAAAAGCTGAAAATCAAGAAAGAGGAAAAAGTGAGTTTCATAATATAGGTGGACCACTATCCGTTTCTGACCAAAGAATAAAACTACCAATATTAGATGCATTTATGAATGCAGCTGAAGAAATTGGAATTCCTAAAGTTAATGATTTTAACAAAGGTGATAATCATGGTTGTGGTTATTTTCAGGTAACTGAAAAAAATGGTTTACGATGTAGTACAGCTACTGGATATTTAAATCCAATTAAAAGTAGAAAGAATTTAAAAATTGAAACTAAGTGTCATGTTGAAAAAATTAATTTTGAAAATAAAAAGGCTGTAAGTATTTCATACTGGAAAAATAATCAATCTTTTACAGTAAAAGCTAGTAAAGAAATTATTTTAAGTGCAGGTTCAATTGGTTCGGCACAGATTCTTCAATCATCAGGTATTGGAGAGGCTGAAAAATTAAACAAACTTGGAATTGATGTTGTTAAAAACTCTATTGGTGTTGGTAAAAACTTGCAAGATCATTTAATGTTTAGACCTGTTTACAAAGTTAAAAACATTCAGACATTAAATAAAAAAATTAATAGTATTATTGGTAAACTAATGATTGGTATGGAGTATGTCTTTTTTAGAAGTGGTCCAATGACCATGGGTGCTAGTCAGCTCTGTGGGTTTGCAAAAAGTGATACTTCTAGAGAAACCCCCAACCTACAATTTCATGTTCAGCCAATTAGTACAGATAAATTAGGAGGCTCAAATTTACATGATTTTACAGCTTTCACTCCTACTGTTGCAAACATAAGACCAACAAGTAAAGGTGAAATTAATATTACAAGTAAAGACAGTAGAGAGGATCCTAAAATAAAAATGAACTACCTTTCAAGTCTTGATGACCGTAAAGTTGCGGCTGAGGGTTTAAGATTAATTAGAAGAATTGTTTTAGAGAGTAATGAATTCAAAAAATATGAACCTGAAGAATTTAGGCCTGGTATTAATATTCAAAATGATGAAGAGTTAGTTAAAGCTGCAAGTAATTATTCTCAAACTATTTTTCATCCAGTTGGGACTTGTAAAATGGGGAATGATGAAAGATCAGTGGTATCAGATGAATTAAAGGTTCATGGAGTTGAAAATTTAAGAGTAATAGATGCTTCCGTGATGCCTAATATTACTTCAGGAAATACAAACGCACCTACTATAATGATTGCAGAAAAAGGTGCAGATATGATATTGAATAACCAATAATGTCTGAACAATTAATTATATTTTTTCAAATTGTATTTATCGATTTAGTTCTTGCTGGTGATAATGCAATTATTATTGGAATGGTTGCTTCAAAATTTCCAATAGAACAAAGAAAAAAAATTATTTTTTGGGGAATAGGTGGTGCAATAATTTTAAGAGTTATTTTAACTTTATTTACAGCATACCTACTTCAAATAACCGGACTAAGATTAATTGGTGGGATATTATTACTTTATATTGTTTATAGACTTTATGTTGATGTTATTAAAAATTCATCCAAAGAAGAGGATATTAGTGTAAATAACTCAAGTTTGATAAAGGCTATTTGGACAGTATTACTGGCTGATTTTACCATGAGTTTAGATAATGTTTTGGGTGTTGCTGGAGCTGCTGGTAGTCATTATTATTTATTGATTTTTGGATTAATTTTATCAATAATATTGATGGCAACTGCTGCAACAATGATTTCTAAATGGATTAAGAAATATAAGTGGATTGCATGGATTGGTTTACTTGCAATACTAGTAGTTGCTATAGAATTGATTTATACAGATATAAAAATTTTACTATAGATGTTTTTAAAAAAATATAATTTAAAAAATAAAACAGCAGTTGTTTCTGGTGCTGGAAAAGGCTTGGGTAGAGCCTGTGCAATTGCTTTAGCAGAGGCTGGTGCAAATTTAATAATTATAAGTAGAACTAAAAAAGATTTAGTTGAAGTTTCTAAGATAATAAAGAAATATAAATCTAAATGTAAATTTTATACTTGTGACATAACAGATTATAATCAAATAAAATCTATAATAAATGAACAAGAAAAAATCGATATATTGGTAAATAATGCAGGCAATAATATTCCAGAACATTTTACAAAAGTTAAAACTAAAAACATGGAATACTTAGTTAAAATTAATACAATAGCATCATTTAATTTAGCACAACTATGTACCCTTAAAATGATTAAGGCCAAAAATAGAAAAAAAATTGGAGGAGCAATAGTTAATATGTCTTCTCAAATGGGACATGTAGGAGGACCAATCAGAAGTGTTTACAATATGACCAAATGGGGTTTAGAGGGTTTAACTAAAGGTATGGCTATCGATTTAGCTAAATATAATATTAGAGTAAATACGGTTTGCCCTACTTTTGTAGTTACACCAATGACAAAAAAATTTTTAAAAAATAAAAAATTTAAAAGAGATACTCTTGGCAACATTCCACTAGGTAGGTTTGCTGAAATGTCTGAAATAGCTTCAGCTGTAGTTTTTCTTGCTTCGGATGCCGCATCAATGATAACTGGTACTTCTTTATTAGTTGATGGTGGTTGGACCGCTAAGTGATAATTTTTGTTAAGAAATTTATAAAAATTATTTCTATCAATATTTTTTCAATTTAAATTTAAAATAATGACTAAAATTTTTATAATAAACTCTTTTTTTTTGATAAACCTATGTTTTTCTTCAGTTTTTGCTGTTGAATTTAAAGGTAAATTTATTCAAGGTCATTTTATAATTGGTAAAACAAATCCAGGTTCAAAAATTATTATAGATAAACAAAGAGTGAAAGTTTCAAAAGATGGTTATTTTGCTTTTGGTATTGAAAAGGACAGAAAATTAGATATCACAATTATAGAAAATAGCCAAACTACTATAAAAAAAATTCAGAAGCGGAAATATAACATACAAACAATTGATGGATTACCTAAAAAAAAAGTTACACCTCCAGAAGAATTTTATGCAAGAATAAAAAAAGAGAACGCACTAATTGGAAAGGCTAGAATGATTGAAAGTGATCTATCATTCTTTAAAAACAATTTTATTATACCAGTTGATGATGCAATAATTACTGGTGTGTATGGAAGTCAAAGGATTTTAAATGGCATTCCTAAATGGCCTCATTATGGATTAGATTTTGCACAAAAAAAAGGAACATCTGTTAAAGCGATGAATGATGGAATTGTAACTTTGGCCGAAAAAGATTTGTTTTATACTGGGGCTACTTTAATCTTTGATCATGGTCATGGTGTTTCAACGCTTTACATGCACATGGATAAGATTTTTGTAAATAAAGGAGATCATATTAAAAGGGGTGATGTTATTGGTACTGTTGGAACTAGTGGAAGATCAACAGGTCCTCATTTAGACGTTAGGCTAAACTGGTTTGGTACTAGACTGGATCCAGCAACTGTATTAAACATTCAATGATGAAAAAAAATTTATTGGAAAAAACTGCTGATAAATTAGTTAATGCATTTATTAAAGACAAAATAATTGCACCTATTCCTTCAAAATTTACCAAAAAATTAAATGAAGCTCAAAAATTAAGAAAATTATGTGAAAGTAAAATTTCTGATCCAATTATTGGATTTAAAGCTGGTGGAACAGGAATTCCTATGATGAAAAAATTAAATGAAAAAGAACCATTTTATGCATCTATATTCAAAAATAATTTTTTAAAAAGTGGAAAAAAAGTAAAAATTAATAAGTCAACCTTAGGCATTGAACTTGAAATTTGTTACCTAATTATGCAATCTTTTTTTTCATCAAAAGGACAAATCACTATGAAAAATGTGACAAAACATATTTCTCACATGGCTCCTTGTATTGAAATAATCGGCTATAGACAAAGAAAAAAAGGAATTACATCGTTTGGTGATTTGTGTAGTGATTTTGGTGCAAATGTTAAATTTTTAATCGGGCAAAAGAAAAAATATAAAAAAATTAATATTGGAAACCTTAAAACAAATATTTCAAATAAAAAGATTAAACAAAGTGTTTCTGGAAATACAAGCACAGTTTACATTAACCCCTTAAATTCTCTTTGCTTTGTTCTTAACAAACTAAAGAAAGATAAAATTAATCTCAATAAAAACTTCTATGTTTTTACTGGTTCAACAGTGGGTGTTGTTCCAATTTTAGGAAAAGGATTATACACTGGAAAAATAGACAACTTAGGATCAGCTAAAGCGATTATTTATTAATGGCATTACACTTTAGCAAAGAAGAATTTCAAAAAAGAAAAATAAATGTTTTGGATTCAATGAAAGAGCAAAACCTTGATGCTCTTTTAATGTTTAGGCAAGAGTCTATGTATTGGTTAACAGGTTATGACACATTCGGGTATGTTTTTTTTCAAACTTTACTATTAGATCAAAAAGGAAAAATTGTTCTTCTAACAAGAGCTCCTGATTTAAGACAGGCAAAAAATACATCGAATATTGAAGATATAAGAATTTGGGTAGACAAAGATGGTTCTAATCCAACAGATGATCTTAAAACAATTTTAAATGAACTCAGCTTAAAAGGGAAAAAAATAGGAATTGAGTATGAGGCTTATGGAATGACAGGTCGAAATGCTTTAAGATTAAATAAATCTTTAAAAAATTATTGTGAAATCGAAGATCAATCAGAACTTATTACAAAACATAGAGTTATTAAATCTAAGGAAGAAATTGTTTATATAAAAAAAGCTGCAGACCTCGCAGACAAAGCTCTTGATGAGGCTTGGAAATATACAAAAATAGGCGCAAGTGAATCTAAAATTTTAGCTGAAATGCAAAGAGTTGTTTTAGAAGGTGGTGGGGATTATCCTGCAAACGAATATATTATTGGCTCAGGTCATAATGCTTTGTTATGCAGATACCAATCTGAAAAAAGAATATTGTCTAATGTAGATCAATTAAGCATAGAATGGGCTGGCACTTATAAGCACTACCACTCAGCTATGTTCAGAACTATTCCTGTCGGTAAAGCTGATCCTAAACATATTAAAATGCACGAAGCATGTGTTAGAGCTTTGTTTAACTGTGAAAAAAAATTAACACCAGGAAATACAGTTGGTGAAGTTTTTGATATTCATGCCAAAACATTTGATGATCTTGGATATAAAGATTCGAGAATGAATGCTTGTGGTTATTCATTAGGTTCTACATTTTCTCCAAATTGGATGGACTGGCCCATGCTTTACACAGGTAATCCTTACATAATAAAGCCAGGTAACGTATTTTTTATGCACATGATTTTAATGGATAGTGTCAATGAATTAGCCATGAATTTAGGAGAAACGTATCTTGTAACAGAGAATGGTAACGAGAGATTAGGTAAGCAAAAACTTGATTTAGTGGTAAATTAAGTCTTTGGTTTTATTTTAATTTAGATCTGTAAATATATTTTTTTTTTATATTTTTTGCAAAACCTAAAAATTTCATTAAAGAACCAAACCCAAAACTAAAAATACTTAAGTAAATAATAATATTTAGTTTGATAATCTCTATTGGATTTTTTGATAATTTAAAAGTTTCAAAAAAAACTAAAATATTAAAAGATATAATTGACAAAGCATAAATATCAAAAAAAACATTAAAAAAATACATGTAGGGAAAGATAATAAAATATATAAAAATAAAAAAGGGAATAAAATATTGTATATTATTAATAAATACACCTCTTGAAAAAACATGCTCTACAGAAGTACCATAAGCATATCTTTGAAAAATGAATGGAATAAAGTCTCTATTTCTATGAAAAATTTTTACTATTGGAGAATACACAATCTTTTTTATTTTTATAATTTTATCACATAAATCTATATCTTCACCTATATAAATTTTATCATTCATACCATTAACTTTTAAAAAATATTTCTTAAATAAAATCATGTTACAGGATGAAGCTTGTGAACAAAAAATTTTTTTACTAATATTTTTTCTAAAAACTTTTGATCCAGATAATAAAAAACTTTTATGTGCTAATCCAATTATTTTAGACCATCCTTTTTGATCTGGAAAAGGTAAGTCTGGTCCAGTAACTATTGCTATATTTTTATTTTTTTTAAGTATATTTATTCCATTTTTAACCCAATCATTTGTTGCAGCTGCATCAGAGTCTATAAAGGCAATATATTTATCTTTACATAATTTTACTGCTCGATTCCTTTTTTCACTCATATTAATATTGCCAAAACTCAAATATTTAACTTTATTAGGTAAATATTTTTTTTTAACAATATTATCTGTTACTAAGTAGATTGTTATTTTAATATCTTTTTGATTTAAGCATGAATCTATACAAGTCTTAACTTCTTTATTAAGACTTATACTTGGGATAATTACTGTACAATTATTTTTCACTTGAGTTTTTTATTATTTTTTTAATGCTGCAACCAACAATTCAGGTTGGTATCTCCAATTGCCTAATATATTATACGATAAGGCACATTCATAAGTACAATTACATTTTGTATCTAAAATAAATTTTTTTGTTTCTTTTGCTTTTTCAGCTTTCCACATTTTCATAAAATTCATATCAAAATCTCTTAATTCGCCAATTTTTTTATCCTCTAAAATTTCACATGGAAAGACAGAACCTGATGCGGATATAACCCCAAATAAGGATCCTGCATGACAAGGGCTAATATATTTCGGTGTCATATACATTTCTTGAACCATTTTATTTGCAATTAAATCTTTTTTTGCATGCAATCGACCTTGTAGACTTTCATAGTTATAATTTGTTAATATTTGTTTTTTTGAATCCTCTTCTATCTGTTTAGATAACCATGAATATGCTTTAAAAATTTTTTCTTTTTCATCAGATGCAGTTTTGTATATTCCCTCATCTCTTACAGCCACACCTTTTATTGCATTAAATTTATATTTTTCAACAAACTGTTTGTATATTTCCTTAACATCATCACAATTTTCATTTGAAACAGTTATTGCAACTACGGGGCTAATACGATTGCTAATTTTTTTTAATGCATGAAAAGTTTCGTAACATTTATTAAATAAATTTGGAATTTTTCTTATTTCGTTATGTCTATCAGGCAAGCTATCGATTGAAATTTGAAAAGTTAGCTCTATATCTTTATTTTTTGAAATAATTTCATTTGCAAAACTTAATATTCTATCTGGCAAACTTGCATTAGTGGTAATGTAGATTGATTGTATTGTTGTATTTTTTATATACAAATTAGCTATCTCATTTATTTCCTTTCTAGCAAAAGGTTCTCCTCCCGTAAAATTTACATTAAGTAATGAGTTGCCTAGACTTTTAGTAAGTTTTTCTATTTCTGGAACACTTAATTCTCCAGCAAAAGTTTCTGGGTTATCAAAGTCAATAAAGCAGAATGAGCATCTGGCATTACATCTGTTGGTTAAAAAATGTACCACACTTACAGGTTCATTTCTTTTGAAATATAAATTTTTTAAAACCGTTGGTAATTTAGCTTTTTTAGTGATCATGATTTTATTTATTAAATTTTAAAATAACTTTAAAACATTTTTATAATAAAAGAAATCTTTATTGATGATTACACCGGCTAACAGATGGGTGTATTATTATTTTTATTAAGAAAAGTTAGCTGTTAGTGCTTTTAACATGCTGTTTCATGAAAGGGTTAATCATATTTGATCTAAAAAGTTATTAAATCAAGCTACGGGTCATTTTAAGAGTTAGTTAATAATATTGTGTAGCACACCTTCCCCAAACTTTTTTAATATTTTTTTTATTTTCTTAATTTATAAGCATAGACCTGTTGTGCCATTTAAATAAAATAATGGCTTATATTGTTAGATATTTTTGTACCAGATCATTGGTTATTTTTGAGGCATTTCCTTCTTCAACAATCTTACCTCTTTCTAATATGGAAAAATTATTTGCTGCTTTTTTAATAAAATTTACATTTTGTTCAACAATAATAATTGTTAAATTAAATTCTTTATTTAATTTTATTAAAACATTTTCTATTTCTTCAACAAGATTTGGCTGTATGCCTTCTGTTGGTTCATCTAATATTAATATTTTAGGTTTTGTGAGTAAGGCTCTTGCTATTGCTAACTGTTGTTGTTGACCTCCAGATAAATCTCCTCCTCTTCTTTTCCAAAATGTTTTTAATATTGGAAATAAATTTAATGTAAATTCAAAGTCTTCATTTATATTATTTATATTATCTTTATCTCTAGCAAAAGTTCCTACAATCAAATTTTCCTCTATAGTAAATTGGGGCATTATTCCCCTTCCCTGAGGCACATATCCTAACCCCTCTATAGCTCTATCGTTTGTTTTTAATTTACTAATATCTTTTCCTGCTAAATTAATTACACCATCTGTCTTGTCCATTAATCCCATAATAGTTTTAAGAAGTGTACTTTTGCCCATTCCATTTTTACCAATAATTCCGTGGAAATTTCCTTCTTTGATTTCTAAGTTTATTTGGTTTATTGCTAAACTTTCACCATAATAGGATGCTACATTTTCTAGTTTAAGCATTAGTTATTCCTTTATTTCCAAGATATGCTTCTTTTACTTTTTCATCATTTTCAATTTCTTTAGTTTTACCTTCTGCTAATAGTCTTCCTTCATGCATGACTGATACAATATCACTAATCTCTTTTACAAAACCCATATCATGCTCAACAACAATCAAAGTGTGAGTTTCTTTAAGTTTATTAAATAATTTAACAGTTTGACTTGTTTCATAATTGGTCATACCTGCTGTAGGTTCATCCATTAAAATTAGGCTTGGATCCTTAAGTACCACTAATGCAATTTCAAGCCATTGTGTTTGGCCATGTGATAAAAATTGCGCTTGTTTTTCTAAATCATTTTTTAATCCTACAAATTCAGCTATTTTATCTATTTTTTCTTGGTCATTAGGATTAAAAAAATTAATTATATTTCTAAAAAACCCCAAACTTGAATTTAACGCCACATATAAATTTTCTTTTACTGTCAATTCTTTAAAAACACTTGGTATTTGAAACTTTCTTCCAACTCCTTTTCTTGAAATAAGAAACTCTTCTTTGTTAGTTATATCTTCTCCATTAAAAATAATATTTCCTTTTGAGCTTTTTGTTTTTCCGCATATTATATCAAGTACAGTTGTCTTACCGGCTCCATTAGGTCCAATTAAACATCTCAATTCTCCAGCTCTAACACCAAAATTAAATTCATTTACAGCTTTAAAGCCATCAAAATTTACCTCTATAGAGTTTAGCTGGATTAAGTTTTCTTTTAAATTATCCATATTATTTTATTTTTTTACCAAATATTCCAGCTAGGCCTTTTGGAAGGAATAAAACTGAGAGTATAAATACCAAGCCCATTATTAAAGTCCAAGTATGCAAAAAAGTTTCAGATTCAGATAAAAAACCTTGGCCTGATGTAATAATTAAAGCACCAATAAATGAGCCAAAAATACTTTGTCTTCCTCCAACAGCGCACCAAATTACAACCGATAAGCTTAAAGTTATAGACATAAAGGTTGGTGATGCAAATTCCATAACTATAGTATAAAGCATTCCAGCTACTCCTCCAATACCAGCTGAAATACATAATGATGCTGTTTTATAAACACCTACGTTATAACCTAAAAACCTTACTCTATTTTCATCATCTCTTATCGCTTGAAAAATTAAACCAGCTCTACTTTTTGTAATAATTAATGTTAAAAATAATACAAGGGTCATTACCGATACAACTAAATAGTATGCAGAAGGTCCATATGCATCAAATTCTAAATTACCAAACTTAAGTGGGGACAGATCAGTTATGCCATTAAAGCCTCCTGTGTATGCTTGTTGATCCATTATTAAAAGATAAACAACTATCATTGACGCAAGAGTAATTATTGCAACATATACGCCAGAAGCTCTTCCACCAAAAATAAAATATCCTAAAATAATAGCTAAAATAACTGGTATTGCAATTCCTGCAAATATTCCAAAAGACAGAGAGTAAAATGGTTCCCAAAACCATGGCAGCTCTGTTATGTTATTCCAAACCATAAAATCAGGCAATCCTCCTGACCCAGTATGTATTGAATCAGTTTTAAGCTTTAAAGACATAGCCATACAGTAAGATCCAAGTCCAAAGAACACAGCATTTCCTAAATTTAATATGCCTGTATACCCCCAGCTTAAGCTAAGGGAAACAGCTAGTAATCCAAAAACAATATAAGTTGATATTTTATTTAAATAAAAAGGATCATCAATTAATAGAGGAAATAAAAATAATACAAAACAAAAAACTCCATATAAAAAGAATTGATTTTTGATAATATTTTTTTTCATCATTTAATTTCTATGATCTAGTTTTTCTAGTAAATAAACCTTGCGGTTTAATTCTTAAGATTAATATTGTAATTACTAAAACCAAAGCTTTTGCTAAAGTATCATTTGAAAATGAAGCAATAAAGCTTGAAGTCTCACCAATAATAAATGAACTTGCTGCTGTACCAATTAAACTTTCAACACCTCCCAAGACAACTACCATAAATGCATCAATAATATAATTTGTACCCATATCTGGAGAGATACTTTTTAAAGGAGCAACAAAAGCACCTGCTAGTGCTGCTATTCCAGTTCCAAAAGCAAATGTAGCTGAATAAACTGCCCCTGAATTAACTCCAAAACAACTTGCCATATCTTTATTTTGAGTGACGGCTCTTAATTTCATACCGAATTTTGTCTTAAATATTATAAACCAGGCTAGAATGAAAATTGCTGTAGCAAATAAAAATATAAAAACTCTATAAACTGAAACTTGTTGACCAAACAAACTCATACTTTCTGCCATATATGGTGGAATTTCTAAATATTTTAATTCTGAACCTACAGACAAACGAATAACTTGTTGAAGTATCACTCCTATTCCCCATGTTGCTAAAATAGTATCTAATAACCTATTATATAAATGTCTTATTATAAGTCGTTCAATTAAAAAGCCCATTGCTGCAGTAATTAAAAAAATTGGAATAATACTAGCAATTAAACCCATTCCCAATTTAGTTTGAAGAAACCATGAAGTGTAAGCACCAATCATAACAAACTCGCCATGAGCCATATTTATTACACCTGTTGTTCCATAAATAATAGCTAAACCCAGAGCTATCATCAAAAGTATCGATGTAATACTAAGGCCACTTATAAATTGAGAGATAAAAAAATCCATAATGCCACTATGTTAAGGTAAATTTTTATGTAGGTCTAATAAATTATTCAACAAACAAAAACTTCTTAAACTTATACTTATTGTTGGCCCAATAAAAATTATCGGGCCAACAAAAACTTTTTAAATTTAAACTAAACCACCCTCTTTACAAGTTTGGTCTGGATACGCAGCATAAGGAAGTGGCTTTAACCAAGTGTCAGTTTTTTTAAGAATATCATACTGACCGTTTGATTTACAAATACCAATTTTAGGCCACAAGTAACAATGCAAGTTATCAGGATCAACTTTAATTTTGCCCTGAGGTGCCATTATTTCTTGACCTTTACATGCTTCCATAATTGCAGTTGGATTTATATCTCCAGCGTTTCCTATTTTTTCTAGTGCTTGCTTAAATATTCCTATACCAAAGTAAGCTGGTTCTGAAACGAAGTGAGTAACTTTATCTGATCCCCATCTCTTCTTATAAGCTGAAACAAATTTTTCATTTTCAGCTGATTCATGAACCATAAAGTAAGGAGCAGAAGTTAAATGTCCTGCCGCAGCATCGCCACCCATAGCAGCAACTTCATTTTCTGAAGTTGTTAAACTACACATAGGCATTTTTTCAGGATCTAACCCAGCAGCTCTATACTGTTTATGAAGTGCAACAACTGAGTCACCTACTACAGTTGAAAAAATCACATCTGGTTTATCGTTTTTAAACTTATTAACAACAGATGAAAATTCAGAATGGCCCAATGGAACATATTCTTCCATTAAAACTTCACATCCCAACTTTTTAAGTAACAATTTACAATAATTGTTCTCTTCTTTTGGATAGATGTAGTTTGAACCAATTAATGACCATCTTTTTCCATATGTTTTAACTAAATATGGAATGAACTCATCTTGTTGCTGATTTGGTACAGCGCCAGTATAAATTACATTTTTAGAACATTCTCTACCTTCGTAAAGTGTTGGGTAAAAATATAAATTTTTTCTTTTTTCAAACACTGGTAATACTGCTTTTCTACTTGCAGAAGTATAACCACCAAAGACCGTTACACATTTGTCTTTTAAAACTAATGTACGTGCTTTAGAAGCAAAAGTTGCTGGGTCAGAAGCAGGATCTGCTACAACAGCTTTTATCATCATACCATTTACACCACCAGAAGCATTGATTTCTTCAATTGCCATAATAGTAGCTTTGTGAAGAGATTCTTCAATGATTGCTAAACCACCAGTTAATGAAAATAAAACACCTACTTTTATTTCATTACCTGCGGCAAATACATTTCCTTGTTTCATCCATATATGTGGAAAAGCTCCAGCAGCAGTTCCTAGTACAGAAGCTTTTACTGTACTTGATAAAAAACTTCTTCTTGTAGATTGCAGATTTACAATCTTATTTTTTATTTTTTTATTCATGTTTATCTCCTTTATTTTATAAAAACATATTGCATAAATTCGTAAAAAGAAACGGTAAAAATATGTTTAAAATTATTATACAAATATATTTTATATAATAATTTTATTTTTATTTTTAAAAAGAAAAGGTTTATACTTAATTTAAATTTAAAAAGGAGATCACTATGTATCATGGAGATATAGGAAGTAGCAAAGATACTGTAGGAGTTGCAGTAGTAAATTATAAAATGCCAAGACTTCATACTAAAAAAGAAGTTATGGAAAACACAAAAAAAATTGCAGACATGGTTTCTGGTATGAAAATTGGATTACCTGGAATGGATTTAGTTATTTTTCCAGAATATAGCACTCATGGAATTATGTATGATCAAAAAGAGATGTATGAAACTGCATCACAAATTCCAGGAGATGAAACAGCAATTTTTTCTGAAGCTTGTATAAAAAATAAAGTTTGGGGAGTTTTTTCTTTAACAGGAGAAAGACACGAAGATCACCCCAACAAGGCACCTTATAACACTTTAATATTGATGAATGATAAAGGTAAAATTGTTCAAAAATATAGAAAAATTATGCCTTGGGTTCCTATTGAAGGTTGGTATCCTGGTAACTGTACTTATGTTTCTGATGGTCCAAAAGGGTTAAAGATTTCTTTAATTATTTGTGATGATGGTAATTATCCTGAAATTTGGAGAGATTGCGCTATGAGAGGTGCTGAACTAATAGTTAGATGTCAAGGCTATATGTATCCTGCTAAAGAACAACAAATTGTTATGGCTAAAGCAATGGCTTGGGCAAACAATTCTTATGTTGCAGTAGCGAATGCCACAGGTTTTGATGGAGTCTATTCTTATTTTGGTCATTCCTCTTTAGTTGGTTTTGATGGAAGAACTTTGGGTGAATGTGGTACTGAAGAAAATGGTATCCAGTATGCACAAATGTCTGTTTCAGCAATTAGAGATGCTAGGGCAACTGGTCAATCAAACAATCATCTATTTAAACTTTTGCATAGAGGTTACACTGGTATGATTAATTCTGGTGATGGAGATAAAGGTACAGCTGAAATGCCGTTCGAGTTTTATAAAAAATGGGTTAACGATCCCGAAGGAACTCGTAAAATGGTAGAAGATATAACTCGACCAACTGTGGGAACTGACGAAAGCCCTATAGATGGCATACCTAACAAAAAAACTACACATAGATAAAGATAAGGCAAATACACTGAGGAAATTTAAAAAAATTTCTTCAGTGTATCTAAATATTTAAAGGAAATAATTAATGACAGATAACTCTGGATTTATAGTTACAAATGAACCTAAATATATAGAGGTAAGTAATGAGTCTAAAGTTTTTGAAGCTTCATGGGAAAATAGAATCCCACTAATGTTAAAGGGACCTACTGGGTCTGGAAAAACAAGATTTATTGAACATATGTCTTGGAAATTAAAGAAACCTCTAATTACAGTATCTTGTCACGAAGATATGACAGCATCAGATTTAGTTGGTAGATTTTTATTAGAAGGAACAGAAACAGTTTGGAAAGATGGTCCTCTTACAAGAGCAGTAAGATATGGAGGTATATGTTACCTAGACGAAATAGTAGAAGCTAGACAGGATACAACAGTTGTCATTCATTCTTTAACAGATGATAGACGAATTTTACCAATTGAAAAAACAGGTGAAATTATTAAAGCTCATAAAGATTTTTTTTTGGTAATTTCTTATAACCCTGGATATCAAAGTGTTCTAAAAGATTTGAAAGAATCCACTAAACAAAGATTTGCAAGTATAAATTTTGGTTATCCAACGAAAGATATAGAAAAAGAGATAATAATACTTGAAAGCAAAACAACAAAAGAAATAGCTGAAAAATTGATCAAGGTTTCTGAAAGAACTAGAAATTTAAAAGGAAGGGGTTTACATGAAGGTGCCTCTACAAGAATGTTAATAGCAGCAGCAAAATTAATGAAATCCGATCTTAGTTTTATAGAAGCCTGCCTTAAAGGAATAGTGCACCCAATGACGGATGATCAAGATGTTGTAGATTCTCTAGAACGGTCAATCAGAGACCTTGGATAATGCCACAAGGAAAAATAATTTCCGTAAAATCATTTGGAAGTCTACAAAATAATTTAAGAGTAAAAGCGCAAAAAGTTTTAAAAGAAAAGGCTCTTTATGACTGGTTGGAGTATTTAAAGAAACTTGAAAGCTCTGGGTATGGTGAATTAGTTGTTAAAGGGTTTTCAGAAGTGTCATTAAGTATTATTGAAAAATTCGGTTTTTTACCAATTAAGATATTTTATTCAACTCTAACATCAATAACAATAAAAAAAGGACAAAAGGTATCTTATAATTTTTGTAATGTATGCTCAGAAATCTTGGAATTCTATTCCAATGATAAAAAGTTTCAAAGTTGGTTAATTTTAATTGAGAAAATGACAAATTTAGCTCCTGAGGCTTTGGAAATATTATTAATGGAAATGAATTTTTTAGTAAAAAAAATGAATGTTTCACAGATTGAAGATTGGTTTTTAACCTGCCTAAGAGCTAGCACAGGAGATCTTGAAAAAAGAATTAAATTACTTTCACTCAAAGACAAAGAAGGATTGGAATGGCTTGGACAAACAGCAGGTATTAAAAGTTTTAGAGAACAGGAAAATAAATTGAAAATTTATACAACAGCAGTATGGGGAATGGATATAAATATTAAAGAAATTCCAATTAGTAATACAAAATCATCAATTAGAAGAACAGCATTTAGTAATAATTTTGTAAGAGTGCCCTCTTCTTATCCTGGCTTTACAGGACAATTAGGTGAAGAAGTTTTTAGAGCGGCAATCATGCATGCAGCTGCCCATATGAAATTTACTCTTAAAAAATTTGAAATTGGAAAACTTAAACCCATACAAGTAGCAATTATATCAATTATTGAAGATGCGAGAGTAGAATTACTTTCACTTAAAGAATTTCCAGGATTAAAAGAACTTTGGATTCCTTATCATATGGCAACTGGTGAATCAAAAAACTTGAATAAAGCTTATGGACCATTGACTTCGAGAACATTATTTTCAAGATTATCTAGAGCTCTAGTAGATGAAAACTATAATGATAGTAATGGTTGGATAACTAGAGCAAAGGATATGTTTTTTAAAAATAAAAATAGATGGAATGATCAAAATTTAAGTAGAGAGTTAGGAAATATTTTGGGAAACGATATTGGTCAAATGAGAATTCAATTTAACCCAAAAGATTATTTACCTGATCCAATATATAGAGATGAAAATTCTGGTATCTGGAATTTTGATAATGAAAATACCAAGGATTTTGAAGAACTACAAACAGGGATAGAATCCTATCAAGTTGAAAAAAAAGAAACTGATGATGCAGAAAAAAATTTTGAAAATAGTAATATTATTGAACCGCTAGCAAAAATTGCTCCTAATAAGGTTTCTCAGTCAGAAGAAGCTGAAATTATTTCTTTACAACCTGAATTTGATTATAAATCTGGCAGAGAGAATTATAATTGGTGTAAAATTAAAAAATATAATTTTGACAATAAAGATAATTATTATTTGAATAATTATCTTTTTGAAAATTCAAAAATAGTTTCAAATATAAAAAACTTAATTGAAAGTTCCAAAATCTCACAACCAATTAAATTAAAAAAACAACAAGATGGTGAAGAATTAGACTTAGATAGCTGTATAGAGTCGGTAATTGAAATTAAAAGAGGCTCCACCCCATCAAATAATATTTATAAAAAAACTAACAGAAAAGGTAGAGATTTATTAGTTTCCATACTCGTTGATATATCAGAATCTACTAATGATTTTATTAAAGATACAAACAAAACAATATTTTCATCGATAATTGAAGCTACTGCAATATTGAGTGAGGCAATAAATAAATCTGGTGATGATTTCAGTTTATCTACGTTTTGCTCTAATAAAAGAGAGGATGTTAGATATTGGAAAATTAAAGATTTTAAAGATAAGCTTAATCAAAATCATATCAATAAATTAGAAAGCATGAAACCTGGTTTTTCAACTAGGCTGGGTGCAGCAGTTAGACAGGCGGGTGATGAATTAGTTTCAAAGACAAATTATAGAAAATTATTATTAATAATATCGGACGGAGAACCTTCGGATATAGACGTTGATGATAATGAATACCTTGTTGAAGACGCTAAATATGCTGTAAGAAGACTAGCTTATAATGGTATTGATGTTTTTTGTGTAGGTGTGGAAAGTGAAAGTAATAAAAATTTATCTAGAATATTTGGAAATAAAAATTATTTAATTATTAAATCAGCTTCTGAATTACCCAAAAAATTACCATTAATATATTTAACACTTAGCAGATGAAAAAATGTAAATACTCAAAACTGTCTAATTATATTCTTGAAGGTATCGGATCCTTTTTTTTAGTATTTTTTGCTGCTGGCGCTGTTATGTCTAATGCTTTTTACAATGGTCCAATTGGACAGTTAATGGGAGGATTGGCATCTGGTTTAATTTTATTTATACTAATTTCTTCATTGGGTAAATATACTAGAGGTCATGTAAATCCAGCTGTCACACTTATGGAATTTAGACTTGGCTACATCGGACCAAGAACTGCTTTTTTCTATATCATTTTCCAAATAATTGGCAGTATTTTAGCGGGATATTATTTAAAAATTACAATTGGTGATATTGCAAGTATTGGTGCAAATTTACCCTCCTTAAAATCAGATTTAAATTATTTATTATCATTTACAACAGAATTTATATTATCAGCATTGCTAGCAGCTCTAATAGTTAAAGTTGCTTATATTGAAAAAAATTCATTATCCTTTTTAGCAACATCATGTGGATTGTTAGTTTGTGTCGAAGTAATGGTATTTGGTGCAATTACAGGTTCTTCTATGAATCCTATAAGAGCCATAGGTCCACATGTAGCGGCAAACCTGCCAGGTG
>Ga0307986_10001279_pt1 | contig 18326 bp, 18 predicted proteins | sample EllFjometageno82_FD_203170 | JGI IMG/M metagenome (GOLD analysis project Ga0307986, IMG submission 203170) | Marine microbial communities from Ellis Fjord, Antarctic Ocean - #82 | ecosystem: Environmental > Aquatic > Marine > Unclassified | place: Southern Ocean | collected 2014-10-09
GATGAGCAAAAAAAATTAGTTAAAAAAAAACAAAATCCAGAAGAAGTTAAGCCTCAAATTAGACAATCATCAGAATTCGAAAAAAAAGAGATAATAGATACAAACCAAATAGCTGCCTTGATAGATAAGGCAAAAGAAGAAAAGGCTGCTCAAGAAAACTCATCAAACAAGTTAACTCAAAGCAATGTAAAAAACTCTTTTGCAACGGGTCTTTCCTTGTCAGAGGAAGACGCTTTGCGAGCACAAATATTTGGTTGTTGGAGCGTTCCATTAGGATTGCCGTATGATGACAATCTTTTAGTTAGAATTAAACTAAAATTAAAAAGAGACGGAACTGTATTAAAATCTGAAATTTTAGATCATGAAAGAATGAATAAACCTAACCAAAAATTTTATAAAATACTTGCTGAAAGCGCTTTAAGAGCTGTTCGTATTTGTCAGCCATTAAAAGTACCACCTACAGGCTATGAGAAATGGAAAGATATACAACTTAATTTCGATCCAACTGAAATGTTAAAAGGTTAATTATGAAAAGATTTACTTTATATTTTACATCACTAATTTTAATTTTATATACAAGTTCAGCTTACAGTTTGATAAAAGTTGATATTACCAGAGGTAATCTTGACCCTCTTCCAATAGCTGTTTCGCCTCTTCATGTTGATATTAAATCTGAGACTATTGATGGAATTAAATCTAAAGATTTAGGAGAAAATATTTCAAAAATTATAGAAAAAAATTTTAGGTCTACGGGTTTATTTAACCCATTAAAAAAAGATGCTTTTGTTCAAAAACCAGATATTGCTCATTTAAAACCTAGATTTGAAGATTGGAGATTAATTAAAGCCCAAGCCCTAGTCACCGGAAAGCTTTTGATTAAAAATGATAAATTGAAAGTCGAGTTTAGATTGTGGGATGTAACCGCTTCAAAAGAAATTATTGCATTAGCTTTCACTACAACTCCTACAAACTGGAGAAGAGTTGCGCACATAATCTCAGACAAGATATATGAAAGATTGACAGGCGAAGATGGCTATTTTGATACAAGAATTATTTATGTGTCTGAAGCCGGCCCTAAAGATAAAAGAGTTAAAAAATTAGCGATAATGGACCAAGATGGAGCAAACACAAAATATTTGACACTAGGAAATGAACTTGTTTTAACTCCAAGATTTAATCCAGCAAATCAGTTAGTGACTTATCTTTCGTACTTTAGAAACTTACCCAGAGTATATTTGCTAGATATTGAAACTGGTGTTCAGGAAGTAGTAGGCAATTTTCCTGGTATGACTTTTGCACCTAGATTTTCACCTGATGGAAAAAAAATAATTATGAGCTTTGCTCAGAACGGAAATTCAGATATTTATACAATGAATTTAGAAACAAGAAATGTTGAAAAAATTACAGAACACTCTTCTATAGATACCTCTCCATCTTATTCTCCAGATGGAAAATATATTTGCTTTAACTCCGATAGGAGCGGCCTACAACAAATTTACGTTATGAAAAGTGATGGTAGCAACGTCAAAAGAATTTCTTTTGGTTCCGGATTATATGGAACTCCCGTTTGGTCACCTAGAGGAGATTTAATTGCATTTACAAAAGTTAGAAAAGGAAGATTCTATATTGGAGTTATGAGAGCTGACGGTTCAGGTGAAAGATTGCTTACAGAAAATTTCTACCAAGAAGCTCCATCTTGGTCTCCAAATGGTCGTGTTTTAGTTTTTTACAGAGAAACAAAATCTGGACCAAAAGGAGAGGGTTTTTCTGCAAAGTTATGGTCTATAGACATAACCGGCTATAACGAGAGGAAAATGGAGACAGAAACCGATGCTTCAGACCCATCTTGGTCATCTTTATTATCAAAGTGAGGGTATTTTTATGTGATTTTTAACTTGAATAATCTAATATAATTTGAAATATTTCATTAACTTTTAAACCTAAGGAAAAAAAATGAATTTTAATATGAATTTAAAAAACTTAATTATGATTTTAGTAGCGACATTAGCACTTAGTGCCTGTTCTACAGCTAAAAAATCACAATCTACAAACGGAGATGTTTATACCGGCAAAGATACAGTTGAGTATTTAGCAAGTGGTGTGCCAGATAGAGTTTTCTTTGCAACAAACAAAACTTCTTTAACTACGGCATCAAGAGAAACTTTAAGAAAACAAGCAACGTATTTAAGAAAAAACAAAAAACTTAATGTGACTATAGAAGGTCATGCTGACGAAAGAGGAACAAGAGAATATAACTTAGCCTTAGGCGAGAGAAGAGCAAATTCTGCTAAAGATTACCTAATGACTTATGGAATTTCTGGAAAAAGAATATCTGTTATTAGTTATGGCAAAGAAAAGCCAGTTAATACAGCTTCTACTCCGTTAGCTTGGTCTCAAAATCGAAGATCGGTTACAGTAAAAGTAAATTAATATAAAAAAATTTATGATTTAGACCCTTTGGTTAATAGCTAAAGGGTCTTTTTTTTGCCATTTTGTAGAATTAAAAGGGTGAATGAAAATAATTAAAACTATTACAATTAAAACAATCCTGCTTTTTTTTGTCTTCTTATCATTAAATTCAAGTGTTGTTTCAGAAGAAGAAACAATAGATGCTGTTATAAATCAAATTCAAATTATCTCTAAAGATCTAAAAACTTTGGAGAACGCAGTATATAAAAGTTCAAATGTAATAAATAAAACTTCTTCAAATAGCTTAAACGAAGATGTCATGACAAAACATTTACTTAAGCTAAATGAAATTGAAGAACAGTTTAGAGACTTAACTAATAGATTTGAGGAAGTAAATTTTAAATTAGATAAGTTGTCTAATCGAGTAACTAAAATTCAATCAGATTCTCAATTAAGGTTTAGCGATTTAGAATCCTCGAACATGTCAAATACTAACAATAAAAATAAAAAGATCAAAAAAAAAGCTAATTTACCTGGAAGCGATAAAGCTCAAGATTTTGGTGCTGCGCCAGGATACCAAACAAATAATTTACCCACTACACAAGCAACTCAGTCAGTAGAATCAGCAGCAACTGTAATTACAGAACAACCTCAAAATTCAAAATCTTTGTTACCAGACAAACCTCCTAAAGCTCAATATGAATTTGCTGTTAGTTTTATGAAAATAGGAGATTACGAAACTGCTGAATTTGCACTTAAGGAATTTATAAATAAAAATAAAGAGCATGAGTTAGCTGGAAATGCTCAGTACTGGTACGGAGAAACTTTTAGAATACGACAACTATATTCTGATGCAGCAACAGCCTATCTAGATGGTTATCAAAATTATCCAAAAAGCAAAAAAGCTCCAGACAACCTTTTAAAACTTGGAATAACTATGGTTCAGCTTGGAGAAAAAGACCAAGGATGTAAAATGATCTCTGGAATTAAAAAACAGTATCCAAAAGCAAGTAAGTCTGTGTTACAAAAAGCTCAATATGAGCAAAAAAAATTCAAGTGTGCAAAATCTTAAAATTTTATTTAAGAATGACAAAAAAATTGTAGACACATATCAAATTTTTAAAAAAAACTTAAATTCGTTAAATAAAAACAAATCATTTGTTGTTGGTGTTTCAGGAGGAGCAGATAGCTTGTCTTTATGTGCTCTAATGAAGACTTTCAGCAACGAGACTAAAGTTAAAGTTTTTTATGTTTTAATTGATCATGGAATAAGAAAGAACTCAAACAAAGAGGCAAAACAAGTCAGAGCTTTGCTAAAAAAAAAAAAAATTTCTTTAACAATTATAAAAAATAAAGAAAAAATTAATAAAAATATTCAAGGTAGAGCCAGAGAGGTTAGGTATAAGCTTCTGTCAATTTTTAGTAAAAAAAATAATGCTAAATATATCTTAACTGCACATCACAGTGACGATCAAATAGAAACTTTTTTAATTAGACTGTCTAGGGGAAGTGGAATTCAAGGTCTTTCTTCAATGAAAAAAATTACTAAACTAAATAAGGCAACCAGTTTAATAAGACCTTTATTGGATTTAAAAAAGAAAGATTTAAAATATTTAGCAAAAATTTTTTTTGGCAAAGTGTTTAAAGACCCTAGCAACAATAATACTAAATACTTAAGAACTAGAATAAGAGTATTAAGAAGAAAATTTGATAAAATAGGCATTCATCATGATCAAATAATTAGATCGATTAAAAATCTTGCTTCAGCCAACGAAACTTTGAATGGCTATATAGATAAAATTTTCAAAAAGAATGTTAAAAATAAAAAAAATGAAGTTTTAATAAATTTTCAAAATATATCACAAGAAAATTTTGAGATTCAGTTGAGAGTTTTAAGTACAGCTATCAAAAATTTTACTAAAACTTATTATCCCCCAAGGTCAAAAAAAATAAAAAATCTAATAAACTTACTAACATCAGCCAAGCAAAAAAAGCTTACTTTATCTGGGTGTATTCTTGAAAAATCAGGAAAATACTTATCTATTAAAAAAGAGGCTTAAATTTATACAAATTCTAACAATTTGCTATAATTTGTCTTATTTACAAACTAATTATTATATATTTATACTTGTTATATTGTATAAAATACTTACTTAACAAATATGAATATTAAAAATCTAGCTATGTGGGCTTTAATCATCTTACTTTCAGTAGGATTATTTAATCTATTTCAAAATCCAAATAATGTTAACTCTGTCAAAAACAAAGTTCCTTTTTCCAAATTTTTAGAAGAGGTAGACACAGGTAGAGTTATCGAAATAAATATTCAAGGAAATAATATTTCAGGAGTTTTAGCAGACGGATCTTCATTTAGTACGTATTCACCTAACTACCCTAATCTCGTAGAAAAATTATCAGAAAAAGGAGTAAGTATTGTTGCAACTCCACTTGAAGATAAAATGCCTTCATTACTTGGAATACTTTTATCTTGGTTTCCAATGTTATTGTTAATAGGTGTTTGGGTGTTTTTTATGCGTCAAATGCAAGGAGGCAAAGGCGGAGCTATGGGTTTTGGAAAATCAAAAGCCAAATTATTGACAGAAGCACAGGGCAAAGTAACGTTTAATGATGTCGCTGGTGTTGAAGAGGCAAAAGAAGAAGTTGAAGAGATTGTAGAATTCTTAAAAGACCCTAAAAAATTTAGCAGACTTGGAGGAAAAATTCCCAAAGGAGCGTTATTGATTGGACCTCCTGGAACTGGCAAGACTCTTTTAGCTAAAGCTATTGCTGGAGAGGCCAATGTGCCATTTTTTTCAATCTCAGGATCAGATTTTGTAGAAATGTTTGTTGGAGTAGGAGCCTCAAGAGTAAGAGACATGTTTGAACAAGGAAAAAAACATTCTCCGTGTATAATTTTTATTGATGAAATAGATGCAGTAGGTAGAAGTAGAGGTGCAGGACTTGGTGGAGGAAACGATGAAAGAGAACAAACACTTAACCAGCTTTTAGTAGAAATGGATGGATTTGATACAAATGAAGGAGTTATTTTAATTGCTGCAACCAATAGGCCAGATGTACTAGACCCAGCTTTATTAAGACCAGGAAGATTTGATAGACAGGTAATGGTTGGAAACCCAGACATAATTGGAAGAGAGGCCATTCTTAAAGTTCATATTAGAAAAATCACTACTGGACCAGACGTCAAGTTGAGAACAATAGCAAGGGGAACGCCTGGTTTTTCAGGTGCAGATTTAGCGAACTTAGTAAACGAGTCAGCACTTTTAGCAGCAAGAAAAAATAAAAGAGTTGTAACTATGTCTGATATTGAAGAGGCTAAAGATAAAGTGATGATGGGTGCCGAAAGAAGATCAATGGTAATGACAGAGGATGAAAAAAAATTAACAGCATATCACGAAGGTGGGCATGCTATTGTTGCGTTAAACGAGAAAGCCTCAGATCCAATTCATAAAGCTACAATTATTCCAAGAGGAAGAGCTCTAGGGATGGTTATGAGATTGCCTGAAAGAGATCAACTTTCTATAACTAGAGAAAAAATGTATTCGGATATAGCTGTAGCTATGGGCGGAAGAATAGCTGAAGAAATTATTTTCGGCCATGACAAAGTTACATCAGGAGCATCTTCAGATATAGACATGGTAACTAAAATGGCTAAAAACATGGTAACTAAATGGGGTATGAGCAAAGAACTTGGTCCTATTGCATTTGGAGAAAATGAAGAAGAGGTTTTTCTAGGTAGATCAGTTACACAAACTAAGAATATGTCAGAAGAAACAGCAAGAACAGTTGATTCAGAAATAAAAAAAATAGTTGACCAAGGGTATAAAAGAGCTCAGTCAGTTTTAAATGATAAAATTGATGATTTGCACAAATTAGCTAAAGCACTATTAATTTATGAAACTTTATCTGGTGATGAAATTAGGGACTTAATATTAAAAGATATTAAACCTACTAGATCATTTAAAGAAGAAAAAGAAGATGGTGGAAAAGTTTTATCAGCATTAGATTCATTGGGTTTAAAACCAAAACCAGCAATTTAAATATACCATGACAAAATATTACACGAGAGCGTGTAATTTTTATTATGGCACAATATCTAAAAAGTTATTAAAAAAAAATCTCTCTTTACCCCTATGTGGAAATAAAAATATTTCTTTTGACAAAGTTGAGCTTTTTTTACGAAATGGCAACAAGATATCATCTAAAATTATTAGTATAAAATCTTTAAATAAACAGAGTGAGGTTGTCAAAAAAAAGATTAAGAAAGATTTGCAAAAAATTACTGCAAAAAAAAAAAATTTTGAAAATCCTTTAATAATGGGTATTTTAAATATGACGCCTGATAGTTTTTCAGATGGAGGCAAATACACTCAAACAAAAAAAGCTTTAGCGCACATTAATGTAATGATTAATTCTGGTGCAGATATTATTGACATTGGCGGAGAGTCGACAAAACCTGGATCTAAAACTATTGAACCAAAAAAAGAGTGGAAGAGAATTAATAGCGTTATTAAAAATTTTAAAAAAAAAAATCCTAATATTTTATTATCTATTGACACAAGAAAATCAGAGATAATTAAAAAATCTATTGAGTATAAAGCAGATATAATTAATGATATCTCTTGTTTTAGTCATGATAAAAATTCACTTAAAGAAATTAAAAAATCTAAATCAACAATAATAATTCACCATATGCAAGGCATTCCAAAAACAATGCAAATTAAACCAAAGTATAAAAATGTTTTATTGGACATTTATGATTTTTTTGAAGATCAGATTGATAATCAATTGAAATTAAAAAAAGAGAGAAATAAAATTATTATAGATCCAGGTATAGGTTTTGGTAAAAACTTGAAGCATAATTTGATGCTTATGAGTAAAATTTCTATATTCCATTCTCTAGGATTTCCTATACTAATAGGGTCTTCTAGAAAAAGATTTATAAGTCAAATTTCTGGAGTATTTGACACCAAAGAAAGAACTGGCGGAACCTTATCATCAGTGCTTTTTACACTTTCACAAGGTGTTCAAATATTTAGAGTTCATGACGTTAAGGAAGTAAAACAAGGCTTATTGGTTTATAAAAGATTATTAGAACAATGAATAAAAAATATTTTGGAACAGATGGAATCAGAGGAACAGTAAATCAAGGAAATATTAATGGCGAAAAGTTTTTTAAATTCGGTTTAGCTGCAGGCACATATTTTAAAAATCAAAAAAAAACTAAACAAACAGCAATAATTGCAAAAGACACGAGATTATCAGGTTATACTTTAGAGCCTGCTTTAGTCTCAGGATTAGCATCTGCGGGAATGCATATTTACACTCTAGGACCAATCCCAACCAATGGACTAGCAATGCTTACCAAGTCTTTAAAAGCAAATATGGGTATAATGATCACTGCTTCACATAATCCTTATTACGACAACGGATTAAAATTGTTTGGTCCAGACGGATTGAAATTATCAGATAAAATAGAAAAAAAAATTGAAAAATTAATTGACTCTAAAACTATCAAACAATTATCAAATCCCAAAACCCTAGGAAGAGTAAAGAGATTAGAAAATGGTAACGACAAGTACATAAACATCCTGCGGAAAAATTTTTCATCTAATTTTAATTTAAAAGGCATGAAAATAGTTTTGGATTGCGCCAATGGTGCCGGATACAAATCAGCACCTAAACTACTTAAGAGGCTTGGTGCCAAAGTAATATGTTTAGGAACAAGTCCAAATGGTTTAAATATTAATGATAAGTGTGGATCTACCTATCCATCCAAAATTCAATCAGCTGTTAAAAAAAATAAAGCAAAGCTAGGAATTTCTTTAGATGGTGACGCCGATAGAATTATTATGTGTGATGAAAAATCGAAAATAATAGACGGAGATCAAATTATTGCCATGCTTGCTAAAAGATGGAGAGAAAAAAATATTTTGAAAGGAGGGGTTGTAGGGACATTAATGTCAAATTATGGGCTTGAAAATTTTCTTAAAAAAGAAAATATAAAATTTTTAAGAGCTAATGTGGGCGATAGATACGTAAAAGAAGTAATGAAAAAAAATAACTACAATCTTGGAGGAGAACAATCTGGACACATTATATTAGGAAAATTTGCAACAACTGGTGATGGATTACTAGTAGCTTTAGAAGTTTTGTTTTCAATGAGAAAAGGTAAAGTAGCTAGTAAAATTTTTAATGTATATAAACCAGTTCCACAAATTTTAGAAAATATTGTAGTAAAAAATAAAAATATTATTAATAGTAGAAAATGTAAAAAAGCATTTAAATACGCAAATAAAATTATTAAAAACAAAGGAAGACTAGTGGTAAGAAAATCTGGAACGGAACCTAAAATTAGAATCATGGTAGAGTCGACAAATAGAAGACTTATTGTAAAATGTATAAGTATAGTAAAAAAATCTTTAAGATAAAAAAATGAAGCCAAAATCAAAAATTTTGATAATAGCTGGCTCAGACTCCTCTGGTGGAGCAGGCATTCAAGCTGATATCAAAACAATTACTTGTTTAGGTTCTTATGCAATGACCGCTATAACAGCATGTACCATTCAAAACACAACAGGGGTAAGGTCTATCGTGCCTATCAGCCCAAAAGAAATATCTAACCAAATAGAATTTACAGCTAAAGACATAAAACCAGATGCAATCAAGATTGGCATGCTTCACTCACCGGCAGTGATTAGAGCTGTTATTACTTCATTAAAAAAAATAAGAATTACTAAAATTATTTTAGACCCAGTTATGGTAGCAAAAGGAGGAGCGAAGTTGATAAACAAAGAAGCTATAAAAATGATTAGAAGTAAACTACTTAAAAAAGTTTATCTAATAACACCTAATATTCCAGAAACTGAAATATTAACCAACACCAAAATAAGAACAGTAGAAGATATGATTTATTCTGCAAACAAACTTGTTAAACTTGGTGCAAAAAATGTTTTAATAAAAGGAGGTCATTTAAATTCTAAATCCGTATATGATATTTTTCTCAACAAAAAAGAGGTTAAAATATTTAAAAGTAAAAAACACTTAACTAAGAATACGCATGGAACTGGATGCACCTTATCTAGTGCTATAACCACCTATTTATCATGTGGAAAACTATTAAAGAAATCCTGTGAGCTCGGTATTAAATATGTTAACCAAGCTATAGGATCTAACCTTAATTATGGTAAAGGCCATGGTCCTATTAACCATTTAAATTCAATAACAATAAATAGAAAATTTAGATAATGAGAAATGTAGTAGTTGTAGGTTCACAGTGGGGCGACGAAGGAAAAGGAAAAATAGTCGATTGGTTATCAAGTGAAGCAGATGTAGTTGTTAGATTTCAAGGAGGACACAATGCAGGACACACACTTGTAATTGATGGGATAACTTATAAGCTTAGATTATTACCCTCAGGAATAGTGAGAAAAAATAAAATATCAGTAATAGGAAATGGTGTTGTTGTGGATCCATGGGCTCTCTTGAGTGAAATAGAAGAAATCAGGTCAAAAGGCGTTATGGTCGATGAAAATAATTTAATACTTGCAGAAACAGCTAGTCTTATATTGCCCTTTCATCAAGAGATGGATGCTATCAGAGAAGATGCAGCTGGAAAAGGTAAGATCGGGACTACGAGAAGAGGAATTGGACCAGCATATGAAGATAAAGTTGGAAGAAGATCGATAAGAGTTATGGATCTTGTCTCTGAAAGTAATTTAGATCAAAGGTTAGAAACAGTCCTTGCTCACCATAATGCAATAAGAAAAGGACTTGGAAAAAAAATATTTGAAAAAGATAAATTAAAAAATGATCTTTTAAAAATTGCACCAGAATTACTCAAGTATTCAAAACCTGTTTGGAAAAAGATAGACGAATTTAAAGCAAAAAAAAAGAAAATATTATTTGAGGGTGCCCAAGGAATTTTATTAGATGTTGACCATGGAACCTACCCTTTTGTAACATCATCTAATACTGTTGCTTCTGCTGCTGCCACAGGAACGGGCTGTGGCCCAGGTACTATTAATTATGTTTTAGGTATTACAAAAGCATATACTACCAGAGTAGGAGAGGGACCTTTTCCAACAGAACTCAAGAATGAAATTGGAGAATTAATAGGAAGTACAGGAAAAGAATTTGGAACTGTTACAAGCAGAAAAAGAAGGTGCGGTTGGTTTGATGGAGTATTAGTTAGACAAACAATAAAAATTTCGGGAATAGATGGAATAGCCCTTACTAAGTTAGATGTTTTAGATAATTTAGATGAAATTAAAATGTGTATTAAGTACGAAGTTAATGGAAAAGAAATGGATTATTTACCAGCTGCATTAGAAGACCAACTTAAAGTTAAACCTATTTTCAAAACTTTTCCGGGTTGGAAGTGTTCGACTAAGGGCACTAAAAACATGAAAGATCTTCCAGAAAAAGCACGAATTTATATTCATGCAATTGAGGATTTTGTCGGAGCTAAAATTTCAAGCATATCAACTAGCCCCGAAAGAGAAGATACAATTTTGTTAGAAGACCCGTTTAAAATTTAATTTGATGGCAATAAATTTTTAGACTTACTAGCATTGATCATAGATTTTTGAAGCTTTTCAAACGCTTTAGTTTCAATTTGCCTTATTCTTTCTCTGCTAATTTTATATCTTTTACTTAACTCATCCAAGGTTTTTGGATTTTCGGACAATCTTCTTTCTTCTATTATTTCTTTTTCTCTTGTATTTAAAATTTTAATTGCATCTTTCAGTAATTCTTTTTTATCGTTATATTCTTGTTTTTGAGAAACAATTAATTCTTGATCTAAACTATCATCGACTAACCAATCTTGCCATTCGTCTGTTTCACCAGCTTTAATCGGGTCATTTAGAGATTTTTCTTTTCCCATCATTCGTCTATTCATATTTATAACTTCTTTTGAATCGACAGAAAGTCTTTTTGAAATCTCTGCTACTTGCTCGTCTTTCATGTCTCCTTCTTGACCGGGAGCTATTTGATTTTTTAGTTTTTTTAAATTAAAAAAAAGTTTTTTTTGAGCCGTTGTTGTGCCCATTTTAACTAAGCTCCAAGATCTCAAAACATATTCTTGTATAGCTGCTTTTATCCACCACATTGCATAAGTAGTTAGTCTAAAGCCCTTTTCTGGATCAAATTTTTTAACAGCTTGCATTAAACCAATATTTCCCTCTGAAATTAATTCATTTACTGGGAGACCATAACCTCTATAACCCATTGCAATTTTAGCTACTAATCTTAGATGGCTGGTGACCAGTTTGTGTGCAGCTTTAAGATTTCCACTTTCTTTCCAGCTCTTAGCCAGCATGTATTCTTCCTCAGCATCAAGCATAGGAAATTTTTTGATTTGCGCTAGATAGAGAGACAAGCCACCAACAGAAGGTGAAGGTAAATTAGAAATGTTTGTTTTTGAACTCATATGTGTATTATTTATATATTAAGTGTTAATTTTTCAATGGGTTTATTTTGTAGCTAATTCAACAAATTATTAATAATTTATATCATTTATATTCTATTTTGTATTAATAATGTCAGCTAGTTTTTTGGCAACATGCTTATGTCCTTTAACATTTAAATGATCATCAACATTAAAAAAATGTTTTTCTTTGATGTCTAAATCGTAAAAAAACGTATTTTTAAATTCTTTATCTTGTCCTAAAAGATAATTTTTGTACTTTATTTCATAAGGGTTGGTATAAAAAAATATAATTTTTTTATTTTTAAACTCCGGATGTTCGTTAAGAGCTTCAAAGAAATATTTTCTGTGAAACGTAAAATTTTTACGCTTATTTCTTTCAAAAATAATATCAAAAGGAATTAACGCAGAATACCTAAAAGATTTTCTAAATAATTTCAAGTAAGATCTATCAAATTTTTTTGAGAAGTAACCAAATTTTTTTTTTGCAGTTTCAAGATCATTTTCTTTAAATTTCATATTTTCATCTAAATCGTTATAATGATATTGAACTATAATAGTGTCTATATTACTCAAATTTATTTTGTTTTTTAAATAGATGAGCTGTCTTTTGGTTCCGTAACCAGCTACACCTAGATTATAAATAGGTCTTTTTAATTTTTTTTCTAAGAAATAAGAAAATGTTTCATTGTCATTTACTCCCCAACCCATTGCAACGGAGTCACCAATCACAACAATACTACTTAAATCAGAAGGTGGGTGTGTTTGCTTTCTTCCATTTGTATCAAAAGAAACTTTAGTATCAAATTCAATATTTTGAAATTTACAAGATTTTTCCGCGGGAACATAAACTAAAATTTTATTGAATTTGATACACTCAAGTTGAGCTTGCCAGATATTTCTTGTTCCACTAATAACATTAAAGTTTCTTTGATAGTCTTTAATGAGTCTAATATCAGGTGTAATTTTATTTAAAAAAAGAATAGCACTAAAAATATAAATTAAAAAACAACCAAGCAAGTAATAAAATAAGAATTTTATAGGAAAAAAAATAATTGTTTTAATTATTCTAAGATTCATTTTGAACACTTAATTTTTTTAAAAGGTTTAATAATGTTTTAAAATCTGTTGGTAAATCAGAATTAAAATTCATATATTTTTTATTTACAGGATGAATAAATCCAAGACTTTTCGCATGCAATGCTTGTCTAGATAGTATATTTAATTTGTTTTCAAAATCTTTATTTATTTTTTTAAACTTTGTATTTTTTTTCCCATATTGTTTGTCACCTAAAAGTGGGTTTCCTTTATAAGACATATGAACTCTAATTTGATGTGTTCTTCCAGTTTCAAGTTCACACTCTAACAAGCTAATTTTTGGAATATCTTTGATATTAAAAACTTCTTTTGTAAAATAGTTAGTAATAGCTTTTTTGCCACTAGTTTCAGTAACAGTCATTAACTGTCTATTTTTTTTACTTCGCCCTATCAAAGTTTCAATTTTACCTTTCAAAGGCCTAATTACACCCCACACTAATGCGGTATATTTTCTTTTTATTGTGTGTTTACTAAACTGCTCACCAAGATTTGAGTGTGCTAAATTATTTTTAGCTACAACGAGTATACCACTTGTATCTTTATCAATTCTATGAACTATTCCAGGCCTTAGACTTCCATTAATATCTGAGAGTTTTTTATTATATTTATGAACTAAAGCATTAACTAGCGTCTTATCAAAATTTCCAGCCCCTGGATGTACAACCATCCCAGATGGTTTATTTACAATAATTATATCTTTGTCTTCAAATAAAATATTTAACTTAAAATTAAATGGTTTAATTTTTTTATCTTCATCTATACTTAAATTTACTGAAATATTTTGATTATTTTTAATTTTTTTTGAAGGAGAATATGCGATTAAATTGTTTACCTTAACTTGTTTCGATTCTATAATTTTTTTTAAATTAGAACGAGTTAAGTCTTTTATTCTATTAGACAAAATAACATCTAATCTTTTTCCTTCATCTTTATAGTCAGTTACGAATTTTATTGTGTTATAAATCATTTAAACTTAAATTATACGTATTTGCGTTCGTAGCTCAACTGGATAGAGCGTCTGACTTCGGATCAGAAGGTTGAGGGTTCAAATCCTTCCGGGCGCACCATATTCAATCAATCCATTGAGACAATTTCTCTTTATTTTCAACTATAAAATTTGGAAAACGCTTATCTATTTCTATTTTTTTTAAATTAAATCCTCTATTAAAAACATCAATATTATTTTTAATTTTTTCTTCTATATTTTTTTCATTTACATTTTCTTGAGTATTGAACTCACCATGAGAGTAAGATTTAATTTTTTTTGCAATATCCGAAGGACTTTGTAGAAAAGAAAAATGCCAACCCCCGCTAATAATTTGAATATTTTTTTTATCCAATCTCCAAAATGGAAAATTTTTAAACTTCATATTTCTCAACTTTTGTGGGTTAGGTAGATTTTTTTTTAAACATAGTCTTGAGCCTATCCAATTACTTTCATTCAAATTTTGCAAGTTTAATTTATACATGAACATCATTTGAGAAAAGGCAGTAAATTTTGTAGAACTCTTGATTTGATTTAACTTTGTCAAATCTGGTATCTCATCCGAGTCTGATAAAATAATTAGATCATTGTCGTCTGCCTTAACTAATCCACTAGAAATAAAGTTTCTTTGATGTTGTTCAACAATAGACTCCCCACCTATGTGCTGATTGAAATTTTTGTCTTTATCAAAATCAGCAACTACATATAAAATCTTATTTTTATATTTTGGAAAGTTATTGATATTAAAATTAATTTTTTTATCTTTTCCCTGATGTGTTTTCGTAGATTCCGAAATTACAAAATAATCGACATGATCATTGAGTATGTTGAAACGAAGGTCGAGCATGTGATCTTCATTGAAGTATTGGAAGCAGTCATATATTGCCATTATTTTTTTGTAAAAGTAGTTAATCCTATTTTTTTTCCATCAATTATTGAAGAAGAACAATGTAAATTTGTTCTGTCAAATATTAATACAGATCCTAATTCCCATTCATAAATTAACTCTATCTCAAGACCAATAAGATTTTCAATTTTTTCATGATTTAAAAACTTTTTATGTAATTCTTTATCAAATGGCTTATCACCAAACATGCCTATATGTTCATTTGATCTTTTATTTTGACCATATGTTAGTTTTCTTGTTTCCAGTTCATTTTTATCAATAGTAAAGTTTGTTGAGTTTCCATAAAATCTATTTTTAAAAACAACAGTGCTGCCTACTGGTGTCAGAGGAATCAAAGTTTGTTTATAAATTAAATCTTCAAAATTAAAACCACCATCTATATGTAAACCTATTGGATTATAACTTTCTTGAAAAAGTCCAAATATATCATTTCCATTATCTGTCTTTAGATTATCGTATTTGAAGTCGCCAATTTTACTTTTTAATCTTTGATAAAATAAAGTTTCTAGATCTTTTCCATAATCGTTTAACCATCTTTTTTTTATAACATTTTGTTTTTTATTATGCACTGTGGTTGGAAGCTCTTTATATAACTCTAAAAATTTATTTATTTCATCTTTGTTAAAAAGATTTTTAATGACGATAGGTGAACTTTCAGACTTTTTTATTTCCTCTATTCTCGTGTGCATTTACTCTCCAATATTAATTAATGTTCCTCTTATTCTTGCCCCGTTATATGACAAGTAAAATACTATTACACCAAGCAAGAAATAAAGTGAAGATATAGAAATAGCTTTATAAATTATAAAATAATTGACCGTATTATTAATTAATATACTTCTCATTTCTTCAAAAATATGAACTAGAGGTAGCATTTTAGAAATGATTTGTAGCCATTCTGGTAAAATTTCAATTGGATAATATATACATCCCAGCGGAGCTAAAAAAAATAAACTAGCCCATGCTATGTTTTCAAAGGATGGTCCGAATCTAATAAGTCCTGAAGTTACCAACAAACCCAAAGTGACTCCAAAAATATACAAACTTAGAAGCAGCAAGAATAGAGGAGGACCTAGGTCAAACACAGAAACCCCAAAAAGAGGAATAGCCAACAAAGCGGCAGGCACTAGTCCTATTGAAGTTCTTATTATAGCAGTAAGAGTTAGAGCAGCTATTATTTCACTAATTCTGATAGGAGCTATAAAAAGATTTGTAAAGTTTCTGCTCCAAATCTCTTCAAGAAACATCATGTTATAACTTATGCTAGATCTGAATAAAAAGTCATAGAGAATAGCTGCGGTCAATATAATTCCAACAGCATCACTGTAGTAAGCAGAGTCCATAGAAAAAAATTTTGAAATAAATCCCCACAAAACTATTTGTATACATGGCCAATAAAATAAATCTAGTACTCTTGGAAATGAATTCTTTATTAAATATAGATGTCTTAAACTTAATCCATATATTTTATGCCACCTCATTTGTGCTCCTTGCTATTTTTAAAAATGTGTCTTCAAGATTGATTCTTCCGTGATTTTTTATTAATTCATCGCAAGTTCCACTGTCTATAATTTTTCCTTTTTTCATCATTATTACGCTGTCACAAAGTCTTTCAACTTCTTTCATGTTATGTGAAGCTAATAAAATAGTAATATTATTTTTTGACTTGTAATCCTCTATATAATTTCTAACAAAATCTCCTATATCAGGATCCAAACTGGCGGTTGGCTCATCTAAAAATAAAACCTCAGGTTTGTTAATTAATGATTTTGCTAAAGAAACCCTATTTTTTTGACCGGATGATAATTCTCCTGTTTTTTTATTTAAAAAAGAATCTAAACCTAAATCGCTTGAAATCTCAGATATCCTTTCGTTAAAATTATTTACACCATATAATCTCGCGTAAATCTCTAGGTTTTGTTTGACGGACAATTTTTTGGGTAACTCTATATAAGGAGATGCAAAATTCATCTTAGCAAGCAATGAATATTTATCAATTTTATTAATATCTTGATCATCTATCAAAATATTTCCACTTGTAGGCTTAACTAAACCCAGCATCATTCCAATAGATGTAGTTTTTCCACATCCATTTGGTCCTAATAAACCGATTGTTTTATTTTTTTCAACTGTAAAACTTATGTCGTTAACTGCAAATATTTTATTAAAATCTTTTTTTAAATTTTTAACTTCTATTTTCATTAATTGCTAGCTGCATGTTTAAGACGGTCATTTATTGCAATACCGATATTTTTGTTGGGGATTTTTACTACATAAATCTTTTTATAATTATTATTTTTTATTTTTCTAAAAATTTTATATAAATTCCTAGCTGCTTCATTCAAATTAAAATTTTTGCTTAAATTAAAGGTATTTCTATTTTTTTTATATTTTTTTCCAATCACTATAAAGGCATGATTTTTGTAAAATTTCTTTTGATTTAATACGATGGGTATACCAGGAGAATAGTGTTTTTTTAAGGATCCAGGTGATTTTATATTTTTACGACTTTTTTTAATTAAAACTTTTGATTTAATTATCCTACTAATTAAAGTTGGATTTATAAAGCCCGGTCTTAATATCTCTGGCTTACCTGTCAAATCAATTACTGTGGATTCAATTCCAATTTTACATTTTCCGCCATTTAAAATTATTTTAATTTTATTTCCAAACTCTTCAAACACATCCTTGGGTGTTACAGGGCTAATGCCTGATGACTTATTAGCACTTGGTATAGCTAATGGAAAATCAATTTTTTGTAATACCAATTTTGCTATTTTGTTCTTTGGGAATCGTACAGCAATTGTATCTAGTTTTGCTGTAGCTATTTTAGAAATTTTTGATGAAGTTTTTTTTTTTAGTATAAAGGTAATAGGACCAGGACAAAATTTTTTATATAGTTTAAAAAAATTACTATTAAGTTCAGCATCCTTATAAAGATCTTTTATTTTACCATAATGAATAATTAAAGGGTTTCTTGAAGGTCTTTTTTTAACATTAAAAATTTTTTTAACAACTTTATCAGAATAGGCATTTCCTGCTAAGCCGTACACAGTTTCGGTAGGAAGGCCTATAAGACCATTATTTTTCAAATGTTTTATCGCTAGACGTATATTATTGTTGTTATTTTCTAAAATATTTGAATAGATATTTTTCATAATCTTATTATTATACGTTTAATGAAAAGCAAAAATATTCTAGCTGACATCAAAAGTAAATCATTAAAAGAGGCAAAAGATGAAATTAACATCATTTTAAGCAAATTAGAAAAAAATGATACAGATTTAGAATCATCTACAGATGATTATCAAAGATTAATTCAGCTAAATAATCATGTTGATTTTTTATTCAAGAGAAGAGTTAAAGAAATATCCGTTTCATCAAAGAAGTCAAAGAATTAAATCAATATGATCAAAAAAAAATTTATTTCCAATGCCAAAAAAACTGATTCTTTTTTAAAAAAATATCTCAACAATGAA
>Ga0307986_10001280_pt1 | contig 18316 bp, 11 predicted proteins | sample EllFjometageno82_FD_203170 | JGI IMG/M metagenome (GOLD analysis project Ga0307986, IMG submission 203170) | Marine microbial communities from Ellis Fjord, Antarctic Ocean - #82 | ecosystem: Environmental > Aquatic > Marine > Unclassified | place: Southern Ocean | collected 2014-10-09
GCTGGTCTGGAACGACCTCTTTACATTCCTACTATATTCTTATAGATGTAGTAGAAGATCCCGAAAGTGATACTGAATTAGGAAGCAATTTAGCGTTTAGAGAGTTATCAAATGATACATCAAACACCGTTTCCAATGTATTAATTAGTAAAGAAGTTATAACTGCATCTCTTACCGATGGTCCTTATACATCTTTAACGATAGGTAACAAATACATTGGAGGCGGGGTAAATTTACCCCGGGCCGGATTTGAGCACGCTGATAAATCGTTCGATAAGTTCACTCCGGTGTTTACAAGTGGAACTATTAGTGATATTCTTATAAGCTGCAATTCCGCGGTTATTGCGAATTCACCACGGCTGCGGGGGTGGGGGGATTACTCTACTATGAAAGGAACCAATGGCGATGTCCGCTATGGTCTGTTTGCACCTTTCGCTACGAAGGAACAGTTCGAATTCATCTACGGCAAAGAACATAATTGGTCTAATCCTAACGCAGCATCTGATGATTGGTTGTTTGAAGTAGAGAGCGGATCGGCATCGACCACTGTTACATATTCAGGTGATCTATCATATCCGTTTACTGTAGAAGCAATGGTGCCTAATGCGTTATATAGAGATGTTCCAGGTGATACAACTGGTGATGGAATTGATAACACCCCATCTTTAGAAGATGCGCTTGCAATCCTCGCCCTAGGTACAGTTGTTGTTAAGAGTGCTGGCTCTGCACTGAATCCTACAAAGTGTATTGACTTTCCTCCTGAACTATCATTTGCTGGAATTGATATAAGCGCAATCACCAATAAGATAGATACTGTCAAAGCATCAATTGATAGTGCACTATCCTCAGCAGCGCTATCTGAACTGGGGGAAAAGCTGAAGGGGTTAAAGGCTGACTTACTAGGACTGCTCCCAAAGATGCCTACAATACATAACATTGTTCTTGAAATTGCAGGCCTCGATCCTAAAGACAGATCGGCTATAGAGGAACTCAATGAGAAGTGGAAAGATGTTGTGGGTGATGTCACAGGTTTCTTTGATGACCTCACAGAATTTGATATATGTTCGCTTATTGGCATTGATGCAAAAGACGGTAAAGACGGAAAAATTGAGAAGAAGCCTGAACAAGATGCTACTCCTGATAAGGATATTGAGGAGCCTGTGCAGAATGCTAATGTTCCTACTCGCTCAAAGAATACTCCACAGGATCCGATGCAAGCCGCGACTGGTTATACTTGGTCAAAGGCCGATGATGCTAAGACAGTTATTGGTATAGCGTGGGCCTCGATATTCGGTCTGACTGATGCTGCGTTCTGGGACACTCAGATCCGCGACGATCCCTTTCCCGATGAAGGAGAATATCCTTGGGCTTATTATATTAAGAATAGAGATAAGTGGGTCATTGAATTTGATGAATTTAATAAGGGTGTCGATCAGCAAAAGATTATAGCGGCGGCAAGCCGTAAAGAGCCTGTTCCTTCTTCTATTTCTACCGTACGAATCTTAGATCTCGCTCGAGAGGAACAGGCGCTTTTTGAGAAAGGTGGATTCCTAGCAGTATGGGTCAGGAAGGTTCTTGATCTCGCGAAAGCGAGGATTCAGTATTTGTTAGTAATCGCAGCAGAAGGTGATGGACCAGAAATAAAGGCGGGTGATGATCCTTCTTCGTTGTGGATCACGAATCCAGTCAATGGAACAAAACGAATTTATGTACCGGAGGTCGGTGAGACCTTATCACTTTTAGGTTATGCAAAAGTAACTGAAGAGATGCACGCATGGATGACAGCTGTTATGCCTCAGATTAATCGTGCGATTCAAACGCGGATCTTCAATCAAGAAATACTGTCGCTTGTCGACGTTATAATCACGGGTGCACCGAGAGAATACAAAAAAGTAAATACGAAATCTGAGGAACGGATCATAAAAGGTGCGGGTAGTGATGGTGACGCGTCAGACGATAGTATTAATGGTACGCCTTCGAAGGAGTCTAAAAATGTGGTTCCGGGTAATGTGACATATTCATATGGTAGCAAGACGATCCGGAACCAAAATATCCAACCAAGCTTAATGAGGATATTAGAAGCATCAGCTGCTGAGAAAAATTACAGTCTTGTGGTATACTCAGGTGGGCAAGATTATAAAGGTAAAGGGAAGAACAGAACCGGTTCAATAAGACATGATGGCGGATTTGCTGCAGATATACGTACATATAACGAAAATGGCCGGAGGCTTTCTGCTTCTAGTAATAGTTCTAAAGATATATCTGCTCTCAGCGACTTTGTATCAATCTTAATAAAGAACGGGATTACTTCGGTAGGAGCTGATGACGATTACATGAATGGTAACTTACATGTCGACATTGCGACTAATTCAGCAGCAACATGCTGGGGAGCTAGCGGTGACAGCTATAGAAGAATCTATGCGCCTGCTTGGCTAGTGAGCAAATTCTAAAAATAATACAAATGAAAGATACATATTTAAAACCAGATGTAGACGGAATTGTTTCTGAGAAGTTTCTCACCATAGCAATTGCAGATCAGGTTCGCAAGACAAAGCTCAACAGCTATTTGCCATCTAATAGAAATGCTCATAAGGTTTATAACGGTAAACCAGAAGAGTACGCTCTCTACTTCATCTCATTAATGAAAAAATCTTCTAAGCTGAATGCATACTATACAAAACTTGTACGGACATATTCCTCAGCAGGCGATTCTGTAGAGGTCGAACGTATAGGCCTGTTCAGTGTTAATCCACACACCTGCCCGGAAATAACGCGTGAAAAACTTTTCCTGCCTGCCGTTAATATTGCTGAGGGCATTCGGTTATATGCTGAATTGATACTAAGAGAAGGTAAACTTCCTCAGATAGATGGTGTGATTTCTATATAAATACTATTATGGCATTAAGATCAGACTATAATGTTAACGAACAGGTACCTTCAATTGCTTCAGTTGATAAGGCAGGCCTTTTCGCAGACTTGCCACTTGACTTTATTGCCCACCCCAATACGAAAGATATTCGGCCTATTACAGATATTCAAGCAATCAGGCAAGCAGTAAAAATCCTGGTTCTAAGTAACTTTTATGACAGACCTTTTCATCCTGAACTTGGTGCTAATGTAACACGATACCTCTTTGAGAATGCAGACCAATTTACAGGTATGGCGATTCGAGATGAGGTGCTGAGAATTATCAGGAAGCAAGAACCACGGGTGAGTAACCCCAAGGTTGAAGTAGAACTTGATGAAGAGCGCAATAGTCTTCTTGTAACTGTCATTTTTAGAATTAGAAATACTAATACCGACGCTGAAGTATCATTTTACCTAGATCGAATCCGCTAAGAACATGGCTATAAAACAATTTAATATCACAGAACTTGATTTTGATAAGATCAAGGATGAAATCAAATCATACTATAAAAGAACTGATGGTCCATTTAAGGACTTTGATTTCAGCGGGTCTGGTCTCAATATGCTTCTTGATATCCTCGCTCACAACACTCACTATAATGCTGTGTTGGCCCACCTTGCCGCTAACGAAACATTTATCTCGTCGGCTCAGCTGAGGAAGAACGTTGTTGCACGAGCAAAGACACTTGGTTATACGCCTAAGAGCACATCAGCATCAGCAGTTGAACTTAAACTTTCTGGTCTCAATGCATCTATAGCGTCGCTACCAGAAGGTACCACATTTACTTCTTCAGATACATTAAATAACGAAACATATAACTTTGTTACGTTTGAAGAAGTCGGAAGTCCGACATCTGCATTCACTGTCTACCAAGGTGCTATCAAAACAAAGGAATATCTCTTTGATGACAAGGTTACAAACCTTAAGTTTGAAATACCCGATACGAATATCGATAGAACAAAGCTTGTTGTAACAGTGAGTGATTCAATCGGTAGTACACAGAAAGAAATCTACACTCAGTTTTCCGAGCTCCCTGGAATTGATAGTACATCAGCAGTATATTTTATCAGCGAAAACCCAAATGGAAGATACGATATCTCGTTTGGTGATGGTGCAGTAGGTAAAAAACCATTACCTGCCGCTGTTATCTCGATCAAATATCTAACAACAGATGGCGCAGGAGCAAATGGTTTATCAGTATTTACTACATCTGATTCTTTATTCGATAGCGTAAGTAAGCCAGGTGTAAAATCTACCTCTGCTTCATCTGGTGGAGGAACAAAGGAATCTATTGAAAGTATTCGAGCTAATGCGCCTCTTCAATTCATATCTCAAAACAGAGCTGTTACAATTGACGATTACAAAACTCTTGTGCGGGCTAACTCAACTGCTTCAGCAGTATCAGTGTGGGGCGGAGAAGATAATGATCCACCTGAATACGGCAAGGTGTTTATTTCAGCAAAGACTGGAGGTGCTGAAACACTTAGCGTCGGTGAAAAAAGCAGACTACTTCCTATCCTAAATGCCAAAGGTATTCTTACTGTTCGACCTAAGATCGTCGATCCAGAGTTCACATACCTCTATTACAATATTTTCGCGAAATACAATTCCTCTCTGACGAACCTATCTGGCGCAGGCATATCCTCACTTATTAGAACTGGCCTAGGAAACTTCAGCGAGCTTTTCCTTGAAAGCTTTGAAGGTGTATTTAGGTATTCACAATTTTTAAGTTACATTATTGATTTGGATCCTGCTATTTTGAGTGCATTCGCCCGCGTATATTGCCTTAAAAATTTCATAGCAACTACTACTAATACTGCAAAATACAAGATCAACTTCAACTTTGAATTGGAAACTCCTGCTGATCCTACCGAGTCAACAATTACTTCATCGGCATACGTTAGTGGTGGAGTCACATATTACCTTAAAGATGAAGAATCCTCAACGGCGAATGTCAGAAACATATATCGATATTCTCTTAACGCTGATGGTGTTGAAATTCTAGATGAAAGAAGTGTTGGAACAGTTAACGTATCAACAGGCATTATTGAAATCAATGATTTTAATATAGATATCGAGACCACAATTGCAATATTTTCCAGGCCAAATTCAAACGACATCGCGCCGAAAAGAAACCAAATTATTCATGTCGATCTGACAAATACCACAATTGAATCTTCTATTGATACAATCGCAACACGAGGCACATCTGGTGCGAGTGAATATATTACAACACCACGCGAAAAATAATGCACACATCAGTCGCTAGTTACAAGCCTCTCAACCACGAGCGAGGAAAAGTAAGAGAACTCGTCCCGCAGTTTCTTCGTGATACTTCTGCGAACCTTATCTCCTTTATGGAGGAGTACTATGACTATCTGAACCGTGACGGTTTCGCATCATACGAATTAGCTCATATCGTAGATGAGAATGACATTGATGTTACAAGCGAAAAATATCTCGATGCTATCCAGGGTGAAATTGCTAAGGTCGTCCCCAACTCAAGTGTAATTGATAGAAACACACTGTATAAAAGGATAGTTCATTATTACCGTATCAAAGGAACTCCAGAAAGTGTTAGCGCGTTTTTCCAAATAATGTTTGACTCTGCGGTAGATGTCTATTATCCAGGAGACAATCTCCTTAAACTTTCAGCAGGTACATATTCAGCGGTATTCACAGATGGCACTTTAGACGAGGCCTTATCTCTTTACACGAAAGATGCCGGGTTTCCATCTGGACTTGATAAAATTCAAGATTCTGACTTCTGGCAAGATTTCAGTTACAGAGTCAATACTGATATAGAGTTATCTAAATGGGAAAATGCATTTAGGCGGTTAGTCCATCCAGCTGGAATGAAATTCTTTTCGCTGATTAGTATTACTAGTATTCTAAAAAGCCAATGGGATAAAGTAGAAAAGTACGAAGGAACCGATACCGACACTGATGGTTGGCTTGACAGCATCCGGCCGCCAAGGCTCCGCGGGACTAATTCATATGGAGGTTCACATACACCTAGATACCAACCTGGCTGGCTTAGTGCTACTATTGCAGAACTTATCACTGCCGTTGCTAATAATTATTATACAACTCCTTCAAATGCTAATGCTAATGCGGAGACGCGGCATGTGAGACTTGATACATCGTTCGCTCTAGCTACAACGAATTGGTCAAATGGTATTAACGCAGAGTACTACTTCCGCCGAGGGTTCTGGGATGATCCAGATACTCTTAATAGACTCAACGTATTTGAAATGCCGCTATCAACTCTAATTAATGATTACCAGCAAGAGTACACAACAAATCGTTTAGAGGCAGAGGAGGCACCACAGCCAGCAGTTCAAATAGTTCAAATAGATACACCATAAATACTGATAACACCCAGGAAATGGTCAGATAAATATTATAAATAACAATAAGACAACAACTAATTATGGCAGCAATTATCACAGATGACTTTCGCAGAAACCAAGCAAGACTTTTAGTCAACGACATTAAAGCTTCGGCAGATGTTAATTTCGATACTCCAGCTTCTAACTCAGATGAGACTACTTGGCCTTACCGTGGAAATAATAGGTACGCTATTGGTCTTGGTAAAGCTGACAAGTGGCCAAACGATTCCGCGGCGAAGACCGAAGAAGCTTCTGGGTTTATTGTACCATCACCCAATGGTACAATTCAGGAAGACCACGATATTATTAATAACTTGTTCACGCTAAAAGACGTTTCATCTGCTAATGTAAAGCAGATGATTGCTAAGAACGCGTGGACCACCGGAAGAAAATATAAAGTCTATGACCAAACAGACGACGATATGTTTTACTCAAGTGGAGACCTTTATCCGTGCGTTGTCACTGTTGCTGATAAAATTTATATGTGCCTTTCTAATACCGCGGTAGTCAGCGGGCTTAATGAGGCTCTTGGCGTTCTATCCTCGAGCACTAGTCCGAGCACCGTTACGTCTGACTTTGGTGTTACTTCGACCCCACAAGCTGATGGATATGTTTGGGTGCATGTTGCTACATTCGATTCAAACGATTCTCTTGCTACAAACCAATTTAGTCCTGTCACTATTGATGCAGCTGCCATTATTGCCGCTAATATCGCAAAAACAGGCGGCCTTTTAACGCACATAGGTGTTAAAAGTGGAGGGAGCGGTTATACATCGGATCCTACAGTCACCCTAACATTAGTCAAAGCAGACCAAACGGTGATTGATAGTAGCGCGATAAGCCTAGTTCCAATACGGGTAGGTGGGGTGATTACACGTATCGATATCCGCGATGTCAGTACGAACACCACAGATGCTGGATCTTATGAATATTGGCTCAACGAAGCATCAGGATTCTTGGAAGACCCTACAGCTACACCGGCCGGTTCAGTAGCCGACAAAATTGCATTCGCTACTGTTACAATTACTGGCGGCAGCGCTACAACACCCGCGGAAGCATACGCTTCAATTGCTCCTATCACAGGATTTGGTAAAAATGCTCTCGATGTTCTTCCGACGTGGTTTGTTGGAATTCACACAGCCTTCGTCGGAAGTGAAACTAACTCGGACGCGCCCATCTTGAAATTTAGGCAGGTTTCTCTGCTTAAGAATTTCGTGCCGAATACAACCGAAGGTGATGACGGCGCGTGGATTCTTGACTGCCTAAATAGTATTAGTGTTACCGGCGCGGACTCATCCTTGATTGGAGGTTTAACCCAAGGCGATGTTCTTACTGCAGGCACCGGTGCAGCCACTTCTAAGTTCTATTTTGACTATTATACGACCACGACAGCCGACACTGGGTTAATTTATTATCACCAGAACTCGAATAGCGACGTAAATATGATTATCCCGCCCACAACTGGTGGAGTAAGCGCGTCTGGTGTATCAATAGCGACTGGTATTAGCGCGGTCGACATGACAAAGGAATATGATATATTTTTATCAACCGCTTTCCCGATCCAGAGAAACGGTGAGGTAATTTTCCAAGAAAACCGGCAACCATTCGGCCGTAGCCCATCACAAACTGAAGAGGTAAAACTCATTATACAACTTTAATAAATAAGATTTATGGCAATAACCACGTACGCCGCGGCACCTCATTTTGACGACTTTAGTCAGGATAAGAATTATCTAAGAATTCTCTTCCGGCCGGGGCGAAGTGTCCAGGTAAGGGAGCTCAATCAGCTCCAATCAAATGTTCAAGATCAGATCGACAAATTTGGTCGGCACGTTTTTAAAGACGGTGATCGCGTACTAGACGGATATACCACATACGATTCATCGATCCAAAGTATCGGAGTTACGTGGCGAAACAACTCGGTGGAGGTAACTGATGCCGAGCTTACTGCACTAAAAGGAAAAGAAATTTTTAGCGCTAAATGGCGTGCTAAAATTCTCAGTGCTGTTGCTGTCAAAGTAACTGATAATACTACTGGCTATCGCCTATACATTAAACTGATTGGCCAAGCTGGAACGTTTGCTGATGATGATGATATAACACTCGGCGCCCAAGAAAGTAATATTAGCGTTGGTGGAACTACTTACTCATATGACAGCGGTGTGATAGCTGACTACGTCGCCGCGGTAGAACCACTTGGTTATCATGGAGGAGTTTTTCAAGATGCAGGTGTATTCTTTGTTAAAGGCCACTTTGTTCAGACAGATGCAGCTCAAGCATTTTACAATAAAGCGATCTCAGGTGATAACCCGCTCGGAGCTAAACTGACAGGTGCCGCGCTTTTCGACATTGTAGAATCTGTAGTAGAGAGCGAGTCAGATCAGGCTCTTCTTGATAACGCTAGCGGGGAACCCAATGATAATGCTCCAGGTGCAGATCGTTATAAGATTTCACTTAATCTAAGTTTTGTTTCTTCAGGCAATTCAGACGTTCCTGCCGGCCAACAGCGCATTAATCTGCTAGATATTAAAGAGGACAAAGTTGTTCAGGCAGCGAGGACAGAATACAGCGAGCTCGGCAAAGCGCTTGCTCAGCGCACCGAAGAGGAGAGCGGTTCTTATGTAGTCAACCCATTTAAATATGATGTTCGTGAATACCTAAATGACTCGGCAGGCAATCGCGGTAGATATACCGCTGATGAAATTTATAATGGTTCTACAGCAAACGCGCTTCTTCCGAATGTCAGTAACACAACCACTGCTACAACTGAAGGCGCTAAACGTTATGTCATCGGTGTTGAACCAGGTGTTGCTTATGTTCAAGGTTATCGGGTTGAACTAGCAAGCAAACACGATGTTGTTGCTGATAAAGGGAGGGACGGCACACTTCCTACAAAGAGCAATTATAAGTTTTCAGCTGACCGAGGTCAGTACATCGAGGGAGCATTAACAGATACGGATGGATTAGATGCAAGCGATGTTGCGCTCTTCGTTTTCGATCCCGATAAAACATATAGTTTTTATAGTACAGCCACCGCTCCGGGCTCACCGGGCGCGGATCCAGTGTATCTCGGCACCTGTAGAATTCATGCCATTGAAAACACCGGAACTAAATCAACGAACAACAGCTCTGGATTGTATGAAAATGTTGATGCTACTAAGAGACTATACATATATGACATTAATTTGTCTTCAGGGAAAAAGCTTAGCGACGCAAAAGCGCTAACTATAAATAACACGATAACCGGTGTGACGAATACGCAGACGTTTCTACGAAATGACAGCGGATTTACTCTCAACCAAATTGGAGATAATAAATCCCGCATGATCTACCCGCTTGGCGGCTACGACATCGCAAATGTTGTAGCAGATCCATCCAGCGCGAAATGCGTTGAGCAAAAGCGTTTTACTCCCCTGGCCTTTGAATCGGATGGTTCACTCAAAATTAATGCTGCGGCTGGCGATAGTTTTATTACTACAGATCCAGAAGACTACGTAGTAGTTCAAATTGGCTCATCCACAGATTTCAATACCGCGGGTGAATCATACGCGAAGAATGTTTCAATTGTTGGACAAGTTGCAACTATAACTTTATCGCGAGCTGACGGGACAGCAGTTACTACAACTAACGGATCAGTTACAATATTCGCGCCAGTTCAAACAGTATTAGTTATCAGAGATAAGACACAAACCGCGGATACCTGGACTGAAGCACGGAGGTTGGATCCGGGAGGTGTAATGACACTCCATAAAACAGATGTCTACGCGATAACAGGAGTTACTCATAATGCTCTCGGCTTGCCGCCTCTCAGCTTGCCGCTTTCTGACTTTGAATTAGTAACAGGCCAAACTGATACACATTATGGAAAATCACAAGTTATCTATAAGGGTAATTCAAGTTTAAAATCTGCAGATGTTGTAGTATCATTTAATTATTATCTTCACGGAACTGGAAACGTATTTGCTAAAAATTCTTATTCTGAATCACTCGAGGATATACCAACATACGAAGACCTGAAACTAGCAAATTGTTTAGACTTCAGGCCTTCTAGAATTGACGCATCAGGAAGTTCAAAAATTAAACCAAACTCGCTTGTCTCAGGTGTTGGGTTTAGTTATTATAATCCTAGGAAAGATATCGTTGTTCTTAACCAACTTGGCGCTATTCAGTTTATTCAAGGTGTTCCTTCTGGATCTCCTATTTATCCTCAGACGCCTTCTGACTCTATACTGCTTTATCGGATTGAAAAGCCTGGATATCTTTATAGTCTAAGGGATTTGGTGATTGAACGTGTTGAAAACCGTAGGTACTCAATGCGTGATATCGGGTCTCTTGAAAACCGCATCCACAATCTCGAATATTACGCATCACTATCACAGCTCGAATCTGAAGCGGCTGGAACGCAATTAGTTGACGGAGATCTCACCCCCAGATTTAAAGGTGGTATCATTACAGACTCATTTAGAGGACACGGTGTAGGAGATGTCAGCAGCACTGGTTATCGCGCGGCAATTGACCGCGATAACTTCACAGCGCGCCCCATGTATCTTTCTGATAATTCGCGATGGAGCTATATCGGCGGTTTAAATGCTAGCGCTACGACTCCTGTTATAACTTGGAATGGATCTGATGTTTCATTGCGGAATGCTTATTCAGGAAAACGCAAAAACTCACTGACACTCGACTTTATCGAAAAGATACTTGTTGATCAACCGTTTGCTTCAGATCATATTAGTGTTAATCCTTATGACGTAGCAACGTGGAACGGATCGCTTGAACTTTCTCCATCAAGTGATGAATGGAAAGATGTTAACTATGTCCCAGATATTATCAATAATGTTGAAGGAGATAATAGCGCGCTATTGCAGCAGATAGCTAATAATCCGAATATTCTTGGAACAGAATGGAACGAATGGGAGTCACAGTGGGTATCTAAAAGGAAACGCTATGGCCGGTGGTGGAATAGAAAGACTCGGTGGATCCAAGTTCCCGACACATTCACCGAGACAACATGGACTTCTAATACGACCGGTAGTCAGAGTGAATTCCTTCGTCAAAATAGAGAAGGAATTCAAACTTCTCTTGTAGAAAATAGCGAGAGAGAAGTTATCGGAGATGACGTTCTAAATATTACTTTCATTCCATTCATTCGTTCTAGAAAGGTTTCTTTCAGAGGCAGAATGCTCAAGCCTAATACTACATTCCATCTATACTTTGACGATGCTAATATTACTTCATACGCTACTGGTGCAGCATCGTTCTCTCAGTTCGGCGGTGAGCTTGACGGCACCGGCGGCGTCGATGTTACTCGCTATGAAGGACAAACGACAATAACTGGAGCGAATGTTGCTATTACATCAGACGGCGCAGGAGACGTTGATGGTTGGTTTGTTATTCCTAACAACGACATCCTCAGATTCCGCACAGGTTCTCGACAAGTTCGTTTAACTGACAACGCTAACAACAATAAAACTCTTGAGCTCTCATCTGCTGAATCAACGTATCACGCTAAAGGCCTTTTGGAAACGAGGCAAAAAACAATTCTTTCAACCCGCCAGCTCACCTTAGAAAGAACGCGCGCGGAAGAAAGCCGCAATTTGTTGCTCGGCACAAAAACAGTATATAAAGATCCTATTGCCCAGACCTTCATGATTGGAAATGAGCCAACTGGCATTTTCCTTTCTTCAGTTGACGTGTTCTTCCAAAAGAAAGATCCAACTCTACCTGTCGAGCTTAGTATCGTATCAGTCGAAAATGGAATACCTACACAGAATACTATTCCATTCTCAAAGGTTATTAAACTTCCTGCTGACATCTGGCCTTCAGGTGTTAATGCAAATGCTACCGCTTCGGTGGAAACCAAGTTCATGTTTGATACACCGATTTATTTACAACCTGGTGTTGAATACGCGATTGTCCTTGTATCAAATAGCGCGCGATACCGCGTATGGCACGCTGAAGTTGGAGGTGTTGATGTTGGAACAAATGCTGAGAAGATCACTAAGAATGTAAATCTCGGTGTGATGCTTAAGAGTCAGAATGCTTCAACTTGGACACCTGATCAAAATAAAGATCTTAAGTTCACATTGAACCGAGCTGACTTTAAAACAGATGGTGCCGCGCCGGTCGCAGTCTTCACCGGAGTTTCTCCTCAAAGACAGCAAGTCACATATGTCAATGTTACTGACGGAGGTTCAGGATATCTTACTGGTCCACCTGCAATAACAATTGGCGGAGTAACACCTGGAGGTGCATCAGCTCCTAACCATGCAACTGCTAAAGCACATATCGGAAAAGGTGGAGTAATTGATCATATCGAAGTTATAACGAACGGCGTTGGATATACTAGTGTTCCAGATGTTGCTGTGGCAGCACCCAATGAGATTAGTATTTTTGATGGCACACCTAATGAAGCTTCTGGAGGAGTTTATTTAAGTACCAACTCCAAAGTTCGTCTTCAAAACGTGATTGCTCTTCCTGCTAATATTGCTGAAGCTGCTAACGGGCAACGCTTTAAATACAAACGAAATAATGCATTACTTCTGACTGGTTTAACTGAAGATGCGGTGTATTTCGCAAAAACAATTGATATCAATGTTCCTGACGCTTCCGCTGGGTTTGAAGTTCCTTATAGTAGGTATATTCAATTGAGTGAGACCCTTGGAGGAGTCGCTATGGCTCTTGGAATTACAGGAGGGCTTTCACAAACATTTCTTCCAGTTAATTCAGCTGGTAATGCGTCAACCGGATCTGCAACTGCAGAGGTCGACACATGGAAAGCATCATCGTATCTTCCAATTATTCAAGATATGCTTCTTCCAGAATCAAGCGTGTCTTATACTTTAAACGTGAGCGCAACAAGTTCTTATAGCGTATTCCCTGGAGAGGTTCTTTATACTACTGAACGGGTAACACACGATTCGAGTAGCGGGAGTGATGCTCCTAGTAACACACCCCCGGGAGAGATGCTAAAACTTCAAGGAACGTTGTCAACAACAAATTCTAAGATCTCTCCAGTTATTGATTTGGATCGAATCTCACTTGTTACATTTGATAACATCGTTAATAACTCAAGCGAGTTTGAGGATTCTCGAGATGATGGACAGTGCGCAGCAAGGTACATCACAAAGAGTATCAAGCTTTCCTCTGCTGCAGATCAAATTAATATTTATGCTGATATGATGCGGCCAGATGATTCAACATCGATCGAAGTATATGCTAAGTTTAAGTCTCTAAATTCAACTGATTCATTTGCCACTCTTGGTTGGACTAAGATTAATCCTAAGAAAAATACGAAGGTTCCAATAAGTACTAATTTCGAATTCGGTGAAATGGAGTTTGAAGGAACTACATCTGAAGTATACGATCAAGTCGCAGTTAAAATTCTATTCAAATCCTCTAATAAAGCCTTTGTCCCAGAAATTAAAAACCTAAGAGTAATTGCATCTCTATAATGGAAAAAACGTTTGTACGAGATTCTAAAGGTGTGTTAATTAATAATAACACTATAGCATACTCCTCAAGGAGAGCTGCCAAGGAAAGAAGGAAAAACCAGGAAAGGCAAGAAGAAGATATCAAATCGCTTAAAACGCAGCTTGAAGAACTGAAAGAAATAGTTAACACATTAACAAGAGATAAATAGGAATATGGACTATACGAACTTTGATACTTTTAAATCACCCGCGGGAGGTGTGGAACTTAGCGACACTCTTTCGAGTTGGCGGAAGAAGACGAATGGCATCGTAATGAAGGTTGACTCTTTAGATAGCACTGCAGGTACCTTAGCTGGTACTGTCTCTGCCCTTACGACTACTGTCGCTAATTCTGAGGTTGATAACAACTCGATCCTTCTTAGTAAGGTACAACTACTAGGAAACAATAAACTTTTAGGAAATACATCAGGTTCAACCGCGGATGTTTCTGTAGTATCTATTGTGGACGAGACTGCTGGAATTACTGCTAATGACAACGATACAAGTATTCCAACAAGCGCGGCGGTGAAGCATTATAGTGATAATAAGTTTTTTAACGGCCAAACAGTTCAACAAAATGTTGGAAGATACGATAACTACACATCGTATACAGTCGAAGAGCTTTCGCTGCAGGCCAGCGGGGAATACACTACATCTACTAATAATATAATATCGGCCGAGAATTTTAATCGTGAGGGGTCAACTACGAAGAGGATGAATGCAGTACGTGTGCCTGTCGACATTTCTATTACACCGACATATGCTAATTCATTAATATGCGTAGAATGGAACCTTCTCGGGGAGGCCAATCATCATGATTCTGGCTTTTGGATTGGTAGAAAGCGCTCTGATAACAAATACGAAATTATCAACGATGCTGGATATGAAGGTTACAACAGCGCCGTAGCGACGGGGAGAAACAATTTCTTCCATCCTTCTCCCTATGATCACAGCACCGGCACGACTCCAAGTATGCTTACTATCAGATATTTTATTCCTGCTGTCGACACATCACAGAAAACATACGGACTTATTTTTGGTAGTGCGGTGGCCAGCGGTGACTTTAGACTAAATGGCGCAAATACCGCTGACAATTGGTATCCTTATGAGGTAGGAGTGAGTAACGTAACAATCAAAGAGCTTTACCAAGTATAACATGTCAACATTTTCAAACTTATTCATCGATCAGGGCTCGAACTTTAATACGTCAATTGATCTATCTGATTCTACAGATTTGACTCTTACTAGTTATACTGCTGCTGGTAAAGTGGCTAAATCTTATGATGGTACAACAAAAGCTACATTTACTGCATCTGTCGATAGCACTTCTAAGATAGTAGCAATCTCATTAACAGCACAGCAGACCGCACTATTGAAACCTGGTCGGTATGTCTACGATATTATTATTGTGTCTCCTGATAGTCCTCCTGGAATCACGCGTATTTTAGAAGGACAGCTTGATGTCACACCAGCAGTCACCTTTGATAGTTCTGCACCAGAAACGTAATTTTACAAATGTCTATCAAAGCAAAGGTAATATCACAAAATACAATAAATGCTCAGGTTAATCCGTCTGGAAGGATTATACCTAAGCAAGTTTCTACTGGTTCAGGTGCGGCTCTTACAGGTGGCGATGGAATAAGCGATCTTTCTTATACAGGATCTAGCGCGAAATCAGTCTCAGTTGATAACACTGTTGCGCGAACGACTGGCAATCAAACGATCGAAGGAACAAAAACTTTTACAGATACTGGTTTAAACCAGTTAAAAGACGTTGCAATAACAAGCGCGGGTGCAGACGATATAATCAAATACGATGGTAGCGTATCAAAGTTCATTAATACAAACATCATGGACGGCGGAAACTTCTAATGATATAAATAGAAAAAAGTCAACTTAAGAACAGAATAAAATTATGCCCAATACAATTAGGATTAAACGGAGAGATTCAAGCGGCGCTACCGGAGCCCCAACTTCTCTAAAAAATGGAGAATTAGCATATAACGAAAGTGATAATAGGCTCTATTACGGTTATGGCGCTGATAGTGCTGGCAACGCCACTTCTATTCCATCAATTGGAGGTCCGGGCTTTCTCGATGTGCTCGATGATTATTTTATTCTGACTGCAGATAACACCGCATCAGGCGACAACACTTTTAGCGGCGACAACACTTTTAGCGGCGACAACACTTTTAGTAATGCGATCATCGCTAATGGCGGTGTCACTGGTAATCTTACCGGTAACGTAACTGGTAATGCATCCACCGCTACAAAGATAGCTTCCATTACCAATTCTAATATTGTTCAATTAGCTGCTACACAGACGTTAACAAATAAAAGTTTAACATCTCCTACTATTACAGGTACTGGTGCTATAGCAGGTACATTTACCGGTAATCTTACCGGTGACGTAACTGGTGACGTAGCTGGTGAGCTCACAGGTGACGTAGTTGGTAATGCAGATACTGCAACAAATTTGGTAGGTCTTTCAGCTTCTGTAACAGAACTCAATTTACTTCACAGTGTTACTGGATTGGTTAAAGCAGACTTTACAAAGCTCGCGGATGTTTCTGCTAATGCAGCATCAATCAATAGGACTTCCAGCATTGGTATTGCTGATAATAACTTGGTTCAAATTGACGTACCGTACGCGGCCACACCTGGGCAACTTGCCAGCTTCACGACCGATGGAATTGAGTCAGTTTCGGCTGCTATCGCGATAGCAGCGCTTGGTCTTGCACCTGCTAGCTCTCCCACATTTACAGATTTAACACTTAGTGGTGACCTCTCTGTCAGCGGAGATATCGCACTAAACGGCGCTGATCTAACATCAACAGCTACTACTGTTAATGTACTTACAGACGAAGTAACAACAATCAATATCGGTGCTGCTACTTCGAGTGTAGTATTTGGCGATAATATTAGTGTTGTTGGTACATTAAATGGCCACACGATTCCAGCAGGGACTGGAACATTTGCTTTAACGACGGATGCGCTCACTACAACTTCAGGACATAACTATATCACGTTAAGTGGTCAAGAGATCGTTCAGGGAGATGTTGCTCTTGGCACACACACGAGCGGTAACTATGTTGAGTCTATCAGCGAAGGTACAGGTATTTCTCTAGGCGGAGATACTCCTAGCGAAGGAAATAATATTACTATTGCAGTCGATAGCACAGTTATTAGAGATTTTGGTGCACAAGATATCGGTGGCGTAAAAACATTTACTTCGGTGATAGCTGCCGATGATGGGATTGCGGTTAATACTAATACATTTACTGTGAATGCGGCTGGTAATACAGTAATTGGTGGTACGCTTGGTGTTACAGGTAACACCACACTGGGGACAGTTTCAGGAGGTACTTGGACTGCAACCGATATTGGTGTAGCGCATGGAGGTACGGGAGCATCTACTGCGGTTGCTGCGAGAACTAATCTCGGGCTTGGAACTACAAATAATGTCACATTTGATAACATTACGACTACGGGAAATCTGATCGGGCCTTCAACATTCACTATCTTGCCGAACAGCGGAACAGGTACGGTGGTTATTTCAGGCAATCTTCAAGTTGATGGAACTACAACAACTGTTAGTTCAACCGAAGTTACTATTGCAGACAAATCATTGACCCTTGCTAATACTAGTAACACCTTAGCGCTTCTCAATGGAGCAGGCCTTCACCTTGGAAACGCCAGTGGCACGGCATTGCAAACATTCATATATAGCACTGCTAATACTAGAATGGAACTTAGTAGCGCGCTGAAAATTACAGGTGGTCTTGAAGATACCGTTATTGACGGTGGAACATTCTAAGAATTTAAAGATAAACTATGTATAAATAGATATCGTAGAGGTTAATCTCTCTACGATATTTTACTATTTAGGAAGAGCGTCATAGCTCTTCACGGATTCTATAATCCACCTTACGATTCTATAATCATGTCAAACACGATCATTCTTAAAAAGTCTGGTGTTGGTGCTAAATCACCAATAACATCAGATCTTGCCCTCGGTGAAATAGCCCTTAATTATAGTGACGGTTTTATATTTTACCGTGATAATGAATCAACTCCAGCGGTACATAAGCTTAACGCAGATAACGCAGATACAGTTGACGGGTATCATTTAAACCAAGATGTTCGCACCACAGCTTCTCCGACATTTGCTGGATTAACCGTTGATACAAATACGCTGTTTGTTGATGCCACTAATGATAGAGTTGGTATAGGGACAACAGCCCCCAGTCAGAAACTTCATGTATCTTCGGGGCATATACTTCTCGACAACAATTACCAAATACGGCAAAAAGATTCTGGAGCCACGCAAAGAACTATATTGCAACTAGATAGTAGTAACAATTTCAACGTAGGAGGAAGCTATAGCGGCGATTTGATATTTAGGGGTGCTTCTTATGCTGCGAAAATGCGGATGACAAGTGCTGGTAACGTTGGTATAGGGACAACGAGTCCATCAAGCAAGCTGCAAATTGATCAATACACAGTAGGGTCTAATGGAAATCAAAGTATCTTCGGAACGGCTA
>Ga0307986_10001281_pt1 | contig 18302 bp, 18 predicted proteins | sample EllFjometageno82_FD_203170 | JGI IMG/M metagenome (GOLD analysis project Ga0307986, IMG submission 203170) | Marine microbial communities from Ellis Fjord, Antarctic Ocean - #82 | ecosystem: Environmental > Aquatic > Marine > Unclassified | place: Southern Ocean | collected 2014-10-09
ATCACTACAGGTTTATTTAATTTTATATTAAATTCTTTTTTTTGCATTAGGGCATAAACTAATCTATCTATACCAATTGAAATTCCAGTTGCAGGGCAATCTAAATTTCCAAAATTACTTACAAGGTCGTCGTATCTACCTCCTCCACCAATAGAACCGAATTGAATTGTTTTTCCTTTGGAATTTTTTACTTCAAAATTAAGATTAACCTCAAAAATTGGTCCAGTATAATATTCTAGCCCTCTAATAATAGATGGATCATATTCATAGTTAGTAAAATTATATGCTTCAAATATTTTTATAATCTCAAGAACATCTCCTGTACTTGGTTTTGTTTCTTTAATTCTTTTTTCAAGCATTTTTATTTGTTCTTCGCTTAAATCAGCACCTTTTGTAAAATCTCCAGATTTGTCTTCTCTACCTTTGCCTAAAATTTTTTTCACTTCTTCCCAGCCAAGTCGATCTAATTTATCAAGAGCACGTAATGTGACCGCAGATTGTTCGTCAGACTGGATCTTCAATTCGCTAAAAAGTTCTTTAGTAAATTCCCTTGATGAAATTTTAACAGTATAATCCTCTTTAGTTAAACCACATTTTTCTAAAATTTCTGAAATAAGAACACACAACTCAGCATCCGCTTGTAGGTTTTTGGTTCCTACATAATCAGCGTCGAATTGAAGAAATTCCCTAAATCTTCCTGGGCCTGGTTTTTCATTTCGCCAAACTGTTCCTAGTTGATAGCGCTTAAAGGGTTTGGGAATTTCTAAATAATTTTTTGCAATATAACGAGCTAGTGGTGCTGTCAAATCATAACGAAGTGAGAGCCAATTTTTTTCATCTTTAAAAGAAAAAACTCCTTGGTCAGGTCGTTCTTTGTCAGGTAAAAATTTTCCAATACTATCTGTATACTCAAAACTTGGTGTTTCAAGATATTGAAATCCATACTTAATCATAACTTCTTTAATATTAGAAATTATAAAATCACGAGTTAGTAATTCTTTCTCTTGCCTGTCAACAAACCCTAAGGGCAACTCTTTTGAAGGTTTTATTTTTTTTTCTTTTTCCATTTTTTTTGGTACAGCTGGGTGGGCTCGAACCACCGACCCCTAGTTCCACAAACTAGTGCTCTAACCAACTGAGCTACAGCTGCATACCTTTTGTTTTTATCTTAGTTTTGGTTAAATTTAAATTTATATATGTGAACAATTATAAGCTAAGTGATAGCCTAGGATGCGCTCTGTGGGAGTGTTTTGTGAATATAGAGATTTTTTTTTTAATAATCATAAAGTATTTTTAACAATATATGTGTGATTTACAACGTTAGAATTACTGGGATCGAAATTAATTAAATTTTCTATCCCAATAATTTACGAATTGGAAGTATTTAGGCTTTCTGCAATTTTACTGCTGAAGGACCTTTGTCTCCATTCTCAACTTCGAAAGTTAATTCGTCACCTTCATTCAAGCTACCCATGCCTGAATCCGCTACAGCTGATGAATGAACGAACACATCTTTTTCTTTATCGTCTCTTTCAATGAAACCATAACCTTTAGTACCATTGAACCATTTTACTTTTCCTTTTAGTGTACTCATATTATTTTACTTTTCCTTTTTTGTTTTTAATTTACGTAATCGAAAGTTCGAATACGCAATTCGTCATTAACGGGATAAAACTATAATAATTGAAGTTCATGTCCTGATAATTTTTGAATTTTTAAGTAAGATTTAGGCTTTCTGCAATTTAACTGCTGAAGGACCTTTGTCTCCATTTTCAACTTCGAAAGTTAGTTCATCGCCTTCATTTAAAAACTTTAAACCTGCGTCTCTAACGGCTGATGAGTGAACAAACACGTCTTTTTCTTTATCGTCTCTTTCAATAAACCCATAACCTTTAGTGCCATTGAACCATTTTACTTTTCCTTTTAGTGTACTCATATTATTTTCTTATCCTTATTTATTATTATCTTTAATTAGTAAATATTGACTAACTTTGCATCTTTAATAGATTTAGCTTTGTTATGTCAAGGAATGTTTGATCTTCTAAAAATAATATCTACTTTACTGCCTATTATGCAACACTAAATAGAGCAATTAATACAATTAAAGCTAGTGCTAATAAGCCATAGTATAAATATTTATTGTTATCAAATTTTCTCATAATTTTTGAAAGAAAGGAATCTTTATGCCCAAAACTACTATCTGTAAGTTTAGCAGATTGCGTGAAGCCTTTGTCTCTTCCTATTTTTAAAAATTTAGCTTTTCTATCATTATAAACTTCTTCTTTAGAAAAACTTTCGTAGTGTCTTAAATTTTCAATAATTGAGTGTTTAACATCTTGAGTTACACTGTCTTTATCGCGATGTGCACCACCGAGTGGTTCTTTAATAACTTCATCGATAATACCAAGTTCTAATAAATCTTTTGCTGTGAGCTTCATTGCTTCTGCTGCCTGTAAAGATTTACTTTGATCTCTCCACAAGATAGAAGCACATCCTTCAGGCGAGATTACAGAATATATTGAGTTTTCTAACATAATAACTTTATTAGATGATGCTAAAGCAATAGCTCCACCTGAACCACCTTCTCCTATAATGATAGAAATATTTGGAACACTTAGCGACATACTACATTCAATTGAGCTAGCGATAGCTGATGCTTGTCCTCTTTGCTCTGCTCCAAGTCCAGGGTACGCTCCTGGTGTGTCAATAAAAGAAACTACAGGTATTTGAAATCGATTTGCCAATTGCATAAGTCGAATACACTTTCTATATCCCTCTGGTCTCATCATGCCAAAATTTCTTTCTATTCTGGTTGTGAGATCTTCTCCTTTGTCCTGTCCAATAACAAGGACTGATTTATTGTCAATTAAACCAAAGCCGGCTATAACTGATTGATCGTCTGAAAAAAGTCTGTCTCCCGACAATGCTGTAAAATTTGAAAATATTTTCTTTATATAAAAACTCGCTTTAGGTCTGTCTTCATGTCTTGCTACTAAAGTTTTTTGCCAGCTATTTAAATTTTGATAGGTTAATTTTAATTTACTATTAATCTCTTCTTCTGTTTTTTTAATTTTTTGGGTATTAACTTCTGAAATACCTTCTGAACCAAATGGACTTTTAAGACTATCTAAATCTGTCTCCAGTGATTTTATCTCTTTTTCAAATTCTAAATAATTTTTCATAGTTTTTGTAAGAATTTTAATATAGTTCCCTTCTTAATAGAATTCAATTAAGTCATAAAAATGACTTGTATTGTATTCATGGTTTTTAACAATTGACTTTAATCAACAGCTAAGGTCAAATTGATATAAAAACGGAAGAGACTATTTGAATATAGCGCCGAAGGAGCAACCCCCAGGAATCTCTCAGGCAAAAGGACCGTAAAAATAAAATTCTGGAAAGAGATAAAATCTCACCGACGGAGTAAAGCTCTTAGGTACCAAAACAGATGGGACTGAATTGGTATGAATGAATAAAATTAAAAAAGAAAACCTCACTATAAGTTCTGTATTGTTTGAGTTTATAAACAATGAAATAATTCCAGATACAGGCATCAATATAGATGAATTTTGGAAAAAATTTGATGCAGCTATTCATGAGCTTGCTCCTATTAATAAAGCATTAATTGAAAAAAGAGAAGTTATTCAAAAAAAAATAGATACATGGCATCTTACTAATACGAACAAAGACTTTAATAAAGATGAATACATAAAATTTTTAAAATCAATTAATTATATTGTTGAAGAAAAAAATGATTTTCGTGTAACTACTCAAAATGTAGATGATGAAATAGCAAAAATTGCTGGACCTCAGCTTGTTGTGCCAATTGATAATGCAAGATATGCCATTAACGCAGCTAATGCTCGTTGGGGAAGTTTATATGATTCACTTTATGGAACTGATGTCATTCCTGAGACTGGTAACTTTACTAAGAGTGATTCCTACAATCCTATTCGAGGAAATAAAGTCATTGAATATGCAAGAAATTTTCTAGATAAAACTTTCCCATTAACGAACGGAAGTTGGAAAGATTTTTCAAAAATTTCTCTTGATAATATTTCACTTAAAAATAAAGCACAACTAGTTGGTTACAATGGAACAAAAGAAAATCCGGTATCTATTTTACTTAAAAATAACAACTTGCATGTAGATATTATTATTGATGCAAAAAATAAAATTGGTAGCACAGATAGAGCTCATATAAGTGATGTTGTCATTGAGTCAGCTATTTCTACTATAGTTGATAATGAAGATTCAGTTGCAGCAGTTGACGCGGAAGATAAAGTTAGATGTTACAGAAACTGGCTTGGTATAATGAAGGGAACTTTGCAAACTGAAATGATAAAAAATGGTAAAAAATTTATACGAAAGTTAAATCCGGATAGAGTTTACGAAAGTCTTAATGGTAAAAAAATAAAGCTGCATGGTAGAGCATTATTGTTAAACCGTAACGTTGGTCATCTAATGACAAATCCATCTATTATTTTAAAAGATGGTTCTGAAATTCCCGAGGGAATAATGGATACTTTTATAAGTGTTCTCTGTGCAAAACATGATTTTAAAAATAAAATTAATTCAAGAACTGGTTCTGTTTATATTGTAAAACCAAAAATGCACGGTCCTGAAGAAGTTACTTTCACAAATACGATTTTTAGCAAAGTTGAAGATGTTTTGGGACTTGAAAGAAATACTATTAAAGTTGGTATAATGGATGAAGAAAGACGAACTACAGTAAATTTAAAAGAATGCATTCGAGCTGTTAAAGATAGAATAGTTTTTATTAACACTGGGTTTTTAGATAGAACTGGTGATGAAATGCATACTTCTTTTGAGGCGGGTCCTATGATCTTTAAAGGAGATATGAAAAAATCTATTTGGCTAAATACGTATGAAGACTGGAATGTTGATATTGGTTTAGCTTGTGGTTTGTCTGGTAAAGCTCAAATAGGTAAAGGAATGTGGGCAATGCCTGATCGTATGGCAGATATGATGGCTCAAAAAATTAATCATCCAACATCTGGAGCTAATTGCGCTTGGGTGCCATCACCTACTGCTGCAACTCTTCATGCTACACATTACCATCAAGTAGATGTTTTTAAAAAACAGGAAAAACTCAAGTCACGAACAAAAGCTAAAGTAGAGGATATTTTAACTATTCCTGTAGCGGGCAGACCTAACTGGTCAGTAGAAGAAATTAACAAAGAGCTGGAAAATAATTCTCAAAGTATTTTAGGCTATGTCGTAAGATGGATAGACCAAGGAATAGGGTGCTCTAAGGTTCCCGATTTTAATAATATTGGTTTAATGGAAGACAGGGCTACACTTAGAATATCATCTCAACATATGGCTAATTGGTTGCACCATAACATTTGTACTAAAGATCAAGTATTGAATGTTATGAAAAAAATGGCAGTAGTTGTAGATAGACAAAATAATGCCGATAAAAATTACAAACCAATAGCTGATGATTTTGAAAAATCTGTAGCATTTTTAGCTGCTTGTGACTTAGTTTTTAAAGGGCGAGTTCAACCATCTGGTTATACAGAACCACTGCTTCATAAGCGTAGATTAGAAAAAAAAATTAAAGATTTATAAAAGCTTTGATTCCATTAAGAATGTATTGAATGCTCAAGCCTGCTAAAATAATTGCTACTATTCTCGAGAACACGCTTATAATTCTTTTGTTTAGTATTTTTTCAGTTTTGGCAGCAATAAATAAAATTATAAAAGTTGTTAATGTTGCTGCTACCAAAGCAAGCATGCCAATAGCTTGATTCCTAAAATCATTCCCTGTGGCAGTTACAGATACGATAACTGATGTTATTGCCGCTGGACCTGCAAGCAAAGGTGTGGCGAGTGGGAAAATACTTAGTTTATCAGATGTAAAATTAACATCCTCTTCTTTTCTCTGGTGTCTTTTATCAAAAAGCATTTCTAAGGAAATAATAAATAAAATAATTCCTCCGGCTATTGTAAAAGCAGGAAAAGAGATTTTTAAATATGCTAGGACACTGTTTCCCAGTAGACCAAAAAATACCAAAATAAGTGTTGCTATAAATGTGCCATGTAAGGCTGTTTTTATTTTTTCTTTAACGTCTAAGTGTTCCGTAACAACTAAAAAAATTGGTGTGCTACCAATAGGGTCAATAACAATAAAATAAAAGATGAAAGTTTTTAAGAATAGTTCAGTCATAGTAAATTTATTCGCTGGTTACTGGAACTCTGTTTTTAAAAGCTGAGTATAAGGTGCCGTCGTCTAATTGTTCAATCTCACCTCCCACTGGCAAGCCTTGCGCAAGCTTTGTAATTTTAATCTTATCGTTTTTGATCGCATCTTCAATATAGTGTGCTGTTGTTTGACCTTCAATTGTTGCACTTGTTGCAATAATAACTTCTTTGAGACTATTTTTTTTTACTCTTCTTACTAAAGAATCAATTAGCAGGTTTTTTTGTTCGTAATTTTCATTTGAGTTTAAAGTTCCACCTAAAATATGAAAATAACCTTTGTAAATACTTGATGATTCTATGGCCCACATATCTGCTAGATTCTCTACTACGCAGATTTTATCAAAGATATTTTCATTTTCACAAATGCAAGCTTGATTTATTGTTTTAAGGTTTCCACAATTTAAGCATCTAACTATACTTTTATAAACTTTAGCTAGTGATTGGGCTAAAGGCTTAACCATACTTTCTTTGTTATTAATTAGTTTTAAAATTATTCTTTTTGCTGATTTTGGACCTAAGCTCGGTAATTTAGCAAAAAGTTTAATTAATTCTTCTATAGCTGGAATTTGATTGTCCATTTAAAAAGGGAACTTGAGGTCAAAAGGTAGGTTCATTCCACCTGTTGCTTTTGCAAGCTCTTCAGACGATTTTTTTTTTAATTTTTCTTTTGCATTGTTGTACGCCGCTATGATTAAATCATTAATGATTTCATCTGTTTCTTTTTTAGCCTCTTTATTCACAATAATTGCTTTTATCTCATAATCACCAGTTAAAGTAACTTTTACTAAGTTACCTCCTGCTTCACCTTCGACTTCTATATTTTTAATAGAATCTTGGGCAGCTTTCATTTTAGCTTGCATTTCTTTTGCTTTTGAAAGCATATCTGTAAAATCAGGCATCTTCTTCCTCTGTAACGTTTGTAAGTTTTGCACCTGGAAAAGCTGAAGTAAAATCTTTAACCAAATCACTATTCATCTCTTTTTCTAATTTATTTCTTATTTTGGAAAGATTTTTTTCATACAATGTTTTTTCACCTTTGTCCTGGCTCAGAGAAATAATCCATCTTTCTCCTGTCCATTTTAATAATTTTTCAGTTAAAATTTTAATGAAATTTTTGTTAAGTTTTTCATTAAAAGCTATATTTATTTTTCCTTTAGTAAGGCTGACTAAATTAACATTTCTTTCTAAATCATATTTCAGTTCAACTTCTTTTTCCTCTGTTGCTATTTGAACTAGTTGTTCAAATGTTTTTATCTCTAAAGACTTTATTGTCTTAACTTTAAGTTCTGGGTTTTTAACTAGATTATTTTTTATTTGATCTACATTTTTGAGCTGATTCTTGGAGATATTCATTGTTTTTGTTTCATCTGGTTCTTTAGCGTCTGAAGATATAGTTTTTTTTGACAATAAAGTTTCATTATTTGAATCATGCTCTGTTAAAATTTTATCACTTTGGTCAATGTTTTTAATATGCATTAACTGCATTATATACATTTCTAAGGCTAAGTTTTCATTTCCTATAACTCGTAGGTCATCCATTGTCTTAATAGTAAGCTGCCAAAATATTCCTAGATCCTGCGAGTCTAAATTTTTTGAATATTCGTCAATTAATTGAAGTTCAGATTCTGAAATCATTAAATCTTTTTCGATAGATCCTAAGTTGGTTCTTCTGTTAAACAGATAAAGAATTTCTAAAATATCATTTAAAAAGTTTTTGGCATCTAAGCCGCTATCAATTAGTTCTTTTAAATGATTAACAGCTTCTTTTTGATTGCCTGATAGAATCTCCTTAAAAAGAAGTATTAATTTACTTTTATCAGCAAGTCCTAACATTTGTCTCACATCTTGATCTTTAATTTCTTTATTATTTATGGTTTGACTAATCAAAGCTCGATCTAATAAAGAAATAGCATCACGTACTGATCCCTCAGAAGCTTTTGAAATAAGTTGAAGTGCGCTATCTGAAATACTCCCATTTTCTTTTATTGCTATTTCCTTAAGATGTAAAAAAAGTTTTTTTATATTTACTCTCTTTAAGTCAAATCTTTGGCATCTTGAAAGAATAGTAACCGGAATTTTTCTAACTTCTGTTGTTGCTAAAATAAATTTTAATCTTGGAGGTGGTTCTTCTAATGTTTTTAACAAACCATTAAAGGCTTGCTTTGAAAGCATATGTACTTCGTCAATAATAAATATTTTAAATTTAGCGCTCGTTGGACTATACTTTGCATTTTCAATAAGTTCTCTGATATCATCAATTCCAGTTTTAGAAGCAGCGTCCATTTCAAGAATGTCTAGATGATTAGAGTTTACAATTTCTGCACAATGACAATATTCATCCACTCCACATTTTTCACCTTCATCAAATTTTTTTATGCAGTTTAGTGCTTTGGCAATTAATCTTGCTGTTGTAGTTTTTCCAACTCCTCTTATGCCGGTTAGTAAATAGGCATTAGGAGTTTTTTCTAACTTAATGGAATTAGTAATGATTTGAACCATTACTTCTTGACCAATAAGATCCTTAAATTCTTGTGGTCTATATTTAAGTGCTAATATTTTATTATTTGTCATTGTAATTAAAGAGGCAGGCAACAACCTGAAAAAATTTCACTACGGCTGCTTCCTTTCGGACCTGACCGGGTTTATGAAACATCCACCTGATGCCAACCTCAATATGATTATATCAACATCAATTTGATTACTACAAGACTAGATTAAAAATTTTGTGGATTATTTTTGCCTAAATGTTGAGGCTTCATAAACACCCAAAATATCTAAGCTCTGTGTGTGGAATCCAAGCTCTTCTAAGCTTTTTTGAACTCCTTTTTGCTCAATATGACCCTCAAGGTCTAAGTAAAAATTAGCTTGATCAAAAGTATTTTTAGCGGAAAAGCTTTCTAGCTTGGTTAAGTTGATTTGATTGGTGGCAAAACCACCCAAAGATTTATACAAAGCTGATGCTTCACTTCTTAAACTGAATATACACGTTGTTATGTATCTCTTATGTTTATCATATTCGGGCTGACTAATATTTTTACCCATCACCAAAAAACGCGTAACATTACCAGCTTCATCCTCGATATTTTTCTTTAATATTTTTAATCCATAAATTTTAGCTGCTAATTCAGATGCAATTGCTGCTACTGAATTATCGCTACTCTCAGCTAAATCTTTAGCTGAGCCGGCCGTATCTGCAGATATAATACTTTTAAAATTATTTTTTTTTATAATTTCTTGGCACTGACCGATAGCCTGAGCATGGCTTCTCACATATTTAATATCTTTAAAATCAGCTTCGTTTCTGCACAACAAGCAATGTTCTACTTTCTGGTAATGCTCAGCATAAATTTGTAATTTATATTTTGATAATAAGTGATGAATATCAGCAACTCTACCGGCTAATGAATTCTCAATAGGAATAATGGCTTTATAATTTTCATTATCAGAGACTAGTTTGAAAGTTTCTTCAAAAGTTTTACAATTTTTAACTTCGGTACCTTTAAAAATTTCCTCACAAGCGATATGTGAGTAAGCACCTTTTTCTCCCTGGAATGCTAATTTAAATTTTGTCATTTATTTTCCATTACTTTTCTTACGGCTACTAAATCTTTTTCAGTGTCTACACTTAGTGGGCACGCATCAATATAGCCTACGTCTATTTTCATGTTGTCTTCAAGAGCTCTTAATTGTTCAAGTTTTCTCTTTATTTCAAGCTTACTTCTGTCTAAACTTACATATCTTATTAGAGCTTTGTTAGTAAAGGCATAAATACCAACATGATGGTAGGTATGCTCGTTTAGAGGGGTATTAGAAATCCTAAAAAAATCTACAGCTTTAGAAAATAATTTATTTTTAATATTTTTTTCAGCAACAACTTTTACAACATTTGGATCTCTTTCTTCGTAATTATTTTCAATATGAGATGCTAGAGTAGCAATATCACATAAATTTTTTTTCATATGCTCTACTAAATTTTTTATTGCTTGAGGATTTAGATTTGGCATATCACCTTGAAAATTAATTATAATTTCTGGTGTTGATTTTAATTTTTTTTCAAATACTTCAAAAACTCTATCTGTTCCAGTTTTATGCTTGTTACTTGTTAGCACGGCTTGACCATTGTGTTTCTTGATGAGATCTAAAATTTCATGATCGGGTGTTGCTACTATTACGTCGCCAACATTTGAATTTTTTGCAACATCATAAACGTGGAGAATCATTTCTTTTTTGTTAATAAGTTTCAATGGCTTATTAGGAAGCCTCTCAGCATTCATTCTCGAGGGTATTATTATAGCGATGTTGCTCATAATTATGCGTCTCTTAGACGCAAATAAAGTAACTATATTTTTAAGTTTTTTTTAATATAGGCATGTTATACCTCAAATAGTAATTATCAAATTTATGGACAGTTTTGAATTAAATAAAATTATAGCTGCTGTACTTATGACTGCATTAATAGTTATAGGGATTAACAAGCTTTCAAACTCGATTTTTTACGTCGAAAAACCTAAACAATCTGCCTATAAAGTTGAGGGGGTTGAATTAGCATCCTCAACTGGAACAACAGCCGACATTAAAGAAGTTGTTCAACTTGATATTAAACAAATTTTAGATTTAGGAGATGTTACGCATGGCAAGAAAATATTTAAGAAATGTAGTGCTTGTCACATTGTTGCTAAAGGTGGAAAAAATTTAATTGGCCCTGCTCTTTATGGAGTTGTAGGACGAGCCACTGCATCTATACCAGATTATGCTTATTCGTCTGCCTTAAAAGCTCATGGAAAAAATTGGAACTTTGAAGAGTTGAATGCTTTTTTATTAAAACCTAGATCTTATATAAAAGGAACTAAAATGGCTTATGCAGGATTAAGAAAAGATAAAGATAGAGCTTCGGTTATTTTATATTTGAACGAACAAAGTGATAACCCACTTCCAAAACCTTAACTCAAACACCAGTTAATAATACTTTTTTGGGCATGAACTCTGTTTAGTGCTTGTGTCCAAACTACGGATTGTTTGCCATCAATTATTTCATCTGTAACTTCATTACCTCTACTCACAGGTAGACAGTGCATAAAAATTGCATCAGTTTTTGCAAGTTTCATTAATTTTTTATTTACCTGGTATCCTTTTAAAAGTTTTATCTTTTTGTTTTTATCTACCTTATCATTCATGGAAACCCATTTATCAGTCATGACACAATCTGCATTTTTAACCGCCTCGATAGGATGTTTAGTAATACTAATACTGGCTTTGTTCTTTTTAGCCCAATCCAAAACTCTTTTATTAGGTTTGTATTTATCTGGACATCCAATATTAAGTTTAAAATTAAATTTTGCAGCAGCTTCAATAAAAGAATTGGACATATTGTTATTACCATCACCTAGCCAAGCTACTGTTTTTCCTTCTATGTTTCCTCTTGTCTCTTCAAAAGTTAAAATGTCCGACATAATTTGACAAGGGTGGCTTAATTCGGATAATCCATTGATTACCGGAATTTCAGAATATTTAGCAAGCTCTTCTAGGTTTTTATGTTTAGTTGTTCTTATCATTACAATATCTACGTACTCTGATAAGATCTTAGCAGTATCTTTTATAGATTCATCGCCTTTTCCATAATGAGTTCCATTAGGATTTAAAATAATAGAAGAGCCTCCTAGCTGTTTTACTGCGATATCGAAGGAAATTCTTGTTCTTGTTGAAGGTTTTTCAAAAATCATAATCATAGATTTGCCTACAAAAGGTTTATCAAAATCAACAGCTGATTTATTTAATTGTTTTCTTTTTAATTTTCTCATTTTTGCTTCTTCTATAATTTCTCTTAATTCTTTAGAAGAGAGATCTGAAATGTTTAAAAAGTTCTTCATTTAAAAGTTTTACATACTTTTCTTAAAATTGCTATTGCCTGATCTATATTTTCTTTTTTGACGTTTAGCGGAGGTAGTAATCTAATAACATTTTCTGCAGCCCTGATTGTTAATAATTTATTATCTAAAAGTTTTTTTACAAATAAATTAAGCTCTGGTGACACTTTTATACCTACAAGTAGCCCGACGCCTCTAACTTCTTTGATTATGCTTGGAAATTCAGATTGTAGTTTGTAAAGTTCGTTATGAAAATACTGTCCAATTAACTGAACATTTTTTAAGAATCCTTTTTTTAAGATTAGATCTAAAACAGCATTACCAACACTCATGGCTAACGGGTTTCCTCCAAATGTTGATCCATGTGAACCTGGGGTCATACTAGAAGCCACTTTTTTCGTCATTAAACATGCTCCAATTGGAAAACCCCCACCTATTCCTTTGGCTATAGGAACTATATCAGGTGTTATACCGGCATATTCGTAAGCAAAAAATTTTCCCGATCTACCTATTCCACACTGAACCTCATCTAAAATAAGTAAAATATTTTTTTTATTACATAGTTTTCTTAAACCTTTTAAGCAATAATCAGGGATGACTTTGATGCCACCTTCTCCCATAATGGTCTCAACCATTATAGCTGCAGTTTTTTTTGTAATAGCTTTTTCTAAACCTTTGTGATCACCAAAATTAAAATGATCAAAACCATCTACTCTCGGGCCAAAACCTTCTGTGGCTTTTTTATTATTACTTGCAAAAATCGTAGCTAAAGTTCTACCGTGGAAACTATTATTCAAACATAAAATTCTATTTTTTTTAGGTTGACTTTTTGAATAAAAATATCTTCTAGCTACTTTAATTGCTAATTCTGTTGCTTCCGCTCCTGAATTTTGAAAAGCAACATAATCTGCAAATGTATTTTGCGTAAGTCTTTTCGCTAATCTTTCTTGCTCTAAGATTATAAATGCATTGGAAACATTCCACAACTTTTTAGATTGTTTATTGATACTCTTAACTAAATAATCGTGACAATGTCCAAATGAATTAACCGCAATACCTTGTACAAAATCTAGATATTTTTTCCCATTAGTTGAATAAAGGTAGCAGCCCTTTCCTTTTACAAAAGAAATTTTTTTTCTGTTATAATTGTTTAATAACGAACTCATAATTATGATTTTATCTTATAACCTTTTTTGTACAACAAATAAGCAATCATCCACATAATAAAGCTTAATGCTGTAAGGTAAATTAATCCTATGGTAAGTGAGCCATCTGATTTTCCTATGAAGCTGTATCTGAATCCATCTATCATATAAAAAAATGGGTTAGCTTTACTGATTGTATGAAGATAGCCTGGTAGTTTATCAATAGTATAAAAAGTTCCCGATAAAAAAGACAGGGGTATAATAATAAAATTAGTTACAGTTGCCATATGATCAAATTTTTCAGCCCATAGACCAGCTACGATACCAAGTGCACCAAGAATAAAAGAAGATAAGAAAGTGTATGCAATTAAAGTGAAATAGTTTTTAATTTCAAAATCTATAATTAAATAAAAAATACATATTGAGATAAAAGCAATCATCACACTTCTGGTCACTGAAGCGAGTGTTACAGCTATGGTTACCTCGCCTGCAGACAGAGGAGCATACAAAATATCAACTATATTTCCCTGTATTTTTCCAATCATAAAAGACGAAGCAGAATGAGAAAAAGATTGTTGAATAATTTGCATAGCAACTAAGCCTGGTGCTAAAAAATTAATAAAAGGTACTCCTAAAACATTTCCTCTGTCTGTACCTATTGCTAATGACAAAACTAATAGGAAAAGTAGTGCCGAAATAAGAGGTGAAAAAATAGTTTGAATCCAAACGTTCAGAAATCTTAAAACCTCTTTTTTATAAAGTGTCCAAGCACCAATCCAGTTTATAGAACCAAATCTTCTTGTGCCTATTTTGTATTTTGAACTAATTTCAACCATGAGCAGTGTTATATCTTTTTAAATTTAAAAAACTTGTGCAAAACTAATATTTTTCATCGATTTTACTGGTAATTATTACCCCTGCATACTAGATAATGGAATAATATAGATAAATACACTATATGTAGATAATATAAAAAATATGAGTTGGACAGACGAAAGAGTTAATAAACTAAAAGACCTTTGGACAAAAGGCCATACTGCCAGTCAAATAGCTGGCATGCTGGGTGAAACAACTAGAAATGCTGTTATAGGAAAAGCCCATCGTTTAAACTTGGAAGAACGCGCACCATCCAAAAATAAATTAAGCTCAGAAAAAAAAGGAACAAGCAAATTACAACCTAAACTTAGAGGTTCGGTTAGTAGAAAAAGTAAATTTAATTCTATTTTACTTGATAAAAATTTTGAGCCAGAGAATCCAACTGCTTTAGAACATTTAACTGACCAAACGTGTAAATGGCCTTCGGGACACCCTGATGAGGAAAATTTTTATTTCTGTGGCAGAAAACCAGAGGATGCTTTTCCTTATTGCAAACTGCATGTTTTATACGCCTTCCAGCCTAAAGGACAAAAGGAAGAAACTCTTAATGTAGATAATGATTTACCACCAATTGTTGAAAAAAAAATTAAGTCTGCTTAATTGTTAAATTTCTAAAATCTATGTATTTTATTAAAAAATACTTAAAGTGGTTAAGCACTTTTTTAGTATTAATTGGTATACTTTTAACTAATCTAAATCACTATCCAATCAATATTTTCTTTCATGGAGCTGGTGTTGTTGGGTGGACTGTTGCTGGCTTTCTATCAAAAGATAAGGCAATACTTACAAACTTCGGTTTGCAGATTCCTTTATTTTTAATTGGGTTTTATCAATTATTATTTTAAAAAAGTAAAAAATTTTGTGAAACATAACCGTGAAACTTAAAATAAGGTTTTAAAGAAATTATATGTTAATATTAATTTTAAATAGTAGACAAAACCTTTTAATAATATATCTCGGGATAAATACGCCATACCAAAAAAAAATAGATAAATTCTCTCCTAGATTAATTTTTTCTCACGTTATAAATTAAGCATCAATTATATGAAACTAACATCAAAAAATAACTACATGAAAATATTATTATGGAGCTAACATTAATTTATACAATTATTGGTTTTGGATTAGCGGGCTACAGCGTTATAGCGAACGACTCTATTCAAACTCTGGGGACGTTTATAGCATCTAAGCAAAAATGGTTTAAGTGGTACACACTTGCTAGCGCTGCATCGTTTGTAATGATTCTTGCTATTACTTGGGGTTGGTACAGTTACGATGGTGATATTTCATATGGAAGACTAAACAGAATACCTTTCCAAGAAATCCAGTGGTATCATGCGGTTGCACCGGCAATATTATTGGTGTTAACAAGAGTGGGTATTCCTGTATCTACAACTTTTTTAGTTCTATCTGCATTTGCCTCAACGGTAGTGTTAGAAAAAATGCTTGTCAAAAGCATTGTTGGTTATGGTATAGCTGCGGCAGTTGCCTACATGTGTTGGGTTGTTATCTCTAAATTTATTAATGAAAAGTTTGATGAAGTTACTGAGGATAAATGGATTAGTTTTTGGCGTAATTCGGTGTGGGTTACCTCTGGTTGGTTGTGGTGGGTTTGGTTATCGCACGATGTTGCAAACATTGCTGTATATTTACCGAGACAACTAGATTTATCATTGCTGCTTATCGTGCTGGCATACTTTAGTGTATTAATATTTTATATATTCTATATTCATGGAGGACCAATACAAAAAGTAGTTTTAGATAAAACGGGGACTAGATACGCTCGTTCAGCTACAATTATTAACGTAATTTATGCAGCCGTATTGTATTATTTTAAAGAATTAAACGATATACCGATGTCTACAACATGGGTATTCGTTGGTTTACTTTGTGGAAGAGAACTAGCAATCTCTACAATGAATAAAGACTATAAATTTAAATATGTTTTCCCGTTAATTGGAAAAGATTTTGCTAAGATGATATTTGGTTTAAGCGTTTCGGTAGCGATAGTGCTAGCAATTCACTACTACATAATTCCTAAAGGATTATATTAAGACTATTTTTTTCTTTTTTTCTTAAATGTGGGTTTTGATCTCTTGACTTTAGATCTCGCAACAAGCCCTACACTTATAGCTCTCAAACCTAGAAAAATAACTACACATAAGATTGCTAATATTAAAACGTTAAATAGAATAATCATGTTTTACTATACCTAAATTTTTTAAAAATTATTATATTACTTTTACAATAATATAAATTTGAAGAAGTAAAATGATAAAAGGTAAGATGGTTCTAATTAGCTCCATCGTGTGGTTGTATTCATCTAATTTTCTTTCTAACCAATTTCTATTGTATTTTTTTTGCATCGAATTTTTTTATAGAAAATTTTACTTTATTGCAAGTCTTAGAACCAAGAAATGTTTCTTGACAAGCATATATCTTGTGTTTTTTTTGGATAATCAGTTATAATCCCATCAACACCGTGCTCGATCATTCTTACAATATCGCTTTCTCTATTAACAGTCCAAACAATCACTGCCAAACCTAATTCGTGAGCAAGATCTATGTTCTGTTTTGTAACATCTCTATAAAAAACACTCCAGACATGTCCCTCCAAGGACTTAATTATTTTTGGTAATAAAAAAAGATCTTCTGAAGGAAATTTTTTTCCCAACCATGGCGAATCTTCAAAAATTGTTTTTTTTTTGGTTGAAAGATCTTGTTGTAAAGTTAAAAAAGATCTCAAGATTTTAGGATTTTTTTTTTTGAGCTCGAGTAGAATTCTCCAATCAAAAGATGAGATAACTATTCTGTCCTCAAGCTTATACTTATCGATATCTTTTAAGATTAGTGAAACAGTCTCACTTGGACTTGGAGTTAGTCCAATTCTAATAGGTGTGGACTTAATTTCTAGGTTTAAAAAAACATCTTTATTATTTTCTTTTAAAGCCAACTCGAATAAATCACTTAATTTTGGAATTTTTGCATTCATTACTGGCTTTTGTTTTTTGAATCTTTTTCCGTATTTACTTTCAGGATCAAAGCTTACAATGTTGTATTTATTTAACTCATCATAACTTTTATCAAAAAATTTTAACTCGGGATCTTTTAACCAATTGCCTGCCTCATCTTTGGTCATGCTTGGGTCTAGGTGAAAATCATGAGACAAAACTGGGATTTTATCTTTTGAAATGAGAACATCAAATTCTATAGCTTTAATACCTAAAGCAAATGTGTGTTCAAACCCTTCGATGCTATTTTCTACAATTTCACCTCTGGCTCCACGATGACCATATATCCTTACGTAATTTGGTTTGTTTAAGAACGGATTAACCATTTTAACTTATTCTTTGGTCTGAACTAATATCAAATAAATGAATTTTTGAATTGTCATAAGAAAAACTAACACTCTTTCCGATGTATTTATTTTCTAAAACCCCGGGAATGCTTACGACAACTGGTTCATTATTTTTTTCTAACCTGCCATGAAACAAGCTGTTTGCACCAATTAGTTCCATTAATTCAATTTTTAATTTTATAGGTCCGTTATCATCGATTGAAAAATCTTCAGGTCTGAGCCCAAGATTAGCTCTTCCTTCGTGCTTTGTATTTGTTTTTAAAGTAGATCCATTACTTAAAATAATTTCTCCATTTTTACATTCGCACCCTAAAATGTTCATAGCAGGGCTTCCTATAAATTGTGCCGTGAACAGTGTCTTAGGTTTTGTATAAACTTCTAATGGAGTTCCTATGTGTTCAACTTTTCCTTCATTCATAACAACCATTCTGTCTGCTAAAGTCATAGCCTCAACCTGGTCATGAGTTACATAAAGAGAAGTTGTTTTTAATTGTGTCTGTAGCTTTTTAATTTCTAATCTCATTTGCACTCTTAGTTTAGCGTCAAGATTTGAAAGAGGTTCGTCAAATAAAAAAGCAGCAGGATTTCTTACTATAGCCCTACCCATCGCAACTCTTTGCTTTTGGCCACCAGAAAGTTGACTAGGTTGTCTTTCTAATAGCTCGCCTAATTCTAATATTTCAGCAGCTTTTTGAACTCTGGAGTCAATTTCATCTTTTGGTATCTTTAAAATTTTCAAAGCATATGACATGTTTTGAAAAACTGTCATATGTGGATAGAGTGCATAATTTTGAAATACCATGGCAATATTTCTTTCCATGGGTTCAAGGT
>Ga0307986_10001285_pt1 | contig 18281 bp, 17 predicted proteins | sample EllFjometageno82_FD_203170 | JGI IMG/M metagenome (GOLD analysis project Ga0307986, IMG submission 203170) | Marine microbial communities from Ellis Fjord, Antarctic Ocean - #82 | ecosystem: Environmental > Aquatic > Marine > Unclassified | place: Southern Ocean | collected 2014-10-09
TGTCAACTGAAGCTATTGGAAAAAATGGATATATGTCTTGGGATCAAATAAAAGAATTAGAGAAAGAAAACATTGTCTATATAGGTAATCATTCTCACACACATGGCTATTTAGTAGATCTTAAAAACAAAGATTTTATAAACGATATTAACACTGCCAGTAAAGATTTTATTAAAAACCTTGGATATAATCCTATTTTTTTCTCATACCCATTTGGTGAATACAGCAATTTTATTAAAGATTACGTAGCTAAAAATTTCAAATTTTCTTTTGGTCAACATTCTGGCGTTATCGATATTAACAAAAATCGTTATGAATTACCAAGGTTTCCAATTAATGAAAAGTATGGTGATCTTGAAAGATTTAAATTCTTAATTAACCTTCACCCCCTACAATTTAAAAATTTACTTCCCAATCAAAAATATCTAACAAAAAATAATAATCCACCAAATTTTTCTGTTGAGTTTTTTAAAGAACAAAAAAATATCAATAACATTAATTGTTTTTCAGACGAAGGAAACAAATGGGAAAAATCTAAAGTCCTTTTTGAAAAAAATATGTTAAGTATAAAATTTAGAGAAAAGTTTATTTTTAGAAGAGGTAGAATCAATTGCTCTTTAAACGATAATGGTATTTGGAGATGGTTTGGAGTTCAGTTCTCTGTTGAACAAAATTAGATTAAGCTTTGAAGTTCAATGCTTGATGGAAGTAATTTAGCATCATCAAAATCTGTTAACTGATTTTGCTTTATTATCTGTTGTAAAATTTTAACGTACACTTTTCCAGTCTCTGCATACTTATCTAGATGCTCAGAAAGAAGTATACTATCTAGTTCTTTTCCGTCATCTCTTAATTCGGCTCTTAAATTTCTAAATCCTTTGTAAGAGGAATGAGTATTGATATTTCTATGATATGCTTTTACAGAGGCTTGCAAAATTTTAAATTTCATTACTTTATGTGTAGTATCATCGTCTGCACCCAATGGTTTTATTCCTTCTCCTGACCACGTCCATTGACCAAATAATGCGTTACCCTCCTGAGCAAATCTTGACGTTCCCCAGCCAGTTTCCTTTGCGGCCTGTGCAATTGCTAATGAAGTCGGAATTTCATCCATTCGAATCTTTAATATTGATAAGTCATAATCTCTAACACCATACTGTTTAAATTTTTTTTTCAACCATTTTTTTTCTAAACTTGTGTTATTGCTTTTATTAATAATATTAAAAAGTTTTTTTCTTTCTAGTTTAATATTATTATTTTCTTTAATCACTAGTGGTAAAATAATCTTAATAAATAAATTTTTTCTTGTTTTTGCATTTTCGATCATTTTCATTTCTTGAGGTAGTAATGATAGTGAAATTGGTTTAACCAACTTTTTTTTTCTAACATCTTTTAAATTATAATTTGTGTCTTTAAATAATTGCTCAAGAGTTGATGCACTTAATCTAACATAATCATTAGGTAGCTCATTAATCTCAAGTACATCTTCAAATATATATTTTTCCAATAATTCTTCATCTAATTTTGATAATTTATTTTGACTTTTATCATCTTTGGTATTTTTAAAAATATCTTTAGAATTATTTTTAAATTCTTTATGAGTAGAAATTCTTTCATTTTTAAAATTAACGAAAACTGGTATTACGTAAAAAAAAGAAATAATTATTACACTACTTAAAAGTGTCCGAGACAAAACATTTAAACTATTATTTTTAAAATAGTTATTATTTTTAAAATAGCTATTATTTTTTTTACTTAAAGTAAAACCTTTTTCTTTTAAATATTTTTTTATTTCAACAAATGTTATTTTATTATTTTTCATACCTAAACTGCAATTACTTCTTTAACATCCGGTATATAATGGCATAAAAGATTTTGCACACCCTGTTTAAGAGTCATTGTAGAACTTGGACAGCCTGAGCAGCTCCCTTGCAATTCCACTTTTACTATCCCATCTTTAAATTCTTTAAATTTAATATCACCACCATCTTTTGCAACAGCTGGTCTAATTTTCGTGTCTAAGATTTTTATTATTTGTTTTTCTATTTCAGCAAATTCTGAATTATTTTTTTCATTTAAATTCTCATCAATTACAAATTCTTTTCCTGTTGCATAAAAATCATTAATTAAAGAAATAACTATATGTTTAATATCTTCCCATTCTACATTTTCTAGTTTATTTATAGATAAAAAGTCTGAACCTAAAAATATTCCAGTTACACCATTAATTGATAAAAGGTTTCTAACAAGTTCATTATCAGTTTTATCTTTTTTTGTGATTTCAAAGGATCCATTATTAGATACTAATTTTCCAGGTATAAACTTCAGTGAATTAGGGTTAGGTGTTATTTCAGTTTGAACGAACATGGTTTATATATAATGATTAATAGTTAAATTAACAATAATTAATAAATTTTATTAAAAACCTACCAATTCTTTAATTTCTTTAATTTTTTTTGAAGCAATTTTGTCTGCTTTACCTGAACCTTCTAATAAAATCTCATCTAAATATTTTTCGTCTTTTAATAATTTTTTTATTTCGCTTGAAATAGGCTCAATTTTTTCTATTAAAACATCAGACAATATATTTTTAAATTCAGAAAAATTTTTCCCTTTAAATTCTTTAATGGATATTTCTAAATTTTGATTTTTTAAACATGAATAAATACCTAACAAATTTTCTGCTTCTGCTCTTTCGAATAAATTTTTGCTCTCTGTAGGCATAGGCATTACATCTGTCTTGGCTTTTTTTATTTTATTAAATATTTCATTTTTATCATCTGTAAGATTAATTCGACTTAAGTCAGACGGGTCTGATTTACTCATTTTGGTCAACCCATTTTTTAGACTCATTATTCTAGAAAAATTTTTTTGGATTAAAGGTTCTGGTACTTTTAAAAATTCAGTTGCATTATAATCATTATTAAATTTTTGTGCGATATCTCTACATAACTCTAGATGCTGTTTTTGATCGTTACCTACTGGAACATGCGTGGCATCATAAAGCAATATATCCGCTGCCATGAGGACTGGGTACGCATAAAGCCCTACGCTCGCTTTCTCTTTATCTTTTCCTGCTTTTTCCTTAAATTGAGTCATTCTATTAAGCCATCCTATTCTTGAGACACAACTTAAAATCCACGCTGCTTCTGAATGAGCTGGAACCATTGATTGATTAAAAATGATACTTTTTTTTGGATCAATTCCACAGGCAATGAATGTAGCAACTGTTTCTCTTATGTTTTTTTTTAGTTCTTTTGGTTCTTGCTTAGTAGTAATTGCATGAAGGTCTACTACACAAAAAACACATTCATTATTTTTTTGATTATTCAATTCTACGAAATTTTTAATTGCTCCTAAATAATTTCCTAGATGGAGGTTTCCTGTTGGCTGGACTCCTGAAAAAATTTTTTTACTCATAATTAATACTTTAAATTAATATCACTAATTTTAAAAGCTTTGATCAAAATTGCAATTATCATATAGAAAATAAATCCCAATAAAACTATCATTATAAGATAAAAAGATTTTGTGCTTTGCTCATAAATCAAATAATCTCTAAAAAAGTTAATAAGATAATTAAAAAATATTCCCATAGAAATTACAGAAAAAATAATTCTTACAAACCTATTAATAAATGCACTATTAAAATTGAATAAATTATTTTTTTTTAAAATAATAAACAGTAAAATTGCATGAGTCCAAGCCGATATTGTTGATGCGATTGGAATAATAATAAAACCAATTGAATTAAAAAAAGAAAGACTAATAATAATATTTAATGCAACGCTTATTACGCTAATATAAAATGGTGTTTTTGTGTCGTGTCTTGCAAAAAAGAAGGTTGAAAATAATTTATTTAAAGAAAAAGAAGGAAGGCCTAGTGCAAAATAAAATACTGCTAAAGCCGTATTTTTTACTCCTATTTCATTAAATGAACCATAGCCAAAAAGTGCAGAGACTATCTCTTCTGACGCAATTAATAAAGCAACAGCTGCAGGAATACTTAAAAATAAACTTAGTTCTAATGCTTTATTTTGTATTAAATTAATATTACTTTTTTTTTTATTTTGTATATGTTTTGAAAGTTGAGGCAATACAACTGTTCCAATTGCAACTCCTGCAATTGCTAAATTTATTTGATAAATTCTATCTGCATAATAAAGGTACGAAACTGCATTTGATTGAAATGTTGCAATAATTGTACCAACTAAAATATTAATTTGAGCTACACCAGAAGAAAAAATGCTTGGTAATAGTTTTTTAAAAAAATTTTTTACTTTAGAATCAATATTAATCTTAAATTTAATTTTTGGTAAATAATATTTTTTCAAAAAAAAATATAAAAATGTTAATTGTAATATTCCTGAAAGCGTTACTACATAAGACATATAATATACCAATTGATCACCTAAAATTTTCCCAAAAAGTAACACTCCTATCAAAAAAATATTTAAAATTATTGGCGCTGCAGCTGCGGCTGCAAATTTATTGTGTGAATTTAAAACTGCAGAAAAAAAAGAGCTTAAACTTATAAAAAATAAAAATGGAAAAGTAATTCTTGTTAAATTAATTGCTAGTTCCATTTTTTGTAAATCTTCATTAAAGCCAGGGGCTATCAATGATACAAAAAAGGGCATAAATATTTCAATCAAAAGAACGGTAAAAAATAGACCTACGATAAGTAAATTAAAAATATTGTTTGCAAAATTACTTGCTCTTTTTTTTGTTTTAGATAATTCAGATGAATAACTTGGAATAAAAGCAGCATTAAATGTGCCTTCTGAAAAAAGTCTCCTAAACGTATTTGGAATTCTGAATGCTACAAAAAATGTATCTGTAATAGGCCCAACCCCAAGAAATATTGCAATCAATATATCTCTTAAATAACCAAGTAATCTACTAACTATAGTAAAAAAGCTGAACGTGCTTGTTGACTTAATTAGATTCATAAATCATATTAGTCTTAAATTTGCTCCATTTGTATATCTAATTAACATAAATGAAAAAAACAACAGTTAATCATTACACAGACAAAGAAGCTTTAGAGTTTCATAGTGCTAATAAACCTGGCAAAATTGAAATTATTTCTTCAAAACCTATGACAACAAAAAGAGATTTGGCTTTAGCTTATTCTCCTGGTGTCGCCGCTCCTGTTAAAGAAATTGCTAAGAATCCAGATGCTGCATATGATTACACGTCTAAAGGAAATTTAGTTGCCGTTATTAGTAATGGCTCTGCAATTTTAGGTATGGGAAATTTAGGTGCTCTGGCGTCTAAACCTGTAATGGAGGGTAAGGCAGTATTATTTAAGAGATTTGCTGACATAGATTCTATTGATTTAGAAATTGATTGTGCCGATGCTGACGAAATTATTAATAGTATTAAAAATTTTGCTCCCAGCTTTGGTGGTATAAATCTAGAAGATATTGCAGCACCAGACTGTTTTGTTATTGAAGAAAAATTAAAAGAAATTTTAGACATTCCAGTGTTTCACGATGATCAGCATGGAACTGCTATAATTACAACAGCTGCATTAATTAATGCTCTTGATATAAGTGGCAAATCAATAAAAGAAATTAAAGTTGTTGTTAATGGGGCTGGTGCTTCGGCAATGGCTTGTACTAACTTATTTAAAAATAGTGGTGTACCTCAAAACAACATAACTATGGTAGATAGAAAAGGTGTTATTTATCGGGGAAGAGATGGTCTAAATCAATGGAAATCATCTCATGCCATTGAAACAAAAAATAGAACTCTGGATGACGCTATTAAAAATGCTGATGTATTTTTAGGTCTGTCTGCAAAAGGAGCATTATCAAAAGATATGGTAAAAAAAATGGCAAAAAATCCAATAATTTTTGCATGTGCTAACCCTGATCCTGAAATTACACCTGAAGAAATTCAAGAAGTTCGTGATGATGCAATTATAGCCACAGGCAGATCTGATTACCCAAACCAGGTTAATAATTTAATTGGTTTTCCATATATATTTAGAGGCGCTTTAGATGTTAGGGCTAAAACTATTAATGAAGAAATGAAGGTAGCAGCAGCTAACGCCATTGCGGCTCTTGCGCGCGAAGATGTTCCTGATGAAGTTGTTGCTGCCATGGGTGGTGATAGACCTCATTATGGGCGAGAATATATAATTCCATCAACATTCGACCCAAGGTTAATTAGTGTAATTCCTGTTGCTGTTGCTAAAGCAGCAATGGATAGTGGAGTTGCAAGAAAAGAAATTAAGGATTTTGAAATTTATAAAGATAACCTTAAACAAAGATTAGACCCCTCAGTAACAATCATGCAAGGAATTAATTCTCAAATTAAAAAAACAAAAAAAAAAATTGTTTTTGCTGATGGAGAAGATGAAAACACTTTAAAAGCCGCAATTGCTTTCAAAAACAGTGGTTTAGGAACTCCAATATTAGTTGCTAAAAAAGAAAATATTAAGCAAAGGTTAAAGGAAATTGGTTATGATGAAAACTTTGACATAGAAATAACTAATTCTAATGACAAAGAAAAAAGAGAGAAATATGTAAAATTTTTATTTAAAAAGATGCAGCGAGAACAAGGTCTGCTGGAAAGAGATTGTGATAGAATGGTTAGAAATGATAGAGTAATTTGGGCTTCATGCATGGTTTCGTGTGGAGATGCTGATGGAGCAGTGACTGGGAATACAAGGAGATATGGCGCTTCTCTAGAAAAAATAACAAAAGTAGTTGAATCAAGGCCTGGTGAAATAATGTTTGGTCTCAACATGATTGTTAATAAAGGTAAAACTGTTTTTGTTGGAGATACAAGTGTGCATGAATATCCTAGTTCTGAACAACTAGCTGAGATAGCTATATCATCTGCACGTGTTGTAAAACTATTTGGCTTTGACCCAAAGGTTGCTTTTGTATCTCATTCTACTTTTGGACAACCACTAACAAGTAGAACTAAGCATATAAAAAATGCTGTTGATATTTTAAAGGGAAAAGATGTAGATTTTAAATTTGATGGTGACATGCAGCCTGACGTAGCATTAAATGATCAATATAAAGAACTTTATCCATTTTCAGAAATAGTTGGTAATGCAAATATATTAATTATGCCTGGTCAGCACAGTGCAGCAATATCATATAAAATGATGAGAGAATTAGGAGGCGCTAAAGTTATTGGCCCACTTTTAATAGGCTTAGGACAACCGATAGAAATTGCACCATTAAGGTCATCTACTTCTGATATATTGAATTTAGCTTCTGTTGCTGCTTATTCTGCTGGTGTGATTGATTATAATAAAAGAAATTAATTTTTTTGAATTCTTAAATCTTCGACTAAAAAAATACTTGCTATCACTTCCTTAACATCGAGTATCTCCTCTGCCTCTTTGATTACTAGTTTCCTCTCTTCAGCCGTTTTAGCAATTCCATAAATAAAGATCTTTTTTTTATATGTATCTATTTGATAATTTGTTGCCTTAATTTTTTTATTAAATATTATGGCAGTACGCAATTGAGAGGTTATTAATAAATCTTTTGCAGACTGTCTAAAATTAAACTCCTCCTTTATTTTGATATCATTTTTAACAGACCTTACCCCTTTAGTTTCCCATGCTAACTTGGTGATTTGAAGTTTTTCTTCTGGATTTTCCACTTTTCCAGTTAAAAAAATTCTTCCATCTAAAACTTTTGTTTTTACAGATAATAAATAGCTCTTTTCTTTCAATAAAAGCCTAGTTAATAAATTTTTTTCCATGACTGAATCATCAATCTGTGTTCCAATAGACCTTGGATCTAGTGCAAGAGAGACACCAGTACCAAAAAGCCCTGTTGATGCTGTACCTACGCATCCTGCAAAAATTATAAATATAAAAATGAGTAAAATTGATTTATTTTTCATTTTTTAATTTTAAACAATAATTATATATTTCTTTTTTTGGAACATCACTACTTTTACTGATTAAGTCAGTTATATCTTTTACACTTAATTTTTTAATCATTCTCTCAATGATTCTTTTATCTGATTCTTCCAATTTTAGCGAAATTTTTTTTATTTTATCTTTTTCAGAAATTACAATGGTTAGTTCCCCCTTTGGATTGTCCTTAAAAGACTTAAGAGTATCAACATCAGTTCTAATGTATTCCTCAAAAAACTTTGTCATTTCTCTACATACTAATATTTTTCTTCCTGAAAAATATTCTTTAATAATTTTTACTGATTTATTAAATTTTCTTGGGGAAATAAAAAATATAATTGAGCTATTTAAATTTGATAAATTTTTTAATTCTTCCTTTATTTCGCTATTTTTTTCTGGAAAAAATCCATAAAAGAAAAATTTTTCTGAAAACCCACTAATGGAAACGGCTGATGAAACTGCTGATGGTCCAGGTAAGGGAAAAACATTAATTTCATTAAGCAGACACTCATTAATAAGTATTGCCCCAGGATCCGAAACTGACGGTGTGCCAGCATCAGAAATAAGAGACACAACATAATTTGATTTTAATATCTCAATAATTTTTGATAAATTTTTTTTTTCATTAAATTTATGATTTGAGATTAATTTTGACTTAATTTCATATCTATTTAATAAGTTTTTTGAAACTCGGGTATCTTCACACAATATATAATCTGATTTTTTTAAAATTTCTATTGCTCTTAAGGTAATATCACCTAAATTACCGATAGGTGTAGAAACAATATATAATCCACTTTTAACTTGGTTATTTTTAATTTCCGAATTTAGAATCATTAAATTATAATAGATATAATAATAACATTAAAATGATCAAAATTATTAAAATTATACTACTATTTTTTTTAACACTACTAGTTTCCGCTCAAAGTATAGGAGCAGATGAAAAAATTAAGATTGGTTTACTTATCCCCTTATCTGGTAAAGATGCCTATATTGGCCAGTCTATAATTAAAGCAACTCAACTTGCTATTAATAAAATTAATAATTCATCTATAGAAATAGTTCCTAAAGATACAAAATCGAACCCTGAAAGTACATTAAGAGCCACCAAGGAACTTGAGCAACTTGGTGTTAAAATAGTAATTGGACCAGTTTTTAATGAGAGTTTAATGTATCTTGATGAATTTAAAGATATTACCTTTATATCGCTTACAAATAAAATTATTGGTAATAAAAAAAATATTATTAGTGCTGGTATAAACGCCTCTTCACAACTAAGGACAATTAAAAAATTTTTAGAATTAAATGAAATAAATAAAACTATTTTGCTAATTCCTAATGTAAATTATAAAGATGAAGTAAAAAAAGGTGTATCTAACTCTAAAATAAAAATTTTTAAGAGTTATATTTACGATTCAGAACCTACAAAACTTACAAAGCAAATTGAAAAAATTACAGATTATCCAAAAAGAAAACAAAATCTCATAGATGAAATAATTAGATTAGAAAAATCAGATGAAGCTAATAAAGATCTCTTAATTGAAAGATTAAATAAACTAGATACACTTGGGGGTGTAAAATTTGATTCAATAATAATTGCAGATTTTAATGAAAGCTTAAAAAGTGTTACAACATCCTTGTTATATACAGACATATTTCCTAATGAAAAATATTTTATAACACTTAATCAGTGGTTTGATAAATCACTTTTAAACGAAACTAGCTCACAACCAATGTACTTTCCTTCTATAAATAAAAAAAATTATGAAAATTTTAAAACAGAATATTTTGAAAAATTTGGTCAATATCCAAATCAATTATCTTTTTTGAGTTTTGATTTAGTTGGACTTGTTTACTATTTATTATTTAAAAATGATTTAGTTGTAAATGAAACTATTTTTACTAAAAAAACTATGTTTAAAGGAAAAATTGGAACTTTTGAAATTAAAGATAGTAAAATCAGTCATGTTCTTAATTTTTACAAAATTGAAAATAAAACTTTTAAAAAAATTTTTTAATTTTGTTAAATGCTTTAAATCGATGATCTATCTTATATTTTTCAAATGGTTTCATTTCACCAAAAGTATTTTTTTTGCCTTTAGGTATAAAAATAGGATCATAACCAAATCCATTTTTCCCCTTTATGGAAGACGAAATATATCCTTCAATTTTACCAGTTGCATTTATTGTTTTTTGACTGTGACCATAAATAGTTAAAGCACAAATAAATCTGGCCTTTATTTTTTTTTCTCTCCAATCACTGTCTTTTTTGAATAACTCTTTAAAAACTCTATTCATTGCTTTAACAAAATCATTTTTTTTTCCTCCCCATCTTGCAGAATAAATACCAGGGTCACCACCTAAAATATCTATCTCCAATCCTGAATCGTCCGACAAACATAGCATTTTTGACTTTTTTGAAAAATATCTAGCTTTAATTAAAGAGTTTTCTTCAAAGCTTTTTCCATTTTCGATGGGGCTTTTAATTTTAAAGTCTGAAGGAGAATAAATTTTAACGTTTTTAGGCAATAAATCACTAATTTCCCTTAATTTTCCCTTATTATTTGTGCCAATCAATAATTTAATAATTTTTTTCTTTAACATCTAGCAATTATTAAATTTCATACCATATAAGTGACAATGGAAAAAGACCAAAATATCAATGCTATAAATCAGAATGAAGATGAGAAAAAATCTGTTTCTGAAGATCAAAATGAAGAAGCCAGACAAAATACTGCTGAAAAAGATGAAAATATAAAAGAACCTATTTCTGAAGAACAAAATGAAGTGGCAAATGAAATCACGCTAGAGGAAAAAATAAAAGAATTAGAAGATAAGCTAGCTCGGGCTTTTGCTGAAATGGAAAACCAAAGAAGAAGATTTGAAAAAGAAAGAGAAGATGCTTTTAACTATGGTGGTTTTACTTTTGCAAAAGAAACTTTAAACCTAATTGATAATTTAGAAAGATCAAAAAAAATCCTAGAAAATGATGAAGCATTAAAAAATTCAGAGGCTTTAAAAAAGACCTTAGAACATTTTGATATCATAAATAAAGATATGGTTTCTATCTTATCGAAGAATGGAATTACTCCTTTAGATTCTATTGGTAAAAAACTTGACCCTAATCTTCATCAAGCCATGATGGAAATTGATGATGATCAAAAAGTACCTGGTACAATTATCCAGGAAATTCAAAAAGGATTTATGATGAAAGACAGGTTGCTTAGACCATCATTGGTTGGAGTTTCAAAAAAAACTAAGAAAAGTGAGGAAAATAAAGAGAATTCAGACAATTTATAATATTTGTCTGAACTTGTAGATTAAAAATTAACACTTATATGAAGGATAGGATTTAAGTTATGAGCAAAATTATAGGTATAGATTTAGGAACAACAAATTCATGTGTGTCTATCATGGAAGGTAGCCAACCAAAAGTCTTAGAAAATGCAGAAGGTGCAAGAACAACACCATCTGTTGTTGCCTTTACTGATGATGGTGAAAAACTTGTTGGACAACCAGCTAAGAGACAGGCTGTAACCAACCCTGAAAATACTATATTTGCTGTAAAAAGATTAATTGGAAGAAACTTTGAAGACCCAACTGTAAAAAAAGATATTTCAGCAGCACCATTTAAAATAGTTAATTCTGAAAAAGGTGATGCCTGGATTGAAGCTAAAGGTCAAAAATACTCACCTTCACAAATATCTGCTTTTATTCTTCAAAAAATGAAAGAGACAGCAGAAAAATATTTAGGTCAAGAAGTCACTAAAGCGGTAATAACTGTTCCAGCCTATTTTAATGATGCTCAAAGACAGGCGACAAAAGATGCTGGTAAAATTGCAGGGTTAGAGGTATTAAGAATTATTAACGAACCAACTGCTGCCTCATTAGCTTATGGTTTGGATAAAAAAAAAGAAAATAAAAAGATTGCTGTTTATGATTTGGGTGGCGGAACTTTTGATGTATCCATTCTTGAATTAGGTGATGGTGTATTTGAGGTTAAATCAACGAATGGTGATACGTTTTTAGGTGGTGAAGATTTTGACAATACTATTGTTGATTACCTTGTTGGTGAATTTAAGAAAGATAATGGAATTGATCTAAAGTCAGACAAGCTTGCTCTACAAAGACTAAAGGAGGCTGCTGAGAAAGCTAAAATAGAGCTGTCTTCAACTGAGCAAACAGATATTAATTTACCATTTATAACTGCTGATAAAACAGGCCCTAAACATATTAATTTAAAAATGACTAGAGCAAAATTAGAAGCTTTGGTTGAGGGTTTAATTTTAAGAACTTTACCTCCTTGCAAGACTGCACTTAAAGATGCAGGTCTTACTGCAAATGAAATTGATGAAATCGTAATGGTTGGTGGAATGACAAGAATGCCTAGAGTGCTAGCTGAAGTTAAAAAATTTTTTGGCAAAGATCCAAATAAAAGTGTAAACCCAGATGAGGTTGTTGCCATGGGGGCGGCAATTCAAGCTGGAGTACTTCAAGGGGATGTTAAAGATGTACTTCTTTTAGATGTAACGCCTTTATCACTTGGAATTGAAACTTTAGGTGGTGTATCTACAAAATTGATTGAAAAAAATACAACGATACCAACAAAAAAAAGCCAAGTTTTTTCTACTGCTGATGATAATCAACCAGCAGTGTCAATTAGAGTTCTTCAAGGTGAAAGAGAGATGGCTTCTGACAATAAAATGTTAGGAAATTTTGAATTAGTTGGTATTGCACCAGCTCCCAGAGGAGTGCCTCAAATTGAAGTTACATTTGATATTGATGCAAATGGAATTGTTAGCGTTTCTGCAAAAGATAAAGGGACTGGAAAGGAACAAAAAATTCAAATCCAAGCATCAGGTGGCTTAAGCGATGAAGAAATTGAAAAAATGGTTAAAGATGCAGAGGCAAATAAAGAAGAAGATAAAAAGAAAAGAGAGTCAGTGGATGTAAGAAATCAAGCTGATACTTTAATTCATTCAACAGAAAAAAATATAAAAGAACATGGGGCTAAAGTTTCAGATGCTGATAAAAAAGCAATAGAAGATGCCTCATCTAGCTTAAAAGAAGCAATTAAAGGAACTGATATTGAGGATATTAAGAAAAAAACAGAAACTTTAGTTCAAGCTTCTATGAAATTAGGTGAAGCGATCTACAAGTCTCAAGAAAAAAAATCAAATTCATCTAAAGATGGTGATAAAAATGATGAAGGAAAAAAAGATGATAATGTAGTTGATGCAGATTTTGAAGAAGTAAAAGAAGAAGGTAAAGAAGATAAAGAGGAAGTAAAAGAAGAAGATAAAGAAAAAAGCGCTTAAGACTTACAACAACTATCATCTTAAAGTAATTTATGGCTAAAAGAGATTTTTACGACGTCTTGGGTGTTAGTAAAAATGCAAGTCCAGAAGAATTAAAATCAGCATATAGAAAACTGGCGGTAAAACATCACCCTGATAAAAATCCTGGTGATAAAACTTCTGAAGATAAATTTAAAGAAGCTAGTGAGGCTTACAATATCCTTTCAAATCAAGAGAAAAAACAAAACTATGATAATTTTGGACATGCTGCTTTTGAAAATGGTGGTGGAAGACAAGGTGGAGGTTTTGGTGGGGCCGATTTCTCAGATATATTTGAAGATTTTTTTGGAGACTTTGGTGGCGGAGGAAACACAAGAGGAAGTAAGAGCTCTAATAATAAAGGCTCTGATTTAAGATACGATTTATCGATTTCACTTGAGGAAGCTTTTCAAGGTAAAAAACAGGATATCAAATTTTCTACCACAGAAAAATGTAATACTTGTAAGGGCAATGGCTCTAAGCCAGGTCATTCACCAGATAAATGTACGATTTGTGGAGGAAACGGAAAAGTAAGATCTAACCAGGGGTTTTTTACTGTTCAACAAACATGCCCTCAATGTGCTGGTAGTGGAGAAGAAATAACTAACCCATGTAATGACTGTAATGGTCAAGGTAATAAGCAAGCTTCTAAAAAATTGTCAGTAACAATACCAAAAGGTGTTGACGATGGAACAAGAATAAGACTAGCTGGCAAAGGTGAAGCTGGTACAAGAGGTGGCTCTAGTGGTGATTTATATTTATTTATTAATGTAAATTCTCATGAACTTTTCAAAAGATCTGACGAAAACTTATTTTTTGAGTTTCCTATTTCAATAGCTGATGCAGCGCTTGGTACCACGATTGAAATACCTACAATTGACGGTGGAAAAGCAAAAATAAAAATTCCTGATGGAACACAAAATGGAAAACAATTTAGATTAAAGGGAAAGGGTATGCCTTATATTAGAGGTAGCGGAAATGGCGATCTGTATGTACAGATTAATACTGAAGTTCCAATATCATTAAATAAAGAACAAAAAGAATTACTTGAAAAGTTTAGAAAAATTGAAAACGAAAGATCAAATCCAAGTATTAAAAAATTCTTCCAAAAAGCCAAAAGTTTCTGGAAAAACTAAAAGACTAATTAACTAAAAAGAGTTAATATTTTCATAAATGAAAAAAATTAATTTAGCTATCTCTGGATGCCTGGGAAGAATGGGCCAACAGCTTATTACATCTTCTAAGTCTAATAAAAACTTTAAAATAGTAACTCTTACAGAAAACAAAATTATAAATAAAAAAATAGCTGGAATTAAACTTAATTTGAATACTGACAGTGCTTTCAAAAAAACTGATATAATAATAGATTTTACTGTTCCAAAATGCACACTTGAAATTCTTAAAATTGCATCAAAATTAAAAAAAAAAGTGGTTATTGGAACAACTGGTTTTACCAAAAAAGAAGATGATTTAATTGAAAGATATTCAAGAAAAATTCCTATATTAAAAGCTGGTAATATGAGTCTGGGTGTTAATTTATTAATGTATTTAACTGAAATCGCTTCAAAATCATTAAATGATGAATACTTGTGCAAAGTATTTGAAGTTCACCATAAACATAAAAAAGATTACCCTTCAGGAACAGCCTTAATGCTCGGAAAGGGCATTGCTGAAGGGAAAAATAAAAATCTTTATAGTTTAATTGGCAAAAAATTTTTGAATAAAAAAACTTTTCCTTATGGCAAAAAAATTAATTTCAATTCAATTAGAAAAGGTCAAATTATTGGAGAACATGAAGTAGCATTCTCAAGTGGTAAAGAGATAATAAAATTAAATCATGAGGCATTTGACAGGGCTTTATACGCAGATGGTGCTTTGGTAGCAGCAAAATGGCTTACAGGTAAAAAGCCTGGACTTTATTCGATGAGAGATTTATTAAATTTTTAATAATGGATGAGAAAGAAAAAGCAAAAAAAATAATAAAAACCTTAAATAGAATTTATCCAACAACACCTATTCCGTTAAAGCATAGAAATAAATTTACTCTTTTAACTTCTGTTCTTTTATCAGCACAATGTACTGATTTAAATGTTAACAATGTAACAAGAAATATTTACCCAAAATACAATAAACCTGAACACTTTGTTAAATTAGGAAGAAAGAAAATAGAAAGATTAATAAAAAGTATAGGTATCTTTAGAGTTAAGGCTAAAAGTATCTATTTAATGTCTAAGCAACTATTAAAATTGCATGCTGGAAAAGTACCAAAAACCTTTGAGGAGCTGGAAAAATTGCCTGGTGTAGGACATAAAACAGCAAGTGTTGTCATGTCTCAAGGTTTTGGACAACCAGCGTTTGCAGTTGATACCCATATACACCGGTTGGCTCAAAGATGGGGGTTAACAAATGGCAAAAATGTTACTCAAACTGAAAAAGATCTAAAGAGAATATTCCCTAAAAGAACTTGGAGTAAACTGCACCTTCAAATAATTTATTATGGTAGAGAATATTGTCAAGCAAGGAGCTGTTATGGTTTAACTTGTAAAATTTGTAAGTCTTGTTATCCTAAACGTAAAAATCCAATAAATATAATAAAAGCTTAATATGAAAATTTTAGGGATAGGAAATGCAATTGTTGACGTTATTTGTAAAATTGATGACAATTATTTATTAAACAATGGATTGATAAAAAGTACAATGAAACTTGTTGATGAGGTTGAGTTCAATAATTTATTATCAACTCTAAAAATTGAAGATACAGTCTCTGGTGGTTCTGTTGCGAATTCTATTGTTGGATTATCTCAATTGGGAAATAATGTCGGATTTATTGGTAAGGTTAGTGACGACGATTTAGGACAAAAATATGAAGATGGTTTAAAAAAAGAAAAAGTTGAATATTTTTATTCTAAACAAAAAGAAAATTTACCAACCGGTACTTGTTTAATACTAATTACGCCTGATTCTGAAAGAACAATGTGTACATTCCTAGGAACAGCTGGAAAGATTAATGGGAATGACGTTGATATAAATTCAATCAAGAATAGTGAAATAATTTTTTTAGAAGGTTATTTGTGGGATGAAGGTGAACCAAAATCTGCTTTTGATATAGCGATTAAAAACTCCAATAAAGTAGCAATGTCATTGTCTGATTTATTTTGTGTAGAAAGACATAAGCCACATTTTTTAGATTTAGTTAAAAATAAAATAGATATTACATTTGCTAATGAACAAGAAATTATGTCATTGATTGATGCTAAAAACTTTGATGAAGTTCTCTCATTTTGTAAACAACTTGGAAAAATGATTATCATCACGCGTGGAGCAAAAGGGAGTATTGCTATAAATGAAAATAAAATAGTTGCATGTGATAGCAAAAAAAATCTAAAAATACTTGATTTGACTGGTGCTGGAGACCTATTTGCTGCAGGCTTCCTACATGGTCATATTAATAATTTAACAATTCACGAAAGTCTGGAAAAAGGAACTGAAATGTCAGCAAAAATAATTCAACAAATTGGTGCTCGACTTATTTAGTTTTTTTTCTTTTAAAACTACCCTTCCCCTTTTTTGGTTTAACTACTCTTTGCTTAAATTTTGGATTTTTTAAGGATTTAGCAATAAGATTTATTTTTTTCATTTATATTTTATAACCTGCATCTTCACTAATGATAAAATTTTCATCATCGAATTTATCCTTTATCTTTTTTCTTAATCTATATATGTGTGTTTCAACAGTATGTGTTTCTAAATCAGAGGAGTAACCCCAGACTTTATTTTGCAACATGCTGACAGATTGTGGATTGCTCTTATCCTTAAGAAATAAAATAATGTCTATTTCCCGTTCAGTTAATTTTAGCTCTTTCATTTTATTTGAAATAATTCGTGAATTAAAATTCAATGCATAGTTTTTAATATCTAACTTGGAGTGGAAGTTATATTTTTGTTTTATTAGTTGTGTATTTATCTTATCAAGAAGTTTTTCAATTTTAAGTGGCCATGTATCCATTACTAAAATATTATTAATATTTATTTTGTTATTTGACATTAATACATGGTCTTTTTTATCAACAATAATTGTAGAATTTATACATTCATCATTATTAGATTCTATTTCTTTTAAAAATTCTTTAGAATTTTGATAATTAAAAATATTAAATGAAAATAAATCATTACTTTCATAAAGAATATTATATAATTTTGAAAATTCTACTAGACTTACAGATTGTTTAAACATTAAAATATAACTTATGCTATTAACTCTAAAAAATAAAGAGACCTTAATTATAGATGATTTTGTTTTTAAATGTTCAATAGGAAAAAATGGAACAAAAACAAGAAAAAGGGAGGGTGATAAAGCAACCCCTAAAGGAATTTATTCTTTAGGTAAATTATATTATAGGGGTGATAGAATACAAAAACCTTTAACTAAACTTCCAACTAAGATTATAAATAAAAATATGGGTTGGTGTGATGACCCCAAGAGCAAATATTACAATAATGAAATTAAAATCAATAATAAAATAAGATGCGAAAAATTATTTAGAAATGATAATTCTTATAATTATTTTATAGTGATAAATTATAATACTAAAAAAATAGTATCTAAAAAAGGTAGTGCTATTTTTATTCATTTGACTAAAGGGTACAAAAAAACTGCAGGATGTATAGCGTTGAAAAAAAAAGATTTTTTAATTTTAATAAAATTAATTAATAGAAAAACAAAAATAAAAATTAATTAATCTCTAGGTCCAAAAATCTTAGATCCAATTCTTATAAATGATGAATTATTTTCAAGTGCCTCAATATAATCATTGGACATACCCATGCTTAACTCACTTAAATTCAATTTTTTTGCCAACATATTCATCTTAGAAAAATATAATGAAGATTTTTCATTATTTGGTGGCAAACACATAAGACCAATAATATCTAATTCTAATTCATTTGTACATTTATTGTAAAAATTTTCTACTTGATCTATTTCAATGCCATTTTTTTGCTGCTCACTACCTATATTGACTTGAATAAAAATTTTTAATTTTTTG